>Ga0180014_1000051_pt1 | contig 31756 bp, 24 predicted proteins | sample KR13_S1_MetaG_FD_116507 | JGI IMG/M metagenome (GOLD analysis project Ga0180014, IMG submission 116507) | Groundwater microbial communities from the Olkiluoto Island deep subsurface site, Finland - KR13_S1_MetaG | ecosystem: Environmental > Aquatic > Deep subsurface > Groundwater | place... | reverse complement strand
GTTGGTGGGGCCGGCGTCACTCTGGTGCCGCGAACAGATGAACGTCCTGTCTTCCGTGCGCGCCACGTCCGACGGACTCGAACGGCAAAGAAAACTGTTCGGCCGCTTCCGTTCATCCAGTTTGACAAACGTGCCGCTTTTCACCATCTGAGCGCATAGGCGGTCGTATTCCTCCTGCGAACCATCGCACCAATGAACTCGATCGGGGGTGCATAACGTGGTGATCTCATCGACCCAAGCAAGAAGACGCTGGTTTTGTGTCATAAATGGTTATTCCTGAATGCATGGACTCCGTTCTTGTTTCTTCCATCCGGCCGGACAACCTTTGCTGAATTCGACTTTCAGCCATGGCCGGTCATGGGCTATAAGCCGTGGATTAAATCATGATTTTGATTGTCGTCAATGAAAATGTTAACAAAGATGTAATGGGTCTGTTATTGGTGGGGACAGGTGTTATGGCATGCGGATTTTTCAATTGTAGTGGCCTATATGATAGAATCGTTCGTCAGCTGACGGACGGTTCTTCCCGCTGGGAACGGGACAAGTGCGAACCGCCGCTACCCCCACCAAAAAAAACTGACCCATTCCAAAAAGATCCCTTTGCCGATTTTGCTTGTCATAGGTCCGGTTTTTTCGATAAGTAATTCCATGCAATGGAACTCCATCAGGAATACCATCGCGCTCCGGGTAGATCAGCGACGCCACATCCAAGCTGAGCCTAAGTCCGGTCTTTTTTTAGATGGTAATTGGAACGAGGTTATGATTCCGAAAGAAAAGGATTCCGTATGATCATTGATGTCCATGCTCATGTTTTCGCCTTTCCGAAACTGAAGGGGCCCGGCGCCGCAACGACATTCATGTCGGCCGAGGACCAGATTGCCGTCATGAACACCAAGGGGGTTGACAAAGCGATTATCCTGCCCCTGAACAACCCGGAGACACCGACGGAGCAGCAGAGTATTGGCGAGGTGCTGTATATCTGCGAAAAGTATCCCGGCCGGTTCATCCCTTTTTATAATATTGATCCCAGGTTGCCGCGCCGCCCCGACCTGATCAAGACGGATGATTTCAGCTTTATCCTGGAACAATGCAAGGCATTCGGCTGTAAGGGACTGGGGGAATTCACGGCGCGTCTGTATTGGGATGATCCGTGCGTGCTCCGGCTGCTCGAAGCCTGCGAGAAAGTTGGATTTCCGGTGACTTTTCACACGATCACCGCCGAGATCAACAACTATGGCGTGCTTGACGAAATGGGCCTTCCGCGACTGGAGAAAGTCCTTGGCACGTTTCCCAACCTGAAACTGTTCGGGCACAGCCCGGGGTTTTGGAGTGAAATCAGCGGAGGCATTACTCCGCAGGAGAAAAATGGATATCCCAAGACTCCCGTTAAACCCGGCGGCAGACTCCAGTCCCTCATGCGGAGATATCCGGGTTTATATGGCGACCTTTCGGCCGGCAGTGGTTTGAATGCGTTGATGCGGGATCCCGTGCATGCGTATGAATTCATCGATGAGTTTCAGGACAGGCTCATGCTGGGGCTGGACTATTGTTCCGTCAAGGGCGACATGCGGCATATCGAGTGGTTCAAAGCCGCATGCCAGGCTGGGCAGATCAGCGCCAAAGCGTACGAAAAAATCATGTGGAAGAATATCAATCAAGCGATCCATCTGGGGCTGTAGTCAGCCTCGCGTCCAGCACCATTGAGGACCTGCATTGTGCCGGCGGCTTTGATGGATATTTCAAAGTGCCTGCTTATGGCGCTCAACAGTGCCAGTCACGGTTCAGCGGTAGTGGTGGTTTGGTAGAACTGCTCCAACGATGCGGTTTTTTGCCCGGGACATAGGAGGATGGCGTACCTGGCAGGAGTTGAACCTGCAACCTTCTGATCCGTAGTCAGATGCTCTGTCCAGTTGAGCTACAGGTACACCGTGAGAGAGCAAGAATAAAAGAATCAGGGCAGATTGCAACCTAAATCAGTACGCTCCGAATTCGTGGTAGGCTTCAAAGAGGGCGGCGATGTTTTCCATGGGCGTGTCCGCCTGAAGATTGTGGGCCGTGCAGAGGATGTACCCGCCGCCTGCTTTGGCAGCATCCAATCGTTCACGGACTTCGCGCTTCACATCATCCGGCGAGCCGCGGGGGAGGGTGTGCTGGATGTCAATTCCGCCTTGGAATGAAATATAGCGTCCGAATTCCTTTTTTAACTCACGCAAGTCCATGCCGGCGGCCCGGGGCTGGAGCGACTGCAGAATGTCCAGTCCCGCGTCAATGAACAGCGGGATGAGCGGACGAACGCTTCCGCAGGTGTGATGCATAACCTTGATCCCGTAGCGGTGAGCCAGGCCGATGTATTTCCGGAAGCCCGACTCGTAATAACGCTTCCACATGTCCACGCTCATCATGGGCCCGGTTTGGGTGCCAAAGTCGTCGCCCATCAAGAAAATGGCGATGCCGCCTTGCGCGGCCTCGAAAACGCGCCGATTGAATTCCACGAAATAGGACACAATGTGTTCATTGATGCAGTCTACGATCTCCGGGTTCAGGGCCAGGTCCAGCATGATCTGCTCAACCCCGCGCAGGTACATGGACGGCTTCAGCTGGGCAGTGCGATCCAACCGGTCCCCCATGGCCATGACACAAAACCCCGCATATTGCCGGCACTCCTCGGCGGCATGGGAAAAATCCCATCTGTCCGGCGAGGGCCAGCCCGCGTAGGCGTCGATTTCCCGAACGGTCGTCATCGCAGTCAGAGGAGAACAAAGCAGTTCCTGATACGTGCCTTGGTGGTCTCCTGCGCCAAATGTCACGGTTTGGCGGCGAACACCCCAGACGTCGTCACGGCTGCCGTCGGGATGGACTTTCAATGTTGGCCCGATGTAACGGGGCATTGCCGCCACACGGAAATCCACGCCCAGGAAATCAAGCAGGGCATCTTGGGACTCAATGTCAAAATGACGCTTTACAGCCTGCTTGACTTCCGGCGTAGCCCAGAAATCAATTGGAACCCGATCCGGCTCCCGGTGGGCGATAGCTGTCATCACTCGTTCGCGGGATGTCAGGCGTTCGTTACGTTGACGCCAGAGGGTGATGGGGTGATGGGCTGAGGATAACGGCATAGGTTTCTCCTAGTGTCCAATGACGGGAATAGGATGAAATAAGGAAGCGGTCATGTCAAACGCAGATTATTCAATCCTGAATTTCGTTTGCTTGGTGACCCCTGCGCCTTGGTTCCTTGCTTGCCTGTGGTCAGGTCAGCGGGTATCATGGATTCCATATTTTATGAAAGGCTGTTATATGAATCCCGGCGAACAGATTGATGGCGCGGCGAGCGCCATTGAAGCCATTCGGAAGGAACTGGGCAAACAGCTCCTGATCCTGGGGCACTATTACCAGCGGGACGAGGTGCTCCGCCACGCGGACGTCGTGGGGGATTCCCTGGAGCTGTCCCGGCGCGCCGCGGAGTCCTCGGCGGAGCGGATCGTCTTTTGCGGAGTTCATTTCATGGCGGAATCCGCCGATATCCTGACGGGAGATAATCAGACCGTCTATATGCCGGACGTCAATGCCGGATGTCCCATGGCCGATATGGCGCCGTTGCGGCAGGTGGAAAAGGCCTGGGCCGATCTCCAGGCGCGGGGTGGGGGATGGCTGCCGGTCGTCTATGTCAACAGCCGTGCGTCGGTCAAGGCCTTTTGCGGAATGCATGGCGGGAGCACTTGCACCTCCAGCAACGCCGCAAAGGTGTTCCAGTGGGTCTTTGCCCAGGACAAACGGGTATTGTTCATCCCGGACGAGCACCTGGGAACCAATACGGCGCATGACCTGGGTCTGCCCGACGACGCCGTGGCGGTGTATGATCCCGACTCGCCTGGGCGGAGCGCTCCGACAGAGCCTGGCAGTGAGCAGGGTGGGCTGACCGCTGACGCCATCGCCCGAACCCGGGTCCTGGTGTGGCCGGGCTATTGCCACGTCCACATGTTCCGGATCGTGGACATTGAGGCGGCGCGGAATCAGTATCCTGGCGCCAAAGTCATCGTTCATCCTGAAACTCCGAAAGCGGTCACCCGGCTGGCGGACGCCCACGGATCCACGTCCCAGATCATCCGCTATGTGGATTCACAACCAGAAGGTTCGACCATCGTGGTCGGTACGGAATTGCATCTCGTGGAACGTATGGCCCGTCAGCACCAGGGCCGCCGCGTGATCGTGCCGCTTCGTCCCTCGGTCTGCCGTAATATGGCCCTGACGAATGAAGCGAAGCTCCTCTTGCTCCTGGAAGGATGGCTTGCGGAGAATGAAGTCCGCGTGGCGCCGGAACTGAAACATCCTGCCCGCCAGGCCCTGGAGCGGATGCTGGCGGTATAATGTTTGGGGTCAATGACCCAGGGCAATGGCGGGCTCTCTTGAAATAGTGAGTAAAATAACGCAAAGACCTCTAAAGGGAGTATTTACCGCAGAGAACGCAAAGTTGATTCCGCTCTTTCTCTGTGACCTTTGCGGTTAATAATCTGAATATCTGTGGCAGACGGGTTGACATCAGCTTCATAGCCAACGGAAATGCATGCTCATGAGTTCCAAATCACTTTTTTCCCTGCATGCTCCATTTCAGCCGGCGGGCGATCAGCCGGAGGCCATCGAGGCGCTGTGTCGCGGGCTGGAAGCGAACCAGCGGTTTCAGACGCTGGAGGGAGTCACCGGTTCCGGTAAAACCTTCACCCTGGCCAACGTTATTGCCCGTTGGGGCCGGCCAACCTTGATTATCTCGCATAATAAAACGCTGGCGGCCCAGCTTTACCAGGAGCTGAAAGGATATTTTCCGTCCAACGCCGTCGAGTATTTCGTCAGTTATTACGACTATTATCAGCCGGAGGCGTACATTCCCCAGACAGACACCTTTATTGAAAAGGACTCAGCGATCAACGAAGATATCGAGCGGATGCGTCTGGCAACGACCAATTCGCTGATGAACCGGAAAGACGTTATCATCGTCGCGTCGGTGTCCTGTATTTACGGCCTCGGCTCGCCGGAGGATTACCGGGAGATGCTGGTATCGGTGGAGCAGGGGCAGACCGTGGAGCGGGACGAGCTGTTGCGGCGGCTGGTGGATATCCAGTATACCCGCAACGATTACGAGCCCCAGCCGGGAACCTTTCGTGTCCGCGGGGACACTCTGGATATCTTCCCAGCGTATTCCCAGCAGGGGATGCGCGTTAATTTTTTCGGCGATGAAATCGAATCCATCGCGCGTTTCTCTGCGGTCACTGGAGATATAGAGGAAACGCTGGCGGCGGCGGTGATTTCACCAGCCCGCCACTTTGTCATGCCTGCCAGCCGGCTGGAATCGGCGCTCCCGCGCATCCTGGCGGAGTTGGAGGAGCGCATCCGCTGGTTCGAGGCCAACAATAAACTGCTGGAAGCCCAGCGCATCAAGATGCGGACCATGTATGACGTCGAAATGCTGAAGGAAATGGGGTACTGCGCCGGTGTCGAAAATTATTCCCGCCATTTGAGCGGACGGGGCGAGGGCGAGCCTCCGGCAACGCTGATCGACTATTTCCGGAGCGAGTTCCTCACGGTTGTTGACGAGTCCCACGTTGCGCTTCCCCAGGTCCGGGGCATGTACAACGGGGACCAGTCGCGGAAACAGGTGCTGGTGGATCATGGGTTCCGCCTGCCGTCAGCCAAGGACAACCGCCCCTTGAATAATGACGAGTTTCTCAAGGCGACCGGCCAGATTATCTTCATGTCGGCCACGCCCGGCCCGTACGAGCGGGAGGTTTCGCCGCCGCCGGTCCAGCAGATTATCCGGCCGACGGGACTTCTCGATCCGCCGGTGAGTGTGCGTCCCTTGAAGGGACAGATCGACGATCTGATCGAGGCGGTACGGGTCCGGGCAGAGCGCCATGAACGAACGCTGGTCACTACTCTGACCAAGAAGACGGCTGAAGACCTGAGCGATTATCTGAAGGATATTAGCTTGCGGGTGACTTATCTGCATTCCGACATCGACACCCTTGAGCGAGTGGAAGTTCTCCGGAGTCTCCGGATGGGGGATTTTGACTGCCTGGTTGGCGTCAACCTGCTGCGAGAAGGGCTGGATATTCCGGAAGTGTCACTGGTGGCCGTTCTGGACGCGGATAAAGAAGGCTTCCTCCGGTCGGAGACCTCCCTGATCCAGACAGCAGGGCGCGCGGCCCGGCATGTGGGCGGGGCTGTAATCCTCTACGCCGACAAGGTTACGGAATCCATGCGCCGCGCATTGGCTGTCATGGACGATCGTCGGCGCAGGCAGGAGTCCTACAACCGACAGCATGGCATTACGCCGCGGAGCATCGTCAAGAGCATTCAAGATGGGCTGGTGCTGAAGCAGGCCAGCGAGGAAACGGAACGGCAGGCGTTCCGGGAGAGCGGCGAAGATTACGATGCCCACGAGTTGATTCAGGAAATCGAGAAGGAAATGATCGAGGCGGCCGACGCGCTGGAATTCGAGCGCGCGGCCATCCTGCGCGATCAGTTGTTCGAGTTGCGGACGGCGCAGAAATCAGGGAATGCGCCGGTGGAAACCAGAGGAGCAGTCCGGAAGGAAAACCGATATCCGGTGGCGGCGGCCCAGCGTCGGTCCCGGAAAAGCAAGATGTGACAGAATAAAACTGGCGCCATGCATCAATCCTGGTAATTATTTCCAACAGTCTGGACAGTAATATTGGACTATCTAATGAAATGGCTGTTCAAACCGGGGCGCCAGCCGTTGACGGAGGGAAACATTCTGGCGGCGGTCGGCCGCCTGGCGACGCCGATGCTGATCGGGGCCGTTCTGCAAAACATCCAGAGCCTCATTGATCTTTTCTGGGTTGGAAGCCTCGGCTCGCCGGCGGTCGCTTCGGTCGCCATGGCGGGCACGATCCTCATGGTTTTATTCCCCATGCTCATGGGACTTGCGATGGGGACAGTCGCCCTGGTGGCGCGGTGCGTTGGCGCCGGCCGCCTGGAAGAAGCCAGCGCGGTGGCCGGCCAGTCCCTGATGCTGGCGTTGATTCTCGGTGGACTATCGGCCATTGCCGGTTGGTATGCCTCGGACCCGCTGTTTCGTCTTTTGAGAGCCGCGCCGGAGGTGGTCGGCGCCGGCGGGGTGTTCCTGCGCATTTCGCTCCTGGGCAGTTTTACAATGTTTGTCCTGTTCATCGGCAACGCGGCCCTGCAGGGAGCGGGTGACACCATAACGCCCATGCAGATCATGGCTATCTCCAACGTGCTGAATATTGTGCTGGAGCCGATCTTTATTTTCGGTTGGGGACCGATGTCCGGGATGGGGGTAAGAGGCGCGGCGCTGGCGACGGTGCTGGCCCAGGCGGCGGCGGCCGGGGTTTCGGTGTACGTATTGTTTAAAGGCCGGGCGCGCCTGCACATACGCTGGACCCACTGGAAGCCGAACCCGAATCTCGCGTGGCGTATTCTACGCATCGGCATTCCGGGATCAGGCCAGATGTTGTCCCGGAGCCTGACTGGCGCTGTGCTGATGGGGATCGTGGCCGGTTGTGGCACGGCGGCTGTGGCCGCCTACGGAATCGGCCTGCGTTTTCACATGATTATCCTGATGCCGGCTTTCGCCCTGGGTGGCGCGGCCGCCACCCTGGTGGGGCAGAACCTTGGCGCCGGTCAACCGGAGCGGGCAAATCGCGCGGCCTGGGTCACAGCTTTGCTGGGCATTGGCTTCATGGCGTTGACAGCGGTGATCCTGATGGGGACTGCGCCCGCTTTGGTTCGCGTGTTCAATTCGGAGCCGGAGGTGGTTCAGATCGGCGCCCAGTACCTGAGAACCGTATCTCCGTTCTATGTGTTTGCCGCGTTGGCCATTGCTCTGGGGCGGGCGCTGAACGGAGCGGGGGACAGCCTGGCGCCGATGATTTGCACCGTGCTGGCCCTGTGGGGATTGCAGGTGCCGCTGGCCATACTCTTGTCACGTGTCTGGAATCCGCCGACGCAAGGCATCTGGTGGGCAATTGTCATTGCCATGACCGTGCATGGCTTGCTTGTTGCCAAGTGGTTTCAAACCGGCCGCTGGCGCCGTCAACGGGTGTAACAATGAATTTTTCGCCGGGCGAAAAATTCATTCGGCGCCGTCCCAGCAGTAGGTGCAGAGCTTATCCTTGGGCAGGCCGATGGCGGCCACCAGGTCGTCCAGGCGCTGGTAATCGAGCGAGGTCAGCCCGAGCCGGAGCCGCACCCGCTCGACCATGGCGCAGTATTTTTCCGAGCTGGGATCGGCATAATCTTTGAGGTTTACCTCGGTTTGACCTTCTAGTTCCATCACAGCTTTCCGAGCCGCCAAATCCATTTCCGTGCGCGACCGCGAGAAGTTGAGGAATTTGCATCCGAAGAGCAGGGGCGGGCAGGCCGGCCGCATATGGACTTCCCGGGCGCCGCAGTCGTAGAGGCGCTGGATGGTGTCTTTCAACTGCGTGCCGCGGACAATCGAATCCTCGCAGAACAGCAGGCGCTGTCCCTGGATCATATCGTTGATGGGGATTAACTTCATCCGGGCCACCAACTCGCGGGTGTTCTGATCCTGGGGCATGAAGCTCCGGGGCCAGGTCGGCGTGTATTTCACGAACGGGCGGCTGTAGGGGAGCTTGGCCGCATTGGCAAAGCCGATGGCATGCCCGGTTCCGGAATCAGGGATGCCGGCCACCAGGTCCACCTCCGTTTTATTGCGTCCGGCCAGGCAGGCGCCGCACCGGTTGCGGGTCATCTCCACATTGATGTTTTCATAGGATGAGGCCGGATAGCCGTAATATACCCAGAGGAAGGCGCAGATTTGCAGACGCGGTCCCGCCGCTTTCAGCGGCGTCATCCCCTCTTCGTTAATCAGCACGATTTCACCGGGACCCAGGATATGTTTGAGTTCATAAGCCAGGTTGGGAAAGGCACAGGTTTCCAGCGTAACGGCGATGGATCCTGTTTTGACGCCGATGATCACGGGAGTACGCCCGAACTTATCCCGCGCCACGTAGATGCCCTTGTCGGTGAGCAGGAGCATGGAACATGATCCTTCGATGGCCTCCTGGGCTTCCTGGATGCCTTCTTCAAAGGAAGTGCCCTGGTTGATCAGCGTGGCCACCAGTTCCGTCGGGTTGATCTCGTTGCCGCCCATTTCGGCGAAGTGCGTGGAGCGTTTGCCATAGGCCCGCGTGGACAATTGGGCGATGTTGTGGATGTTGCCCACGGTCACAATCGCATACACCCCCAGGTGGGAGCCAATGATCAGCGGCTGATCCTCATGGTCGCTGATGACGCCAATACCCTTATTTCCCTGCATCCGGTAAATGTCGGTCTCAAACTTGGACCGGAACTGCGCGTTGCTGATGTCATGGATGAACCGGGTATATCCCTCAGGATTCCTGACGGCGAGGCCGCCGCGGCGGGTCCCCAGGTGCGAGTGATAGTCCGTGCCGTAGAACAGGTCGGTGACGCAATCGGTCGTGCTGACAACGCCAAAAAATCCACCCATAATAAAACCTCCTGGTGCGCGGGATGCTGTGGTTCCAAATTTAAAACGGACCTGCTTGAAGTTCTACCCGGCTTCGTCCCAATTCAGATCGGGACTTCACCGCGATCGGCTCGCCATCCGGTATCTCCGAATCTGTTCATAGTCTAACCGTTCAATGATTAAGTGCAACCGAAATCTCCAACACCCTTGGGCGCACGGAACGATTTATTTCACTTCGTCATGGACGAAGCGGGATTCGATGAGTATTATGCCCGTTAAAACAGCATATAAGGAAAATATCCCGACATGAATTCCATCGGTTTTGACAACGATAAATATCTCCAGGAACAGACGGCAGCCATCCATGAACGGGTTCAGCGGTTTCAGAAGCTCTATCTGGAATTCGGCGGCAAGCTCATGTTCGACTATCATGCCGCACGGGTCCTGCCCGGTTATGACCCCAACGTCAAAATGCGCCTGCTCCAGAAGTTGAAGGACCAGGCTGATGTTCTCCTGTGCATTTATGCCGGCGATATCGAGCGGAAAAAAATGCGGGCGGATTTCGGCATTACTTACGATTCGGACGCGCTCAAGCTGATTGATGATCTGCACGAATGGGGCATCGAGGTGCTTGGCGTCGTTATCACCCGCTATGATGATCAGCCGGCGGCCCGGCAGTTCCGCAACAAGCTGGAACGACGGAACGTCCGCGTAATCATTCATCGGGCCACCCGCGGGTATCCCACCGATGTGGACCTCATTGTCAGCGATGCCGGCTACGGCGCCAACGAGTATGTCGAGACCCATAAGCCGCTGGTGGTGGTCACCGGTCCCGGTCCCGGCAGCGGCAAGCTGGCGACCTGTTTGACCCTCCTGTACCACGATCATCGGCGCGGACGGTCATCCGGCTATGCCAAGTTCGAGACGTTTCCCATCTGGAACCTGCCGCTGAAGCATCCCGTGAACATTGCCTATGAAGCCGCCACCGCCGATATCGGCGATTACAATCTGATGGATCCGTTTCATCAGGAGGCCTATCAGCAGAGCGTGGTCAACTACAACCGCGACGTGGAAGTGTTTCCCGTCCTTAAGCGCATTTTTGAAAAAATCATGGGGGGCAAATCCCTTTACCAGTCGCCGACCGATATGGGCGTCAACCGGGCCGGCTTCGGCATTAGCGACGACGCCTTGGTCTGCACGGCATCCCGGCAGGAGGTGGTCCGGCGCTATTTCCGCTATGCCTGCGAATATGCCATGGGGCTGACGGAGAGCGAAACGGTCCAGCGCATCGAGCGGCTCCTTCAGGTGTTGGGCATTCGGCCCGAGGATCGTCGGGTGGTCGAACCGGCGCGGCAGGCCGCGCGCGCCGGCAAGGGGAACATGGGCATTTGCTGTGGCGCTGCCATCGAGTTAAAGGACGGCACGGTGATCACGGGTAAAAATTCACCGCTCCTGCACGCGGCCTCCAGCATGATTCTGAATACGATCAAGCATCTGGCGGAAATCCCGGATAAAATTCACCTCCTGTCTCCGAACATCACGGCTTCCATCGGTATCCTGAAACGCGACATTCTGAACGGCAAGGCCGAAAGCCTGAACCTGGATGAAACACTCGTGGCGCTCAGCATCAGTTCCACCACCAATCCGTCCGCTCAGATGGCCATGGAGAAACTGCGGGAATTGTCGGGCTGTGAAATGCATTTGACGCACATTCCGACTCCCGGCGATGAGGCCGGACTGAAACGCCTGGGCGTCAACCTGACCAGTGACCCGAATTTCCCGACTAAGAACCTGTTTTTCTAGCAGCTTGATGCCGCATCCACCGGCAGTTTGATCGAGAACGAGGATCCCTTTCCCGGCTCACTGTCCACCTCGATGGTGCCGCCGTGGTTCTGAATGATTCCGTAACTTACGGAAAGACCGAGCCCGGTTCCACCGAGGCTGTCCTCCTGTTTTTTGGTCGAGAAGAAGGGATCGAAGATTCTCTTTTTCACGTCCGCAGTCATTCCCATACCGTCATCCTGTATTCGGCAGACCACAAAGGTCTTACCGTTGGACTGTTCTTTTTCAGTGATGATGGCAATCTTGCCGTCCTTCGTGTCCAGGGACTGGATGGCATTAATGAGGATGTTCAAGAGTACCTGCCGGATCTGGTTGGCGTCGGCCAGGATCGGCGGGAGATCGGCCGCCAGGCGTTTGTCCGGCTGGACCCTGGCTTTGGACATTTCATGGGACAGAAACACGACGGTGTTTTCCACGAGTTCATTGATGTGAATGAGGCACTTGGCCGGCGGCGCCTGCTTGGCGAACTGCAGAAGCCGGTTGATGATTTCGTTGCAATGGAGCACGCCTTCCTGGATGGTTTTCAGGCTATCCAACACATCCATATCGCCAACTTTCTCAATTCTGTGTTCCTTCAACTGCTTTTCCAGGAGCTCGGCATAGGTCAGGATAATGGCCATCGGATTTTTGACATCATGCACGATACCAGCGGTCAGCCGGCCAACGGCGGCCAGTTTCTCGGATTGCACCAGGCCGTCATGGGCCGATTTCAGCCGCTCATGAGCCTCGTGCAAAGCGGCTTTTTCCGTCGCCAGTTTTTCGTAAAGCAAGGCGTTTTCCAGGGCTGTGCCGGCCTGAACGCCAATGGCGGATAACAGTTTAAGATCGTCGCGATCGATCCGATGTTCGACCAGCACAGCGTTAGCCTGCAAGACGCCCAGTAAATGGTCCCGGCTTTGCAACGGCACGCACATTGCCGACCGGATATGCAGGAACGCGATGCTTTCCTGAACGTTCAAACGTCCGTCCTGCTGGGCATCATAGGTCAGCACGGCTTTGTGTTCCTGCAGTACCAGGCGGATCAGGCTGGTGCTGAATGCCGGGCTTTCCGTGGCGCCCGTCGTGTCGCGGCGTCGTTGCCCCCGGCAGATCAACTCTCCGGTGTTGTCCTGCAACAGATGCAGGGAACAGATGTCAACCTGCGGCATTTCGGCAAGAATGATATCCAGGATTCGGGAAACGAGAGCTTCAGGATCGAGAACGGCGTTGATGATCTGGTCGACCCGGTAAATAGCCTCCAGGTCCGACTTGGCCCGCTGGAGGGATCCGATGTCCTTTTCATCCACTTCCTGCGTCAGGAGTTGCCGTTCCCGGGTATCCAGCGTTATGGTATGGGTAGTGGTTAACCGGGACGGCTGATCGGATTCCAATGCGCGCTCAACGCTTGATGGCGAGCACCGGAATTGGACGACGGTATTGCCCAAAGTAATCTGATCGCCGTCCACCAGGCGTGCCTGTAACACTTTGAGATCATTGATGAACAGACCGTTTCGACTCCCCATGTCTTCAAGGTCGCAGGTCGAGCCTTGGCAGAGAACGCGGGCATGGACTCGGGAAATCATGTGATCGGCCAGGGAGATGTCGCATCCGATCCTGCCAATGCGGGTTTCCTCACGATCCAGCCGGAATACCAGGCCGGATTGTGCTCCTTTGATGACTATTAACTCAGCCGACATAAAATCTTCTCCTGGTTTGCTCCTTATCGCCTAGTAGATTCCTCTTTGTATTAGATTATCACAGAAAAATTGTCCTGTCATGCACTAATTACGGCTTGGTTCAACCAAGAGGTTGGGCAGAAACGATTTCGTAGGTGCAGTAGGGGCTGACCTTGGTCAGCCCGTCCGTTCCAGCGAGAAGGGGCGGGTCTTGTAGGGGCTCAGGTTGATCTCATCAAGCGAAAGAATTACGCCCGCCACGACTATGCCAGTGATCGTAACCCCGCTGTTCCTGAAAATGCTCAGGGTCGTATAGCAGGGCCGGTTGATGTCCCGGATGTTTACCGGGATCATCAACCTGTGAAGGGGCATGATCCGGGTCAGGGCTGATCCCGTTTGGTCTTGTTAATGAAATACTGCATGAATTCCATGGGGAGCGGGAAGATGATGGTCGAGTTTTTCTCGGTCGCGATTTCCGTCAGGGTCTGCAAATAACGCAGTTGGACGGATACCGGATTGGGCGCCATGACGTCGGCCGCTTCCTTTAACTTGGTGGAGGCCTGGAATTCGCCGTCAGCGTGAATGACCTTGGCGCGGCGTTCCCGTTCCGCTTCGGCCTGCTTGGCTAAGGCGCGCCGCATGCCTTCGGGCAGGTCCACGTCCTTGACTTCCACGGCGCTGACTTTGATGCCCCACGGATCGGTGCGCGCATCGATAATCTCCTGCAGTTTCAGATTGATCTTCTCACGGTTGGACAGTAGGTCGTCAAGCTCATGTTCTCCGAGGATGGAGCGCAGGGTCGTCTGGCCTATCTGCGACGTAGCGAACATGTAATCCTCAACCGCTATGATGGCCTTGCTCGGCTCAAAGACCTGGAAATACATGACCGCATTGACTTTGACCGATACGTTGTCCTTGGTGACCACGTCCTGGGGCGGCACATCCAGCGCCACCGTCCGCAGGGAGACCTTGACCATTTTTTCAAACAACGGAATAAGCAGGATCAGGCCCGGTCCGCGAACGCCGACAAATCGGCCCAGGCGGAACACAACCCCGCGTTCGTATTCCCGCAGGATTTTGATGGTATTAACCAGAATGAACATGACAATGACAATTGTTGTGATTAATGGCGCCATGGTTGCTTCCTTTCGTTTACATTATTGTTTCGTAACTACTCTCAAGGGGTTCAGGATTCAGTAGCTCGCCATACTTGCCGCCAGCGGATGACTACCGCGACCTTATTCCTCTTTCCTTCATGATTGGCCTGGCCCAGCCGCCTTAGATCACCTCTACTTTCAAGGTCATGCCCTTAACCTGAATGACCTTGATCCGGGTGCCTTCAGTAATCGGGGCGCTGGCCACTGCGTTCCAATGGGTTCCGGACACGAACACCTGCCCGCTCTTCGCGTTAATGGCCGTTCGTGCATCGCCTTCCTGCCCGATCAAGCCGGCCTCGCCGCTAACCGGCCTGCGGGCCAGGGAGCGAATGGAGAGCCAGACGCCGATCATAAAGAAAATGGTGGTAACCAGTACCACGGGTATCACAACCTGCATCGAAACGCGCAGGGCAGGATCCGGACTGTCGAACAGCATGATCGATCCAATAAACATGGCAATAACCCCTCCGACAGTCAGCACCCCGTGCGTCGCCGCCTTGACGTCCACAATAAATAACACAATGGCCAGCAGGATCAATAATATTCCGGCAACATTCACGGAAAGCGTCTGGAAGGCAAAGAACGCCAGGATCAGCGAAATAGCCCCAACAACGCCCGGCAGGATGGCCCCGGGATTGGAGAGTTCGAAGTAAAGTCCCAGGAGTCCAAGCATGAACAGGACATAGGCAACATTGGGATTGGCGATCGTTGCCAGTAATTCATCCCGCCAGTTCATCGAGGTGTTGATAACCGACACACCTTTCGTTACCAGTTGCACCTTATTCGTGCCGAGCGTCACGGTCCGACCGTCGATCGCGTCGAGCAGGGCGGGGAGGGAGGGCGCAATCAGGTCGATCACTTTTTTCTGCAGGGCTTCCGTTTCCGAGAGTGAAACGCTGTCTTTGACCGCGGAGTTGGCCCATTCTATGTTGCGGCCGCGCTTTTCGGCGATGGACCGGATGAACGCCGCCGCGTCGTTTTCCGCCTTGGCAGTCATATTCGTATCGATGGTGCCGGATGTGGGGCCGAGCGTCACCGGGTGAGCGGCGCCGATGGCCGTGCCGGGCGCCATGGCAGCTATATGCGCCGCCATGGTGATAAACGCTCCGGCGGACGCCGCGCGCGAGCCTGACGGGGCAACATAGACCACCACCGGAACTTTGGACGCCATGATCTTCTTGATAATCAACCGCATGGAATCGTCCAGACCGCCGGGTGTATCCAGTTCAAAAACAACGCATTCAGCCACCTGGTTTTCGGCTTGCTCCACAGTCTGAATCATGAATCGGGCGGTAACGGGGCCAATGATGCCGTCAATCCGGGCCACCACGGTTTCCCGGGCGGCGGCGGGCAATACAAGGAGGGAGCTGGCTGCGATCAGACCCGTGATGAATGCAAATCTTGTCAAAACCATCGGGCTCTTTGTCATCCACGCCTTTCCGCGACGCATCCCGGCCTGATTCAATAATCCGCGTGACTATTCAGGTCGTCCGACTTTGGCTCGCCACGCGCCACGAGTGGAGTGCGTCCGCCGGGACTCATGGATTCGCTGAATAGTTACAAATACGCTTTATTGTGACCCGCCCTGGCAGGATCGTCAAGCATTCAAATGGGCCGGGATAAAGGATGAAAATAATCGGAGCCCGCTATTGATTCATGTCCAACCAGGCTTTATAGTATTGCCACGTTCGCTAAGTTTGGGTATAGGGATTTTCTGCCTCTGGCGACAAATTCGAGCGGAGGCAAAGACAGCATCAAACAAGGAGGGGTTATCATGGACGAGGTAAAAGTGGATGTGAAATTCGGCGAGTGGATCCGGCAGGGATTCGAGCTGTTCAAGGCGAACGCCGTGGTGCTGATTGTCGCCAGCCTGTTGGCCCTGGTAATCGGCGGCGCCACCGGGTTCATTCTCAGTGGGCCGATGTTTGCCGGTGTGATCTTGATTGCCCTTGCCCTGGTGGACAAGAAAGAACCCAAGCCGGATATCGGCGCGGTGTTCAAGGGGTTCGATTATTTTCTGAACACCTTTCTCTTTTGTCTGGTGTGGGGAATCCTGGTTTTCGTGGTGGTGGGTCTGTTGAGCATTATTGTCTGTGTCGGGCATCTGCTGGCGGTGGTTCTTGTCATTGGCCTGAAAACCATGCTCATGTTTGCCCTCTTCCTGATCGTTGACCGCAAGCTGGAATTCTGGCCGGCTTCCATGGCCAGCATCAACCGGGTCAAGGGAAACTTTTTCCCTTTGCTTGCCTTCATGCTTATCGCCTCCCTGTTTAACGCGATCGGATTTATGGTCTGTGGCCTGGGCCTGATCGTGACGCTGCCAATCACCATTTGCTGTCTGGCGGTGGCCTATCGTGATGTGTTCGGGCCGGCGCCGGTGAGCGCCTGATCCATGAACCGCGGCCTTTCGGGATTGTTCAGGGCTGAGCGGCCGGCATTGTATGGGCGGGTGATGGTGAATCACCTGCCTTGGGTTCTGCTGTCGGGAGCCCTCCTGCTGGGATCTTTTTTTCTGCCGCTCGATAAGATCACCTTCCGTACCTGCGTCTTCCTGCGCTGGACGGGTTATCCGTGTGTGAGTTGCGGCTGGACGCGGGGCTTTGTTGCCATGGCCAACGGACAATGGCTGGCGGTTCTCCATGACTGTCCCCTGGCGGCCGGGTTGTACGGGCTGACCACCATGCTCTTTGCCTGGCATGCGGCCGCGCTGATCCTGGGCGTAAATCTGGAGCGGGGTTCGTGGCTCAGGCTGGATGGGCAGCGGGGACTGTGGATCATTGTCACCGCCACCCTGATGGTGCTGGCCAACTGGATGTATCGCCTGGCAATGGGGTTTAAATAAGGTTAAAAACCGTTCGTCGTCCTTGGTTCTTCGTTAAACAACGACGAACAAAGAACGAAGAACCAGGAACGATTGTATTTCATGACCACGATTGATCAGATACTGACCGATTGGGTGAGAGCTGAATTCACGCGGATATTTCCGGAAGCCGGTGACGCGCTGTCCGCCGTCCAAGTGGTGTCGGCTGGTTCCCCGGACTACGGCGATTACCAGTGCAATGCGGCCCTGGCCCTGGCCCGGTCGCTGAAACGAAAGCCCCGTGATATTGCGCAGACGTTCCTGGATCAGGCGTCAAGGCCGGAGAGCGTCGAGCGGCTGGAAGTCGCCGGTCCCGGGTTCATCAATATTCACCTCAAGACAATCTGGCTGGCGGGCCACGTGGCGGCGGTTCTGAAGGACGAGCGCCTGGGCGTGCCGACGATTGGAACCGGACGGACGGTGGTCCTTGATTATTCCAGCCCGAATGTGGCCAAACCGATGCATATCGGGCACATCCGTTCGACGGTGATCGGCAATGCCCTGGATCGCCTCCATCGCTTTCTAGGATACCGGGTGATTTCGGATAATCACCTTGGGGACTGGGGCACCCAGTTCGGCATTATCATCATGGGATATCGGCATTTTGCCGATCAGCAGGCCCTGGCCGACTCGCCGGTTGAGGAGTTGGAACGGATCTACGTGAAGAGTTACGAGCAGTCGAAGGCCGGCGATGAGTGGCTCCAGCAATGCCGGCAGGAACTCGTCAAGCTCCAGGCGGGCGATGCCGAAAACCAGGCGCTCTGGCGGCAGTTTGTCGACTTGTCCCTCAAGGAATTCAACCGGATCTACCTGCGCCTGGGCGTGGCTTTCGATCTTACCCGCGGGGAAAGCTATTACAATCCCCGCTTGCCGGCGGTCATCGACATGCTTCAGCAGAAAGGACTGGCCCGTGAAAGTGAAGGAGCGCTGGTCGTCTTTCTGGAGGACGAGAAACTGCCGGTCTGCATGGTCCGGAAAAGCGACGGCGGGTACAACTATGCCACCACCGATCTGGCCACGCTCATCAGCCGCCAGGAGGAATTCGATCCGGAAACCATCGTCTATGTCACCGACGAGCGCCAGCAGTTGCACTTCAAGCAGATTTTTACCGTTGGCAAAAAGCTCGGCATCCGGGCCCGCCTGCACCATGTCTGGTTCGGCCTGATGCGCCTTCCGGAAGGCACATTTTCGACCCGCCAGGGTAACGTGATCAAACTGGAGCGCCTGCTGGATGAGTCCGAGACCCGGGCGTTGGCCGTGGTCCGGCAGACGAGCCCGGCGATGCCGGAAAATCAGCAGAAGGCAGTGGCGCGGGCGGTGGGGATCGGCGCGGTGAAATACGCGGATTTAAGTCAAAACCCGCAAAGCCTGGTGACGTTCAGCTGGGATAAGGCCCTGGCGCTGGACGGTAATTCCGCGCCGTATCTGCAATACGCCTATGCCCGCATCCGGAGCGTGCAGGACAAGTACCGGGACCAGTTTCCCGGTCGCGATCCCGAGGCCTTTCCCATCCGCCTGGATGAACCGGTGGAGCGGGCCTTGGCACTCCAGGTCGCGCGCTTCGCCGAAGCCGTGACGATGGCGGCCCGGCTGTACAAACCCAGCGTACTGGCCGACTATCTATTTGCGCTATCGGGTCTGTATAACGGGTTTTACCAGAATGTGCCGTTCCTGAAGGCCCCGGAAGGTGTTCGGGAAAGCCGGGTCCGACTCTGCGGCGTCGTGGCCCGCATTCTCCGCCAGGGGCTGGACCTGCTGGGGATCGAGACGCCGGAACGGATCTGAAATTTTTCCGGGAGGAACCCGGAAAATATATCGCCGTTGCGGCGGAATAAATTTTTATCGCAATCCATAGGTACTCGCGGACACAAATACGCTGACGTATGACCGCGAGCGCCTGTGAAAACAGGGCAAGGTTAATCCGTAGCTCAAAAAAACATTTCTATGCCCACCTCATCCCGTCAAATTGCCGCGCAGATCATAGCCCGCTGGCTGAAATCAGGCGAGTTTCCCAACCGCCTTATTCCGCCCGACACGCCGGACCGGGGCTTCGTCATGGAACTGGTCTATGGCGTAGTCCGCTGGAAGCGGATGCTGGAGTGGGTGGCCGCCGCCCGGGTGCATCACATGCCGGAGCCGGGATTGCGGGCGCTGATGCTGGCCGGCTTGTACCAGGTACTGGTGATGACGAAGGTCGAACCCTATGCGGCCGTCAACGAAACCGTGGAAGCGGTGAAGGGGCGCTACGCCCAGGGTGAGGCCGATTTTGTGAACGCGTTGTTGAGGATCGTTCTACGTGAAAAAGAGGCCATTCTCCAGGAACTGAAAAAACAGCCACTGGGCATTCAACAGTCGCACCCGGACATGCTGGTCGAACGCTGGGTTCGCGTTTATGGCGAGGATGCTGTCCGCCGCTTGTGCGAGTGGAATAACACCCGGCCGGAGGTCATGATCCACGTCAACAGTCTGAAAATCAATCCCCGCGCCTACCTGGAACAGCTTCAAGCCAAGGGGATGGATGCGCCGGCATCTTCGGCCGGTCAGGCGGGGTGTCTGGCGATTCCCCATGGATGGCGCGTTGAAGAATTGCCGGGATATAACGAAGGCTTATTTTTAGTGCTCGATCCTTCCGTCCTGATCTCAGTGGCTCAATTGGACCCGCGGCCCGGCGATCACGTCTTGGACGCCTGCGCCGCGCCGGGCGGCAAAACCTTCCTGATGGCAGAGCGTCTGCAGGGGAGGGGACGGCTGACAGCCATGGACCTGCATAACGACCGCCTGTTCCGCTTGCGCGCCAACCTGTCCCGGCTCGGGGTGGATGGCTTTGTGAATGTGGTGCAGGGCAATGCCATGAATGTGACCGATGAAGCCGGCGGGCCTTTTGACCGGATCCTGCTGGACGCGCCTTGCACCAACACCGGGGTTATTCGCCGCCGGCCGGACGCCCGCTGGCGCTTCTCGGAATCGCGCTTATCCCGCATGACGCGAACCCAGCACGCGATGCTGGAACGGGTTTCCGACTTGCTGAAGCCCGGCGGCCGGCTCGTGTACAGCACCTGCAGTCTGGAGCCGGAAGAGGACGAGCTGCTGGTGGCGTCCTTCCTGAAGGCCCATGGGGAATTCCAGCTGGTATCGGAACAGAAGATCGTTCCGCCGGCGGGCCAGGCCGATGGCGCATATGTCGCGTCGCTTCAGAAGCAATTGTAATCAATGCAAGGAATGAGTATTCTGGTGACGGAACAACAGGCGCCAACCCGGAAAGGAGCGATCATGAAGCTCATTCATAAAAAAATCCCCGCCCACTTCTTGAATGCAATGCCGGAAGGCGTCAAGTTTATCAAAAAGCATCAACAAGATTTCCTCGTTGTCGAGAAGGTATACTGTTCGAAAGGACACAACCTCATGGCTGACGTGGTGCGCATCCACGGCGAGCTATCCATCAACTTCCGCTTGCAGGTCGGAGGAAGCGAAGGGCTTGTATTCCTTGATGCCTTTTGGGGGGGGCATGCCAAACTTTATAATTTTATTCCTGATGTGTCGTCAACCGGACCTATCGTCAATGCGTTATGTCCTGCCTGTGGTATGAGTATGATCGTGAAAGACAAATGCCGCCAGGCAGGATGCGACTCCAGCCAGGCAATATGTTTTGCGTTGCATGGGAATCAAAATAAAATATATGTCTGCGCCAAACTCGGCTGTCCGGGCCATCGGATGGAGATAGGAAATATTTCGCGCCGGGTTCTGGAACAAGTAAGCGAAATCAATTATGTCGGCGTCCATGCTGACGATATATTTATGGAAATATGAACGGCATGGTCATGGGGGATACCACAAGGCTTGAAACGCCCGGCGAAGGGAATGGGCAGGCGCCCCGGATGTACCGGATACTGGTCATTAATCCGGGATCAACCTCCACCAAACTTTCGGTGTTTGAAGACGAGCTGGAACTTGTCCAGAAAACGATCTCTCATGTGGCCGAGGAGCTCAAGGACTTCAAACGCATTATGGACCAGACGGAATTCCGTCTGGTCCTGATCCGGCGTTTCCTCGATGATCACCACGTGGATATTGGAAGTTTAAGCGCTGCTGTTGGCCGGGGCGGGCTTCTCAAACCGATCCCGAGCGGTGTCTATCGGGTGAATGGATCCATGCTGGAAGATCTGCTGACCTGCCGTTTTGGCGAACATGCCTCCAACTTGGGCGGCATCCTTGCCCACCGCATCGCCCTCGAGGCGGGCCGAAACGCTTTTATCGTCGACCCGGTGGTGGTTGATGAGATGGATGATATTGCCCGTATCACCGGAATCCCAGAGTTGGCAAGGAAAAGCATATATCACGCTCTCAATCAGAAATCGGTGGCCAGGGAAGTGGCCAGGAAGATCGGCAAGCCCTATGAAAAATGTAATTTCATTGTTGCCCACATGGGGGGCGGGATTTCCGTTGGGGCCCATCGCCGGGGAAGTGTCGTTGATGTCAACAACGCCTTGGATGGCGATGGTCCCTTTGCGCCGGAACGCGCCGGAGGATTGCCGGCCGGACAACTGGTTGCGCTGTGTTTCAGCGGTCAATATTCCCTGGTGGAGATGAAGCAGAAACTGGTGGGAAGAGGCGGACTTGTTGCCTATCGTGGATCGAACAACTTCGCCGACCTGAAGAAAGCCGTGATGTTGGGCGATGAAAAGGCTCAACTCTTGTACGAGGCAATGGCCTACAGAGTCAGTAAGGAAATTGCCATGCATGGCGCCACACTCAAAGGCGACGTGGATCGTATCATTCTGACAGGTGGACTGGCTGGTGATGAGACCTTTATGGAAAAAATCAAGGAACGCATCGGTTTTCTTGCTCCCGTGGAGGTAATGCCCGGCGAGCGGGAAATGACATCACTGGCCCATGCTGTTTTAGCAGTATTGCGCAAGGTGGAGCCTGAAAGGGAATACAGCTGATGAAGCTGCACGATTTTATTTCGCCCATTCCGGACAGCCGGCGCAAGACCGTGGTGGTGCCGCTGGCGAACAACCCGGATAGCATCCGGTGCATTGCGGCGTCTCTGGAGAAGAAAATCGCCAAGTTCATCCTCTTGGGTGAAGAATGCAAGATCCGTAATGTGGCCCTGCAAGAAGGGGTTGATATTTCTTCGGCCGAGTTTATTCAAGAGACCGATGAACAGGCGGCTTGTGACAAAGCCGCGCAAATTGTGGGTGACGGACGGGCCCAGGTACTGATGAAAGGACTGGTCCAATCGGCCACTTTCATCCGGGCAATCCTGCACAAGGAACACGGCCTGATCCCTCCAGGAAAACTCATCAGTTGTGTCTCGGTCTTTGAAATCCCCACCTATCACAAACTTCTCTTTATCACCGATCCGGGGGTCAACATCGCGCCTTCGCTGGCAGGCAAAGTGCTGATCCTGCAGAATGCCATTGAGCTTGCCACCAAGATGGGGGTTCAACACCCCAAGATCGCCTGTGTGGAGGCTGTCGAGAAGGTCTCAGCGAAAATGCCCAGTACCGCGGAAGCTCAACAATTGAAAGCCATGGGCCAACGCGGCGTTTTTGGAACCGCCCTTGTGGATGGTCCGTTAGGCTTTGACGTTGCGATTTCGAAGAAGGCTGCCGTCATCAAGCAAGTCGAAAGTCCCGTGGCCGGGGATCCGGATATTTTGTTGCTCCCCGAGATCGTGGCAGCCAATGTGCTTTATAAATGTCTCGTCTGGTTCGCGCACGCCACGGTGGCCAGCGTTGTGATCGGTGCGAAAGTGCCGATCATACTTCCTTCCCGTTCGGATTCTGAAGAAAGCAAGCTGTTGTCGGTTGCCTTGGCTGTTCATATGGCGTCCCAAGGATAGAGGTCCGCTTCCTCTTAGGTCAATCCTTAAGAGGTATGCAATGAGCTTTCCGCCCGCAAGCCGCACAGTGTTTTCCCATCCAGACGCCGTCAAATTGAGCCATAATCCTGGTTGCCAGATCGGGGTCGGTGGTCAGTATCCCGGCTTCGAAGTTCCGGCGCCGATCGCTCTTGGCGCCCAGTCCCGCGCCGGTCAGGTTGGCGCTCCCGCTATAGGCGACACGTCCATCGACGATCACCGATTTGAAATGCACGCGGGGGCAGAGCACCCGTTCAAGGCCGTCGATCAGGTTGGGGTAGCGGTCAAAATCTTTGCGGAAGGCGGGTCCGGGTTCCCCGGCATGCAGCAGGCGGATGGCCACACCGCGACCGACCAGATCGGACAGCAGAGCGAGAAATGGCCGCGCTCGGCGCCGGCCCTCAATGAGGTACAAATCTTTCAATCCGGATGTGGCCAGCCAAAGGAAACGGGTCGCTTCGGGAATGATGCCGAGGATGACACGCCTGTAAGTTTCACGGTCGGTGATGAATTCAGTGCGATTCATGACGGTAGTATATCGCATGGGTGATGAGTTGGAAAGGAAACTCATCCGAGGGATCTTGGAACGTTGGAATGATGGTAGGGGTTCAGCTTGTCCCGTCGGCGACCCAGGGATCACTTGCCTCGTTTCGAGGCGACGTGGCTGAACCCGTTTGTGGGCAATACAGATCTGGGCTGAGCATCCCCCTTCGTTCGCCGTGGCGCACTACGGCGTGACAAGAGCTCAGCCCCTACATAATAATTGAGCGTGCTGGCCTCAATCGTCCGGGCGGGAGGATGGCGACAAGGAATATTGCGCCTGCCCGCAATGCTACGCATAGCGTTGTAGGCGGGCCGGCTCTTGTGGATTTCCTGAACCCGGTGAAAAATAATTTGGCATATTTTGTAGAAGCGGCGCCCTCGCCGCTTTTACAAAATATTTACAATTCTTTTACTTGCGTATGACAACTTGAGCGGCGGATTATGATTGAATACCGGCGACAAAAGAGAGGAGTGCCATGAATTATTCAACCCTGCCGCATGACCCTCGGACATGGCGCCCCCGGATCGGTCCCGCGTAAAACGGTTTAATTTCCGCGGGCATGTGGCAACTGGCAGGAGGTGGGCAATGAGTGGAGAACAAATGCAGCGGAGATCGGGATGGAGAACCCTGGCCCTGCTGGCGCTGTTTGGCATCGGCAGTCTGCCGGCGCTGGCCGGCGCTAACACGGTCACCTGCCGCGTGGAGCTGGACCGGAATGTTCTGCCGGCGGATGAAGCCCAGCGGGCGGTGATAAAAATCACACTGGATGCGCCCCCGCCGCCGAAACAGAACCGGCCGCCGGTTAACCTGGCGCTCGTGCTGGATCGCTCGGGTTCCATGGGCGGCGCGAAACTGGAAAAGGCCAAGGAAGCGGCCATCGAGGTCCTGCGGCGGCTGGAGCCGCGGGATATCTTTTCCCTCGTCGTCTATGACACGCAGGTTGAGACGCTGGTGCCGGCTCAAAGCGCCGGGAACGCGGAATGGATCGAAAATCGGATCCGGCAGATAACGCCGGGCAATAGCACGGCATTGTTCGGCGGCGTAAGCCAGGGGGCGGCGGAAATCCGCAAGAACCTGGATCGGAAATACGTGCACCGGATTATCCTGCTGTCGGATGGCCTGGCCAATGTCGGCCCGAGCACCCCCGAGGATCTCGGCCGGCTGGGTGCCGCGCTGATCAAGGAGGGCATTGCCGTCACGACCGTCGGTGTGGGCACGGACTACAATGAGGATCTCATGGCCCGGTTGTCACAGAACAGCGACGGCAGCACGTATTTCGTGGAAAACAGCCGGGACCTGCCGCGCATTTTCACGGCGGAACTGGGCGATGTCCTAAGCGTGGTGGCCAAGAAAGTTACCCTGGTTATCGAATGTCCGGAAGGCGTTCGTCCGGTTTCCGTCATCGGGCGGGAAGGGCGCATCCGGGGACAGACCGTGGAGCTGTTTCTGAACCAGTTGTACGGCGGCCAGGAGAAATACGTGCTGGTGGAAGTGGATGTTTCTTCCGGGAAGCATGGCGCCAGCCGCGATATTGCCGTGGCCAGGGTCACGTATGATAATCCGTTCACCCAGTCCCGCGAAAGCTCTGGCGGAACTGCCCGGTTCCGTTTCAGCAACGATCGCAAGGATGTGGACAACTCGGTCAATGTTCCCGTGCAGAAGGCCTACTATATCAACCTGTATGCCGTGGCTGAGGTGGATGCCATCGCGTTGGCCGATGATGGCAAACGCGAAGAAGCAGCAAGAAAGCTCAGGGAAGCGGGGGCTCAACTAATCAAGGCTGGAGATGAATTGAATGATAAGGAACTGAAAGAAAAAGGCTCCTATTCGAAAAAGCAATCGGAGGAAATAGGAAAAGACGGCATGAGCCGGACGACCCGTAAAATCATGCGTTCGGAATCGTATCAGGAAATCAATCAGCAATCCAATCGCTAGGAGGCTGTCGGACCCCGATCCAAATCGGGGTCCTCCATCCTTCTGGTTGAATAAAAACCGCGTCAAGAAGCCGTCGGCAGCCTGTTGGACTCTGCCTAGGCCGGGTCCGGCAGGCTGCCAGGGAGTGAAAATAAAACTCCCCTCCCTAGAGGGGCAGGGGGTGGGTAGCTTCAGGAGTGAGACAGATCGGACCGAGAAAAGAATCTGAAAATAGCAGGACCGAAACGCAAAACTGGAAATGCTCCCTCGGTTCGCATTTCGACCCGGCTGGGCCAAAACAGAAACAGATTAAACGGGAGCGTAAACAAATACAAGAAAAGATGACCGGGCATCCGAACGAACGAATTGTACCGGATAAAAATCAAGTGACAGGAAATCCTGTCACGGATTCAAGGGGATGATTGAGAATGAACGCAATACCATGGATGGGCAATATGGTCTGGGCTAAGAGAAAAACGGCGGCTGCGGTCTTGATGGCGGCATCTCTTGTGGTCTGCGATGGCAGGACGGCGGAAGATAAACGGGATTACTGCGGGTGGGCCGACAAGGCCGGGCGGACCTTGGCCGCCGAACTGCCCCGCCGCGACCTGCTGGAATGGTCGGACGAACTGGCTACCGGAATCCCGACGGCCGATGGCCCGACGCTGTGCCTGGCCATTTCTGTATTTCAGCGGGCTGGTCAGCCTGAGCGCATATCCAAGGTTATCCCGCGGCTCAAAGACTTACTCAAAGCCGAACGGACAGACGGGGCCGTGATCTACTGGCTGTGCCCAAGCGGCCATTACGAGCAGGTCCGGGAATGGCTGGACGCCTTTCCGCAGGATATTTACAGCACTGGCGAATGGAAGGCCTTTCTCAACTGGTTCGAGAAAAAGGAAGGCGCCAAGGCCATCGAGTCCTGGCTGTGCGACAAGGCTGCCCACGAACGCTCGACAAGGTCCGCCATCGGCGGGTGGTATGACTATAGCAGATGGTCGCAGCTCTATTGGGAACGGCTCCAGGCAAATGGGAAGTTGCAGTCCCACGTCGCGACCCTCGCTGAAAAAATTCGCAAGGAGCCAACGAGGACAGATGCGGTCGTTGAATATCTCGGGGCCCGAAGTATGCTGGACGATACAGCCAAGAAGACCATGCCCATCGGCTGGCTGGCCGATGTCGTTCGCATCGAACATGCCCTGGACAACTGGGGTTTGGGCCGCATGTTGGCGGATGAAAAGGAATACGAGGGCGCGATTCGGCTCTTCGACAAGTCTCTGGCCTGCCCCGTCGCCGACTACGACCGCCAGAACTTCAACCGCGTCAGCATGTGCAGCATGTTTGTTCATCCGGACGGGGTCGAGCCGATCCTGCGCCAATGGACACGGGGTGCATTGGCCCAGGCGTGTTTCCAGGCTGGCAAGTTGGATCGGGCTCAGAAGCTTGTCGAGGAACTGACAGGCAAGAAGGATGGCACGTTGGCTGATCTGGGGCCGTTCCTGTTCGCCGGCCAAGTGCAGGCCGCCAGCGGACAGCGCGTCGTCGAAGCCAGGATCAAGAAGGCCGAGGAGGAGCAGAAGGGCTCCGTCCGCTACTGGCTCAACCGGGCCAATTACTATATAGGCCGAAAGGAATTCGAGCAGGCCGAGCAGGCCTATCAGTCCGCATTGAAATTGCCGCCGGATGGCCACCGCTTCGAGGTGGTGCGGGACTATGGGTGGTTTCTTTTCAACCGTGAACGATATGGCGAGGCGGATAAACTCTACCGGGCCGAGATCGCGCGGATCGGATTGAATGACCCGAACGGTAGTAACGATTTCTGGTTCCACCAATTGGAGCGTATGGATGGCAAGGGTGGCGTTCGATTCAGTTGGGACGAGCCGCTAATATGGCAGTGGCTGAGCGAAGCGAAAAAGAGAAACTTCGGGCAATCGGAGCAATTTTGGCTGGGATGGGCGGCCGAAAAGACGACCAAGACGCCGGAGGGTTGGGCGGCGTTCGAGAAGAAAGCCCGTGCCCTGGCCGCCGACCCCTGTTCGCCGCCGCTGCGGTACTGCCTGGGCACGATCTTGCAGGGGCACGGCCAAGTTCAAGAAGGATTACGGATGGTGGTTGAAGCCTATGACCAATGGCCACTCAATAGCTATCCAAATGAAATTCATGTCGGCAAAACAGTATTGGGCGCTTACGTCGGCCAGAGCGACTGGAAAAATGCCGAAAAAATACTTGAAAGACTGCAGAATAAACCTGGTTTTTCCGGGTTGGAAGATTCACTGGGCGGAATTGCCGTAGCCGCTGCCAAAGCCGGCGCTCCGGACGATGCCATGCGCTTGTGGCGCCGCAAGGCAAACCTGGACCTGACAAAACAGGATGGCCTGGAGGCCCTGGCCGCCGCGGGGTTGGCTGAGCGCCTCCGCGACTACTACGCCGGGTTAGCCAAACGCGCCCCCGATAACGCAGCCATCGCCGCGGCCCTTAAAAAACTGGAGGTAAAGTAGCATGCGTCGCTCAGCATCCGTATTCCAGCTGAGGCACCCTCGGGCCTATGGCATTCACTCCCTGATAAGGATTCCAACTTGGCTCGCAGGTTACTCGCGCGGAAACGCAGAGAATGACAGAAAACGAAATTGGAATAATTGTGGTTAAGTCGGCCATCGCCGTGCCTAGGAGCACCGATATAATCCGCGAGCGTTGCTTTATCATGGGGCTCTGATATGATTCATTTCATGAACCGGCGCGCCATTCTGGGGTATTGGCTGTTGCTCTTTGTGCCGACCGTGGTGGTTGGCGCGGCCGCTTTCCGGCTGATCCGGCACGAAGGGGAGCGGATCACGGCCCAGGCCCGCTCGACGGAATTGGACCGGGTACGCGCCATTGCGGACAATGTTCGCCTGGCGGTTTCATCCGTGGAGGATGAACTTGGCGAGAGTCTGTGCCGGATTCCATCGTCAGCGCTTGCCGAAACCCTGCCGGCCTGGGAACGAAGTAATCCGCTGGTGAGAAACGTATTTATCTGGGATGCAAAAAAAGGCTTGCAGATGCCGTCCCAGCAGGGCGGTTGGACGGCGGAGGAGCGGAGGTTTATTGTCCGGTACGATGCGCTTTTTTCCGGCCGGATTCCATGGCTTTCAGCGGCCTCCGAAACAAACGGCACGGTCCGGGGACCGGTCAGAGTCGGGGGGGCGGTTTCAAGCCGGGTCCTGAACACCGAGCCGTTGGCGGAGTCCAATCGTCCATCGGATTTTATCCGGCAGGTTGAACAAATCCGGGCCGGCGGCCGGCAACTGGCGGCAACGGCACGCCCGCAGGACGCAGACGGGATATCCGACCGGGAAAGTCCAAACTCGGCGTGGATGGGCGGATGGATACCGTGGTTTACCGAGAACCGGCTCTATGTGCTGGGCTGGGTCCAGCGCGATTCCCGATCGCCGGTGTATGGTATAGAGTTGGAATTGGCAACCCTGCTGTCGCGGTTGATGACGGTCTTCCCTTCCACGGCGTCCGACGGCGCGGTCTATGCTCTCCTGGACGACGAAGGAAAGATCGTGTGCCAGGTTGGCCGGATGGAGCTTAAGTCCGATGCGCGGCCGGATATGGCCGCGGCGTTGGCCCCTTATCTGCCGCATTGGTCGGTGGGTGTGTATCTGGCTGATGGCGGCATGCTGCAGGCTGCCGGTCGCAGCTTTGTGCTGTTGGCCGGGTTACTGCTGGCGATCGTTGTCGTGGCGATTCTGGCAGGCGGGTCCCTGTTGACCTGGCAGGCGCAGCGCCACTTGGCGGACGCCCTCCAGAAAACATCGTTTGTTTCCAACATCTCCCACGAATTAAAAACGCCGTTAACCAGCATCCGCATATATGCGGAACTATTGAGCGAAGGCCGCATCACCGACGCGGAGAAAACGCAAAAGTATCTCCAGGTGATTTCCGCGGAAAGCCAGCGCCTGACCCGGCTGGTAAATAACGTCCTGGATTTCAGCCGGATGGAGCAGGGTAAAAAGAAATATCACCGGGAATCCATCGAAGGCGTTGATTTCGTACGCCAATTTATCGAGGCACATCGGCTCCGCCTGGGTGAAGCCGGTCTAACGGTGCATGCCAAACTTCCGGAGGAGCCGTTGTGGATGCCCTTTGACCGGGACGCGCTGGAGCAGGTTCTGCTGAACCTGGTCGATAATGTGGTGAAATACGCGAACGAGGGCGGCGAGCTGCAGATCACGCTGGAACGGAAGCCAGGTCATTGCCGGCTGGCGGTCATGGACCGTGGTCCCGGTATTTCCCCATCGCATCGGACGCGGATTTTTGATAAATTTTATCGGGTGGATGATTCACTGACCGCCCGTCAACCTGGCTCGGGCCTGGGGTTGAGCATTGCCCGCCGTTTGCTCCGGGATTTGGGCGGAGACCTGACGTTTGAACCCCGTGCCGGCGGCGGAAGCTGTTTTGTGGCATGCCTGCCGTGTGCCGCGCCGCCGGATGGGCCGGTGGAATTGGCATCACCATAGATGCCAATTTATGAAAGGAAGATAATGCCCTCGATCCATATCCTGGTGGTGGAAGACGATGCCAATATCCGGGCCGGCCTGATTGATACGCTGGAAAGCGAGGGGTACCGGACGACATCGGCGGTCAATGGAGAGCAGGCTCTGGCCTTGTTCCAGCAGGAGTCATTTGACCTGATTCTCCTGGATATCATGATGCCGAAAAAGAGCGGTTATGATGTCTGCCGGGCCATCCGGTCAACCAATGAGACCACCCCGATCGTCATGCTGACGGCCAAGGGCGAAGAGATCGATAAGGTGGTTGGCCTTCAACTGGGAGCGGACGACTATATCACCAAGCCATTTGGCGTGCATGAACTGCTGGCCCGGATTGCGGCGATCCTTCGACGGTCTCGCCGGGGTGGAGTCGCCGAGCCCGGCGACAATCGCAAGATGCCAGACCGGTTTAGCATCGGGCCGGCGGTGGTGGATGCCCGCCAGTATCTGGTCCGGGTGGGAAAAAAAACCTTTCCCCTGTCCGCGCGGGAAATCCAAGTGCTCCAGTTTTTCCATGCGCATCCCAATGAAGTCCTCAGCCGGGACCAGTTGCTCAATGCTGTCTGGGGAGTGCATTACTTGGGTACCACGCGGACACTGGATCAGCACCTGGCCCAGTTGCGGAAGAAGATCGAGTTGCGGCCGGATCATCCCCGGATTGTGACGACCGTCCATGGCATCGGCTACCGGTATAACGCGCCACCATTATCAGAACACAAACCCCATAAAGGAGGATAAGATGAACACCGTCAAACGCATGTCGGTTCTGCTGGCCGTACTGACCCTGATCCCGCTGGCCTGGGGTCAGATCGCAACGAACGAACAACCCGCAACGACGAATGAACCGCCCATCAGCCTGGTCATTGCCTTGATGGATGGCTCGCGCCTCATTGGGGTTCCGGGCATCGTGTCCATTCCGGTGCAGACCGCCTATGCCAAACTGGATATTGCGCTGAAGCACGTTCGGAGCATTACAGTGGAGAAGAATCGTGAACTGGCCGTGTTCGAGATGACTAACGGCGACAGGGTCAAGGGCGCCATGATTCTTAAAACTCTGGACTTACAGACTGCGTTCGGAAAAGTGTCGGTCGGTCTGGAGCAAATCACCAAAATTGACGTGAGTTACGGCGCTCAATCTGAATTAACAGATTATGTGCAAGCAATTGGAAATGCACAGATGGATACAACAGAAAAGAAATTTGGGACAGGATCACTATTGATTGACGGAAATGAAGTAAATCCCAGTTATTTGCGGTTAGCGGATAAAGATGATTGGAATTTTACTGCCACACATGGGACTATTGATTTTTGGGTAAAAGTCAATACAATGCCATCCGTCGCCGCGCACCTTGTGTCCACATGTAGTAATGCACAGAATACCGCGAGTTATATAAAACCTAGTGGTATTATAGCAATAGGAAAAGCTGGATTAAACGAGATTGCATCGGCTAGGGGCGTTATTCGTACGGGCATTTGGTATCACGTTGCTTTTGTTAAAAACGGTAACACGACTACCATTTATGTAGATGGTATTAACAAGGCATCTGCTGATACAGCCGTTTGGACTGATTCTGACCAGAATTTGACTATAGGTGCTGGCTGGTATGGGGGCGAGCTTTATACTGGTAATATTTGGATAGATGAATTACGAATTTCTAAGGGAATTGCGAGATGGATAAATGATTTTACACCTTCAACTGAGCCTTATGCTTATAATGATGCAAACACTAAATTACTTTTACATTGTGATGGTGCAAGGTAATGTCCCGTTGGTTGTTAAAATAGAGCCTGTCCCGTTATTCCGTGGGTCTTGAAAACACAGGGCATATCGTATTAAAGAGGAGGGGCAAGAGTACCCTAAAAGGATACTTTGCCCCAAATCCGTGTGTTATAGTGCCCGAT
>Ga0180014_1000050_pt1 | contig 31762 bp, 28 predicted proteins | sample KR13_S1_MetaG_FD_116507 | JGI IMG/M metagenome (GOLD analysis project Ga0180014, IMG submission 116507) | Groundwater microbial communities from the Olkiluoto Island deep subsurface site, Finland - KR13_S1_MetaG | ecosystem: Environmental > Aquatic > Deep subsurface > Groundwater | place... | reverse complement strand
GGGCCGGAATTCCGGATCAAGGATAAGTTACTGGAAAAACTCATTGAATTCTCGCGCCCGCTGCTGGCCGCATATATAAAGGACCTCGAAAGCACCTTCTACCCCAGGTACAAGGCAGCAGTGAAAAAGGGCGGCGAAGGCATCGGCAACATGTTGTGGATAAATTGCCTGGACTGGTTTTTATTTGACCATCCACTCGATCCTGAAAGCAGCCAAACAATCATCGAGTTGTTTTTATATCGCAGAAAGCTCTACTTGTCGGGCTGGGAAAAAAAGGTCCTGGCCATGATGCGGGATAACGAAATGGATCTGTACGAGATCCGTGACGTGTATCCGGGACGGGGTTTTGATCTGAAACGGCTCACCGATGGTCGCCAATTTCAGGTGGTGGAGATGAAAGCCAGTCGCCAGATCCTGCGCTGGACGATCCTCGCCGGACGCCTTTGGCTCCTGGATGACGTGCAGCGGTTTTCCGGCGGCCTGTACTCATTCGGACCGGAGAAAAGGGTTCTGCTTGAAAAAACAGTAGGCCACCTTGCGGGCGCCGGCAAGGCGGACGAGGAATCACGGCGGGCGTTCCGCAGCCGCTTTTCGCCGGAAATGTGCAGTCTGTGGCTCGATCCCCTGCTGCACCCAATCAAGCCTGAATTCCGGAACCGTGATGGCGACCGGCTCAATTTTTGCCAGGCGGTCTTCAGCATCGCAGACAAGGATGCTATCCGACAGGCGCTTGTTGGGCAGCAGGCGATCACAATTCGGGACGATGGCGACGACATACTCACCTGGTTCTCAAGCGAAAATGATGCGGCCGGCGGGCAGACAGTCATGGGGACTTTTCAATTGCAGGATGACGAATTGCAATTCGAGGCCAATTCCCTTAGGCGGTTTCAGCAGGGAATGAAAGTCCTGAAAAAATATTTGGGAGAGACGATCCTGCTGAAAGAACAAAAAAAGACCCCCCTGGCAAAGATGCTCAAACAACCGCGGGACAGGTCCCCGGAACCCGTTAAAATCCCAATGGAAGAACAGGCAAGGATCGTCAATCAATTCAAGCGCAAGCATTACCAGGACTGGCCGGAGATGAAGCTGCCGGCACTCAATGGCAAGACTCCCCGCCAGGCGGTACGCTCGGCGCCAGGACGGAACGCCGTGGCGCTGCTCTTGAAGGAGTTCGAAAGGAGAGAAGAACAAAGCCGGCTCAAGGGAGACCCCGGCCTGAATATTGCATTTCTATGGAAGGAGCTAAAACTCGATCCCAAAGATTATTGAACTTTACTTATCCCGGATAATAATCTCCCGGAGTCGCTTCTAAACAATAATCTTTCAAAACAACGTTTTCTGGGGTGGGGGCGGTTTTTTGTGGAAATAGCGGAAAGCTTTTTCCGTGGCCAGGCGGCCGCGCGAGGTGATCTGCAGGAATCCCTCCTGGATCAGGTAGGGTTCGTAGATATCCTCCAGGGTGTTTTTCTCTTCCTGCACTGATGTAGACAGGGTAGAAATTCCGACCGGGCCGCCATGGAAATTGTCGATAATGGTCAAAAGGATTTTGCGATCCACTTCGTCAAAACCGGCTTCGTCGACTTCCAGGGCCAGGAACGCACACTCGGCAACGGCCAGGTCAATGACCGTCTTACCCTGAATTTGGGCAAAATCGCGCAAACGGCGCAGCAGCCGGTTGGCAATGCGCGGAGTGCCGCGTGATCTCCGGGCCACAGCCGCGGTCGCTGCGGCATCGATGCGGATGCCGAGGATGACGGCGCTGCGGCGGATGATCTCGGACAAATCGTCATGGTTATAAAAATCGAGGTGGAAAGTGATGCCAAAACGGTTGCGCAGCGGATTGGAGAGGAGACCGGCCCGGGTGGTAGCGCCAACCAATGTGAAGGGTTTGATATCCAAGGATAAGATTTTAGCTCCCGGCCCCTGGCCGATCAATATATCGATTTTAAAATCTTCCATGGCCTTGTAGAGAATTTCCTCCAAAGCCGTGCGCAGGCGGTGAATCTCGTCGATGAATAACACTTCGTGCATTTCCATATCGCTCAGGATGGCGATAATATCGCCTTTCTTTTCCAGGACCGGGCCCGAAGTGCATTTGATCCCCGCCCCCATTTCGGCGGCCGCGATATGGGCCAGAGTGGTTTTGCCCAAGCCGGGCGGACCGTGCAGCAGCACATGATCGAGCGCTTCGCCGCGCTGGCGCGCCCCCTTGATATAGGTTTTCAAATTGGCTATTTTCTGTTCCTGGCCGACAAATTCCAGCAGCAGGGCCGGACGCAGGTTCTGTTCAAGCCCGATTTCGTCGCTTTTTTCAACCGGGTTGGTGATGTTTTCCGGATTCATGACTTCATCTTTTTCATGATAATTTTGAAGAGTTCTTCAAAACCGGCCGTGGGCGGATTTTCTTTCAATATGCGGTTGACGGTTTCCCTGGCGCCCTTGAGCGGGTAACCAAGATTGGCTAGACCGGAAATAAGGTCGGAGCGCAACTGGGCATTGGCATCCGGAATTTCATTTTCAAGTTCGAGTTTGCCGGTCAATTCCAGGATGAGGCGCTGGGCAGTTTTTTTGCCGATACCCGGGATAGAACTGATCCCGGCCACATCGGCACCGGCGATGGCGGCGATCCATTCGTCTGCGGCCATGGCCGAAATGCAGGACATGGCGATTTTGGGACCGACTCCGGAAACTGAAATCAATTTTTCAAAAAGGGCTTTTTCCCTGGGCTGCGGGAAACCATATATAACTACATCCTCATCCTTGATTTTTAAAACTGTGTGCAACATGACATCCTGGTTTTCCCGCAACTGTGGATAAGCGGAAACAGGGACAAACAGCTGCAGGATGATCCCCAATCCTATATCGACAGCGACCCGCCCGGGCGCGGAGGCGAAGATTTTACCACGCACGGCCGCGATCATCGGCGATTCACCCCATGGCAATAGGCTACGGCCAGGGCATCACTTTCATCCAAACTGAGTTTTTTGTCCCGGATGCCCAACACCAAAGCCGCCATTTTAGCCAACTGCGTTTTTTCAGCATTGCCGTAGCCGGTTAGGGCCAGCTTGACTTCCCGCGGTGAATACAGGCGCAGGGGGACACTCCGGTGCAGCAAGGAGGCCAGAGCCACACCACGCACCATGGACAGCAGGGACATGGAACGGATATTTTTGCCTAAAAAACCTTCTTCCATGGCCGCTTCATCTATGGGAAACTGGGCGGTCACCTGATTGAGCCTGGCCCACAGCGTCTGCATACGGCTGACAAAATCTTTTTCCTTCAATTTGATCTCTTCGGAATGGATATAGGCGAAATGGTTTCGATCTTTTTTCACCAGTCCGATGCCAAAACTTAGCGAACCGGGATCCAAACCCAGAATCAGCATTATCCCTGGTTGAATTTTTCTATATCCTCATCCGCGATGTCAAAATTGGCCCAGACATTCTGGATGTCATCCAGTTCTTCCAGCTTGTCGTACAGTTTGAGCATCTGCTCGGCCTGTTTGCCATCCAACTTGATGTAGGTGGAAGGAACCTTGGAAATTTCGGCTGATTCAATGACAATATTCTTGGCTTTCAGGGCATCTTGGACCTTGTCGAAATCCTCGGTTAAGGTGGTGATCTCATAGGAATTCCCTTCCTTGACCATGTCCTCGGCGCCGCTCTCCAAAACGATCTCCATCAATTCATCTTCGCCGCTGGCCGATTGCGGAACGAGGATCACGCCTTTGCGCGCGAACATCCAGGAGACACAGCCCTGCTCGCCCAGATTACCGTTGTATTTGCTGAATACGTGGCGCACCTCGGATACTGTGCGGTTTTTGTTGTCGGTCATGGCCTCGGCCAGAATGGCTATACCTCCGGGACCGTACCCCTCATAGGCAATTTCCTCATAATTGACGCCTTCCAATTCACCGGTGCCGCGCTGGATGGCTTTCTTGATATTGTCGCTTGGCATATTAACCGCTTTGGCCCCTTCGATGGCGTGGCGCAAGCGTGAATTGGATTCGGGATTACCGCCGCCGGAACGGGCGGCTATGGTCAATTCGCGAATGAAGCGAGTGAACATCTTGCCTTTTTTGGCATCGGTTGCGGCTTTCTTATGTTTAATCGAACTCCATTTTGAATGGCCTGACATGGTTATCTCCTTAATTTTATTTTTTTTGATTCCTGGGCCAGATTGGTGTTCTTGAATTTGCCTCGGGCCTGAGCCAGCATCTTTTCCAGCATGGAATCGGAATACTGGGGATCGAAATGGAACAGGAACAACTTTTTGACCGCGCATTTTTCGGCGTTGCCCACCGCCATGGAGACAGTGCTGTGGCCAAAACCTTTTCTGGGATTGGCGCTGGCAAAATATTCACGGTCGAAATACTGCGAATCGTGGATCAGCAAGTCGGCCCCGGCAATAAAAGCGCTGATGCGCTCATCAAACCCGTCGGGGCTTTCGACATCGGTGGCATAGACCAGGGTGCGATCGCCCTGGACGATCCGGAAAATGAGCACGCCCAGAAGCGGATGCGAATTGTGCAGGACATAGGAGACTTCGATGTCATTTTCCAGGCAAACGGTTCCGGTTTCCGGCCCGGTGGCCAGCAAGCGAAAACTGAGGCGGGCCTTGATGCCCTTTAGGGTGATCGGTGAATAAGGCGGCAGGAAAAGCGCTTCAAGCACTTGGCGGGAATTGATCCCTGGAATATCCGGGCAATGAATGACGATCTCGGCTCCGGGATTGAACATGGGGGCGAAAAAAGGCAGGCCCATGATATGATCGCTATGCAAGTGGGTTAGAAAGATGTGGACCTTTTGTCCCGCTCGCAACCGGCTGTTCAGGTAGCGCCCTGACTGGATAATGCCGGTACCGGCGTCGAAAATGACCGGTTGGCCGCCGATTTCAAGCAACAGAGAAGAGGTGTTGCCGCCGTAGCGCTGCGTATTTTTGCCGGGAACGGGGTAACTGCCGCGCACGCCGAAAAATGTCAGGGAAAATTCGTCTTTCATAATTGATAGTTTTCCAGGACTTTGTACACGCAAAATTCACCGCACATGGAACAGGCATCGGTTCGCGATCCGCGCCGCTCCCTGACTTGTTTGAATTTTTCGGGATCGATACACAACTTTTCCTGCTCGGACCAATCCAGGCGACGGCGCGCGTCGGCCATGCGCCGGTCCCAGTCCAGGGCGCCGCTCAAACCCTTGGCGATATCGGCGACATGGGCGGCAATGCGCGAAGCCATGATCCCTTCGCGGACATCCTGCTCTGCGGGCAGGCCCAGGTGTTCGGCCGGCGTGACATAACACAAAAAATCGGCGCCGGCGGCGCCGGCCACGGCGCTGCCGATGGCGGCCGTGATGTGGTCGTAGCCGGGGGCCACGTCGGTGACCACCGGGCCCAGGACATAGAAGGGCGCGCCGGCACAAACCTCTTTCTGCAGGTGGATGTTCATCCTGACCTGCTGGAGAGGCAAATGCCCGGGACCTTCGACCATGACCTGCACCCCGGCCCGGCGCGAACGCTGAACCAGCTCGCCCAGGGTCAACAGCTCTTCAAGCTGGGCCCAGTCGCTGCCGTCGGCCAGGGCGCCCGGCCGCAGCCCATCGCCTAATGAGAGGGTGACATCGAATTCGCGGGCGATGGTCAGCAATTGGTCGAAGTGCTCGAAGAACGGATTTTCTTTTTTGTTGTGCAACATCCAGCCGGTCAGCATGGAACCGCCGCGAGAAACGATGCCGGCCAGGCGCGGCTTTTTTTTAAGTTTTTCAATCGCCTTCAGGGTTAAACCGGCGTGGATGGTCATGAAATCGACCCCATCCTCGGCCTGGCGGCGGATATATTCGAGCATCTGCGGGATTTCCAGGGAAACAAATGTCTTGCCCTGGCGCGGAGCCTCGACCATCATTTCGTAGACCGGCACATTGCCGAAGGGAATGGATGACTGAGCCAGCAGGGCGCGGCGGATGGCAGTGACATCGCCGCCGGTGCTCAGGTCCATCACCGTGTCACAGCCGCAGCTTAGAACCACCTTCAGTTTGCGCACTTCATCATCAAGCTTGCTGAAATCACCGGAAGTGCCGATATTGGCGTTGATCTTGGTTCTCAAACCCTTGCCGATGCCGATGGGCTGCAGGTTCTTGTGGTTGCGGTTGGCCGGGATTACAACCAGTCCGGAAGCGATAGCGGCCAGCAGCTCACCGCTGTCCAGTGATTCCCCGGCTGCGACTGCCTTCATTTCCGCAGTGATGGTTCCTTTCCTGGCGTTTTCAAGTTGCGTCATCATTCCTCGCTGTCAATATTATATTATTTTCAATTGTAAATCAAGCGAAACCGGCCGGCGCTGCCGCGGCATTTATGCTATAATCACTTGAAAGAAACTCCATGGAAAAATCCATTTTAAAACTCGAAGCCTCGGCCGGTTCGGGAAAAACCTACCGCCTGGCCTTGGAATATCTCGGCCGCCTGCTGCTGACATTCGCCGGATCGAGCAAAAAAGCGAAGGACCCGAGGCAACAAAGAGAATCCCTGGGCTCTATCCTGGCCATCACCTTCACTGTCAAGGCCGCCCAGGAGATGAAGGGGCGCATAGTGGAGAAGCTGAAGCGCTTCGCCCTCAGTTCCACGGGTAAAAAATTGGCCAAGGCCGACAAGGAGTTCCTTGACAGGCTGGCCGGTGAGACCAAACTGGCGCCCAGGAAGATCATCGAGCTTTGCGGCGAACTGATCGAACTGATCCTGGCCAGCTACGACGACTTCAACGTCACGACCATCGACTCGCTGATGAGCGCCATGGTCAAGACTATCTCCCCCGACCTGGACCTGCCCGCTGATTACGAGATCGCCATCGACAGCTGCGACGAGCTTGAGACCCGGGGCCGCGACCTGCTCGCCGACATGGCCGACAACCAATGGCAGCGACTCGTGCAAACCCTGGGGGATTTTAAAAAGTTCGATGCCTACTCCGGCTGGAAAACCGACGAAGCGCTGGCCGAAAAACTCATCAAGCTCTTCCACCTTGACCTGCGGGAGGGAATCAACTTGGGAGGCGAATCCAGGGAAGACCGGAAAAACCTGTTCCGCACCCACAGGGAAAATTTTAAAATTAACCTGGAAAATCTCCTGGATATTTTGAGCCAAAGGAGCGAACATGCCAACAACAGAGTCGTAAACAGCAAGCTGCTGGAAAGCGTGGCCGCTTTTTCCTGGAATGAAGATAATCTCTTCAAACTGGAAAAATTGCTCGAAAAATCATTTTTCATAAAATCGCATCCCGGCGAGTTACTGAAAAAAAGCAACGTCCCTGCTGAATTCGCTGAAGAAGTGGGGGCCGCTTTCGAGCGGATGCGTTCTCCCTTACAGGCCCTGGTCTTTGATATCAGCACTTTGAAAACCCAACCCTACCGCGAGTTTTTTCCCGATTTCACCAGGGCCTGGAATGAAAACAAGCATACCCTGTTCGTCGAAGAATTCAGCCGAACCCTGGCCGGGCGTTTCAGCGAATGGGGAAAGACCGGCATCCCCTATCTCTACCTAAAAATGTCTGACCGTTTTCTCCACTTCCTGTTCGACGAGTTCCAGGACACCTCGATCCTGCAGTTCAAGGCCCTCTCCCCACTCATCGACGAGGTGCTGTCCAGGCGGGAGCGGGGCTCGCTTTTCATAGTCGGCGACCGCAAGCAGGCCATTTACCGCTGGCGGGGCGGCAATACCGGACTCATGGAGGAGGAGGCGCTGAAAGAGGAAATTCCTGCCATTAACAACCTGTCGCCGGGAAATTTCTCAGAAACCCTGGACATGAATTGGCGCAGCCGAGAAGAGATTGTCAAATTCAATAATATGTTCTGGGCAGCGGAATCGATCTCGCGGATCACAATGGATACCGATCTCCAGCAAGCGATCGCCGCCAATTTCGCCGACTCCCGGCAGGACCTCCCCGAGGACGGGCATAGGGCGGGCGGCTACGTGGAGTTGTCGCTGAGCGAAGAGAGGCAGGCGGCCGCCGGCAACGGTCCCAAGGACGCTGGCGATGGTGGTGAGGGCGGCGTTGCCGTTAGCAGCCGGCAGCTGGGAGAGATCACGGCGATCATCGGCCGGCTGCGTGAGCATGGGTACGAATATTCCGCCATCGCCGTCCTGGTGCGCAAGAACGTCCAGGTCCGCGATATTGTCCGCCACCTCGGCCGGGAAAGGATTCCCACAATTTCCGACCAATCGCTGATGCTGGATTCCAATCCCAGGGTAAACGAGATCATCGCTTTTTTTAAATTCATGGAGTATCCCCCCGACGATCTGAATTTCCACGCTTTCGTCAACGGCATGATCTTCCAGGCCGAGGCTAAAAAAAGGTTCCCCGAAGAAACGGCTGACTTTTCCGAGGAAATATTTATCGGCCGCCCGGGACCAGCCTACAAGCGCTTTCAGGAGCAGTTGCCTGCCGCTTGGCAAAGCCTGATCGAACCGTTTTTCCAGGCCGTGGGCTTCCTGCCGCCCTACGACCTTTTTTCCGATATTTGCCAGGTGTTTCGCCTATATGAAAATTTTCCTGGCGACACGCCGTTCTTCATGGCTCTGGGGGACACTCTGCACGCTGCCGAGCTCCTGCAGGGCAACTCCATCGCCGGCTTCCTCCACAGTTGGGACAAAATGGTTAAAAACAAGGAGTCCCCCGCCGTAGCCATCCCTGAAAACTCCCCTGGCGTCCGCGTCCTGACCATGCACCAGTCCAAGGGGTTGGAATTTGCGGCCGTTATCGTCCCGGTCAATGAAAGCGCTGAAATTAGTCCTGGCGCGCTGCACTGGGACGATGGGAAACCGTTCCATATCACGAATCCCATCGCCCAAATCCAGGATGAGTTGAAGGGAATTCTCTGTAGGGAGAACATCAAGGGAACGATCGACCTGCTCAACCTCCTTTATGTGGCCTTTACCCGGGCCAGGGAAGCCCTGTTCATCCAGGTCGCGGTCAACACAAGGCCGGGGGCGCCGACCGCGGAGAGAAGCGGTCTGGTCAAGCGGATTGCCAAAGCGAGCGATGTCGTCTGCCGCCATCCGTTGCTGGGCTGGTTCGATGAAAAACCGCATGGCCCTTTCAGCCGCGGCGAACTTAAGGGAGCTGAGAAAAGTCAGGTAAAGGAAATAGTGCCCGCAGCAGTCTTTTCCAAAAAAGTAATGACCCGTTCCTGGCAGGCCGATTACCTGGTTTTCAAAGAAACCCGCGGCGGGGAACAATGTGACCGTCGGGGAAAAGAACGTGGCGATCGCTTCCACGGCCTCCTATCGCGCCTCGGTACGATTTCCGATCCCAGGCAGTTAGCCGCCCGAGTGCAAGAGATGGCCGAGGCCGAACAATGGCCCGTACACGACATCATTGCGCTCAGCGGGTTTTTATGCAGCGCAGCGGTTTTTCCGCTGCTGACCTTCGGCCGCGAATTTTCAAGCGAAAAAGAGCTGGTCGACAATTCCGGCCCCAAACCCGATCTCCTGCGCCTCGACCGCCTGCAGGTCGGCCCTGAAGAAGTCCTGGTCATCGATTTCAAGACCGGGAAGGAAAGGAACACTGACCACGTTTCCCAGATGCGGAAATATCTGGCTGCCGTGGCACCCCTCTTCCCCGGGAAAAAATGCTCCGGCCGGCTGCTTTACATCGACCGCGGCGAAGTGGCGGAAGTGCCATGCTCGAACTGATAGGCCTGCAGGAAGATCTGGTCGAGCGGACCTGCCGGGAGGTACTGCAATACCGTGACAGCAGCGACCTATCTTCCGTCGCCGTGGTTTTTCCCAGCAAGCGCTTCGGGTTCTTCCTGCGTCAGGAATTGTCCGCCAGGATGCAGGGCAACTTCTTTCCCCCGGCCATGTACCCGGTCGAGGCATTTTTCGAGTCGCTTTTCCAACTCAATTTCCCCGGCTTCAAGGTCCTGGACGACCTGGAAGCGTCCCACGCGCTCTATGAAAGCGCGCGCTCCGTATTCCCGGCCGGGATGTACGGCAAGCGAAAGATCGGCGATTTCCCCTCCTTCCAGCCCTGGGCACGGGAGGTCCTGGCTGCACTGGAGGAGATCCTGACCGAGGGCGGCAGAACCGAAGGCATCGACTGGGAGAGTTACGGGGAATTCGCAAAGCTCGGGGAATATCACCATCCTTATAAGGAATTCATCCAGAAGATCCCCGAATTGCTGGACCGCCTGCGGCAGGATTTGCGCCGCCAGCAACAGACTACCAAGGGCATGGAATACCACGACGTGGCAAGCCTGGCTGAAATGAGGGAACTAAGAACGCCGCCGATACAGCACTGGATCTTCAGCGGTTTCAATGCCATGAATGCCTGCGAAAAAAAACTAGTCCGCTTTTTCTTGCAGGAACACGGGGCACAACTTATCCTGCGCACCGACCCGAAAGCGCTGGCCGACCCCAATTCCCCGTTTTCTCTCCAGGACAAAACCATCCGCGATCTTGGCCTGGAACAGCAGCCCCTCGACTTCCCCTCCCGGGAATGGAACGACCTGGCCGGCCGGGTGTCCATCCACCCCTGCGACGGCGTGGAGAGCGAGGCCTTCCATGCTTTCCGTATATTAGAGAAGATCTGTCGCGACCGCGATGAGACGGGCTTGCGAAAAGTCGCCGTCCTCCTTCCTTCGGCGCCCACCCTTATCCCTTTTATTCAAGGAGCGGTTTCGCGTTTCGACCAGGAAAAAGACCCCCTACCCTTCAACATCACCCTCGGTTACCCGCTGGAACGGACGCCCATCATGCAGCTGATCGACTCCTTGCTGGACATTTTGGAAAACAGCCGCGACGGCGCAATCGAAGCCGGCGACTATCTCCAGCTGATCCGCCACCCCTATGTAAAGATCTCCGGGGCAAAAAGCGGTCTTGAACCACTGAAAAGGGGTATCCACATCCTGGAAGACATCATCAGCGGCCAGAACTTGACCCGCTTTACCGTGCGCGACCTGGAAGAAAAACTCGCCGCCGCGATTGGGAAATCGCTGGATGAAGGGGAGCTGGCATCCGCTATCAAGGCCCATATCGCTGCGCTGCACCAGCAGTTCATCCCACCGTGGATCAAGGATATCTCAGCCCAACTCGCCTTCCTGCGCCGGGCCCTGGAGAGCGTAAGCAGCGAAAGCAACAGCAAAGCCCACCTTTTCTTGAACGAATATGCCGCCGCCGCGCTGCAGGCCCTCGCAGAACTGGAGGATTTCGTTGCGGCCCGTAAAGAAGCATTCGTTGCCGCCGATACGGCCGGCATGGCCGCCCTGGTGCGCAGCCATTTCCGCGGCCGTACGATCGCCTTCGAAGGGACGCCGCTCAAAGGGGTCCAGGTGATGGGGCCCCTCGAATTCCGCGGCTTATCCTTTGACGAGGTCATCATCCTCGACGCCATGGAAGGGGTGCTGCCGGGAACCAAGAAATACGACCCCCTTCTTCCAGCCGACATCCGATCAATTTTCAAGATTCGTGACCACGGCGACTGGGAAAACATATATGCCTTCAACTTCTTCTCCCTGCTGGGGGCCGCCAACCATATCCACATCCTCTACCCGCGAAAAGACGAGGGAGGCAAGGAGTGCGAGCGCAGCCGCTTCATCGAGCGGATCGCCTACGAGGTCGAAAAACGGAGCGGCGGCGTTCTTGAAAAGACGCCCCAGCTCCTGCCCTTTTCCATACCGGCCAGCGCACTCAAGAAGGTTCTCAAAAGCAAGGCCATCCGGGAAAAGCTGGAGTCATTGATTCTCTCGCCTTCCTCTCTGGAAACCTATGTGCGCTGCCCGCTGCAATTTTATTTCCGTAAGATCCTTTGCTTGAAGGAAAGGGAAGAGGTCGCCGTCGAGAGCGAAGTGAGCTTGATCGGTAAAATCGCCCACGAGGCACTGGGCTTTTTTTACAAAAAATATCCCAGCAGCGCCGCCTTATCTGCGGCCGCTCCCACGCTCCTGGATGGCGATCTGGAAAAATTTCTGCTCGCAGCCTTTCGTAAATTCAATTTCGATCCCGAGCAGGGACTGGAAAGGATCCGCGCCTGGACCCTGGGAGAACAGCTGCGCCAATTCATTCACGAAGACCGGGAGCGGATTGCCGCAGCGGGAATCCGGGTGGAAGCTCATGAAAAAGAGTTGCAGGGGGAGATTCTGGTCTCCGGACGGCAGGCCCCGGCCCGCTTCATCGGCCGGATCGACCGCCGCGAGGTCCAAGGGGAGATAACGCGCATCATCGACTACAAGACGGGTAGCGTCAAGCTTTCTCCGGACAATATGCAGAATGTTCCTTTTTCCGGAGAAGGCCTAATCAGTGGCAATGAGGACGAATACCTGCAGGCGCTGGCAGCTTTCCGAAAAAAGTACCAGGGTATGCAAATACTGGTCTATCTGCTACTCCTGGCCTCTGACGAATGTAAAACGTGGGAAAAGCTCGATGGCGCCTATGTCCTGCTGCGCAACAGGAAAGATTTCTTCCGGCCCCTGTTCACCAGGAACAAAGAAGCGATGAGCACTGAAGAAAAAGCGGCCGTCATGGAAACGTTCCGCGTCGACTTGGGAAGGGTCCTGAACGATCTGTACTCCCGGGACTTTTTTATTCCCAACAGCAGCGACGAAACAGTCTGTAGCTACTGCCCTTTTCGCCTCCCCTGCGGCAACCTGTAAAAACAACATGATCCGAAATATTCTTTCCATGTACCGTGACGCCTATGCCGGATTGCCGCGCAACGCCTGGTTGTTGTCGCTGGTCCATTTCGTCAACCGCAGCGGCTCCATGGTCCTGTTTTTCCTCAGCCTGTACCTGACCCGCAAATTGGGATTCAGCCTGGCCCAGGCCGGGCAGACGGTCGGCAGTTCTAAAAAAGAATAAAAAAAAAGGGATGGCCCCTGAGGGACCATCCCCTTGATTTTCGGTTACCTGTTTAGTCTGTGATTAAAACAGCAGGTAAGCTTGAGCCTACCAGCGGTTGCCACCGAAGCGGTCGCGGTCGCGGCTGCCGCCTTCGGTTTTCGGCTTGGCTTCGTTCACTTTCATGGGCCGGCCCTTCAGTTCCTTGCCGTTCAGAGCTTTGATGCCCGCTTCTGCTTCTGCCTTTTCTGGCATTTCGACAAAACCAAAACCTCTCGGTTTATTGGTAAACTTGTCTTTGATGATGGTCGCTGAAGCCACCTGGCCGAATTCCTCAAAAGCCTTGCGTAAATCTTCTTCCTGGATCTCCCAGGGTAAGTTACCGACGTAAATGTTCATAAAATCCTCCGATATGAGTTTTTTAATTTGTGAACACTCAGCTTAAAATTTCATCCGGTTTTCCAAACCCTGTGAATATGGAAATCTCTACTTCAGCGATGTCGTGAGGTTTTATCCATCTCTTGCGGGGATTTTCGGCAAACCAACAAAATTTCTAAAACTTGATACATTCACCAACTCTATCAAATGCATTATAAAACAAAAAAATCACAAATGCAATAGAAAAAATCGGAATTATTTTTTTGAGTCCTAATTAGGAAATTCGGTAAACCCGATGAAGTTGCAGCCCCAACCGGACATCGGCGATACCGCCGTGCGCGCAGGCCTTGAAAAGATCGAACGAGAGACGGAATTTGCGCCGGGCGCTCCATTCGGGCTGGAGGATGATCGGCGCTTGGCTTTGCTCGCGAATTTTTTTCAATACCGTCATGTCCAGGGCCGGAGTGACCAGCAGCTTGATCTCGTTGATCCGCGCCCAAAGCCGCGGATGCACCCGGTAGGCGGCGACATCCTTGGGTGAGATCGTCCACCAGTCGAACGGCAGGTCCTGAAAATGCAGGCCGTTGGTTTCCACGGCTACAAAATAATGCTTGCAGCGCAAAACCTTTACCAGTTCTTTTAAATCCTGTTCCAGGGGTTCACCGCCGCTAATCACCAGGCGCGACCCCGGGCAGGCGGCTTGCAGAGCAGACACAGTCGCCGCGATCTCAGCTGAAGACATTTCCCTGCCTCCCCGCCAGGCGCCGCGGCTATCGCAATAGGGGCAGCGCAGGGAACAACCGGCCATGCGGATGAATATCGAGGAAACGCCGCTATTCAGGCCCTCGCCCTGGGCCGACCAGAAAATCTCATTGATCTTCGGCATAGGCAGCCCCGGCATCGTCGGATTCCCAGATCATGACCCGGATGACCGGGTAGTTCAATTTGATCTGTTCGAAAAAATATCTGGCCAGGTTTTCGGCCGAAGGGGAAAAATCGTAGACCTCGTTGAGCACTTTGTGATCCGGGACCAGGCCGCGCAGGTATTCCTTGATCTCGCCAAAATCGACGGAAATGCCGGAACGGTCGAGTTCAAGGGTCCGAAAATGGACCTCCATCTCGAAGGTATGGCCGTGCATTTTCTCACACTTGCCTTGGTAGTGCTCGAGGAAATGGGCCGCGGAAAATTTCTGTCTGACCACCAGGTCCCAGCTCATGCTTTTTCCTCCTTTTGCAGGCGCGCCAGCAAGGGGTCCTGCCGCCCCAGATCGGCAAAAGCACGGGCCCGGATGTCGCAGGAAGGGCAGCGGCCGCAGGGAAGCTCGGCGCCGCGGTAGCAGGAGATCGAATGCGCGTAATCGGCGCCCAACTCAAATCCCATAGCGATGATCTCTTTTTTGCCCAAGGCGATCAGCGGCGTGTGTACCTTGAATTTTGCCCCGTTCTTGCAGGTTGCAGTGCCCTGGTTGATGGCCGCCTCCATTTTCCGGCTGAACTGAACCGTGGTGTCCGGGTAATCGGGGCTATCAATGGCGTTGAAACCGGTGACCAGGTTGCGGCTGGCATGTGATTCGGCGCAGGCGGCGGCCAGGGCCAGAAAAATGCCGTTGCGGAAAGGGACGTATGTCGACGGCACACCGGGTTCTTGCCGGACCGCGGCCAGGGATTCGGGAATGGAGCGGCCGTCGGCGAGCAAAGCCGAACTCAGCAGGTTGCGCAGGGGCAGCATCACGACATCATAAGTGATTGCCAGGCCGGCGGCGATCATTTTCGCCATTTCCACCTCGATGCGGTGCTGCTGGCCATAATCGACGATCAGCGCCCGCAGCGGGTCGAATTTTCCCCGCGCCCAGTAGAGAGCCGTGGTTGAATCGATGCCCCCGGAAAACAACACCACCGCGCCTTTGTTCATGCGCCTATTCTACCGCATTTCCCGGCGTCTGCCAAACACGAATTTCATTAGAAGAATCTGCCAGGGCACGGGAATGCAGATCTGCGTCCCCTACGAAATCAGGTCTCTTGCCAAAACAAAGATGGAACGCACATGTGCGTTCCCTACTCTCAAATCCAATCGGATCAAAATTAATTGTAACTAAATGCGAAGGAACTATTCGGGATTCCCTTGGATACATATTGCCCCATATGATAAAATCTGGGTTGAGAGAATAAAGAATTAAAAAATGTTCATAAGAAATTTATTAATCCGAGGATAAAATGGAAAAATGCTCAATTTGCTTAATTGGAAAGATATCAAAAAGTAAAGTCACAGGTTTTCAAAAATCTGAAATAATTTGTGAAATTTGCGGAACTTATATAGCCACAGAAGAAACCGAGAGTTGGTTAAAAACAAACTCAGAAATTCAAAATAATAAATACATTTTATCTGGAATCATCAGAAACCAACCATCTTCCAGAAATCCAATTGAAATCTCAACTTCTAAAATAGACAGTTTAATTGAATCAGCAAGAATTCAAGAAGATCCGTTAGAAGCAATTGATAAAATCATTTTGTATATATTTAATAAATCTACAAACAAAGCTCATGATTCATTTATCCAAATATCTACAAACGATTATCCAATAGCCTATGCAAAAAACCAAAACGAGTTTTTATATTATTTAACAAAGGCTGTGGATTTAAAATTTATTGAAAGGCATCAATCTAACGAATACAGACTGACAATACCTATCGGATGGCAGCGAGTTTCTGAACTAAAAAAAATCATTAAACTTTCAAAACAAGCTTTTGTTGCCATGTGGTTTGATTCAAGTTTAAATGAGATTTGGGAAAAGGCGTTCAAACCTGCTCTAAAGCAAACTGGATTCAATCCAATCCGAATGGATAAAACAGAACACAATGAAAGAATTGATGACAAAATCATCGCAGATATAAGGAAAAGTGCATTGCTTGTCGCAGACCTAACAGAGCATCGCCAAGGGGTTTATTTCGAAGCCGGATTTTCATTAGGATTGGGGATTCCGGTAATATGGACATGTCGAGATGATCACAAAGATAAAATTCATTTTGACACCAGACAATATAATTGTATTTTTTGGAAAACTCCTGAAGAACTAAAAGAAAGGTTAATTAACCGAATAGAGGCCACAATCCCATTTCCAGAGACCAGAGTTAATCCTTTGTAGGGAACGCACATGTGCGTTCCATTGGTTCGAATCAATTTACTAGCCAGCCGAAATACGGGAACGCAGATCTGTGTTCCCTATGGCGGAGCTTTTCTAAAGCAGCCTTCCCTACAATTGAATCTCCAATATATCTTATTTAAACCTTTGCGATAATTTCATTTGCGTTTCTCAATTCGACCTTGCATAATTCGATTATATGAAACCACCAATCCGTCAACGAAAACCGAATCGCATGCCCAGATATGATTATTCTTCTCACGGATGCTATTTCGTCACCATTTGTTTAAAAAATATGGAATTAAATTCTTTTGGGGAAATCGCAGATGAAAAAATCGAATTGTCACAAATGGGAAAAATTGCAGAAAAATGCTGGCTGGAAATACCCAATCATTTCCCTGAAGTCAGATTGGACGAATTCGTGATCATGCCCAATCATGTTCATGGGATTATTGTGATTTTTCAAAAAGCCGGAGATCCGAATATGCTTTCCCGATTCAGCGACCAAGTATCAGACCGGAGTAAAATGTATTTATCAAAAGTTGTCCAGGCTTTTAAATCTTCCGTCACTCGAAAAATCAACCAAAATCAATCGAGCGAATATTTCGCCTGGCAAAAATCATTTTACGATCATATTATCAATCATCAGAAAGAATTAGATCAAACTCGTCGTTATATTTTAGACAATCCAATTCAGTGGCCGATAGATAATGAAAATTTCGAGAAATTATTCAAGTAAGAGATAACTTCTTGTAGGGAACGCACATGTGCGTTCCATCGCCTCGAAAAACAATTTCAACTCCTGCTGAAATCCGGGAACTGCGGAGAATCTCTAAAGAAGAACTCATTTTTAATTGAATTCATAGAGATTCCTCTTCGGTAGGGAACGCATACATGATGTTCCGAGATATCGGTGGAATTATTCAGACAACTATGCGGGCGTATCCAGCCTGCCCCGCAAGGGCAGGAATTTGCGGGCGAACACCAGAGTGCCGGCCAGGGACAGCACGCCGCCGCAGGCCAGCGCCAGCCGCACGCCGATGGCGCTGGCCAGCGTGCCGAACAGGAAACTGCCGATGGGCGTGGCGCCCATGAAGGCCATGATGTAGATGCTCATCACCCGGGCCCGCTTGTCGTCGCTGACCAGGTGCTGCAGGTAGGTGTTGGCCGATGCCATTTGCACCATCATCCCCACTCCGCCCAGGAAAAGCAGCGGCATGGCCTGCCAGAAAACCCGCGCCAGGGAGAGGCCGACCAGGCCCAGGCTGAAAACAACCGATCCGCCCACCATGATTTTTTCAAGGCCGCGGGTGCCGGGGCGCGCGGCCAGGACCAATGCCCCCAGCAGCGCCCCGAGTCCGGCCGCGCCCATTAGAAATCCCAGACTATGCGGGCCGCCGTTCAAAGCCTTGCTCACGAAAACCGGCATCAGGGTCAGGTATGACAACCCGACCAGGCTGACCCAGGCAATGAGGGCGATGATCAGGCGCATAGGCTGCGAACCGAAAGTGTAGGCAAAGCCCTCCCGCAGCTGCGACCAAAAATGCAGTTTGCCGGCGATCGTTTTTTTGGATTCGAATCTCATGGCCAGCAGGGCGAAGATCACCGCCAGGTAACTGATGCCGTTGAGCAGGAAGCAGATTCCCTCGCCGGTCAGGGCGATCAGGATGCCGGCCACGGGTGGACCGACCAGGCGGGCCCCGTTGAACATGGCCGAGTTCAAGGCAATGGCATTGCCAAGATCTTCCTTTTTTTCGACAACCTGCACGATGAAAGAATGGCGGGCCGGCGCATCCAGGGCGTTGGCCAAACCCAGGAAAAAGGCCAAAGGCAGCAGATGCCAGGGAACGAGGGCCTTGCTGAACATCAGAGCGGCCAGGACGAACGCCTGGGTCATGGCCAGGAACTGGGCCACCAGCATGATGTACATGCGGTTCCAGCGGTCGGCCAGGACGCCGGCCAGGGGCGACATGAAAAAAACGGGCATCTGGGCGAAAAAAGCCACCAGGCCGAGGTAAAAAGCCGATCCGGTCAGGCGGTAAACCAGCCAGCCCATGGCCACCTGTTGCATCCAGGAGCCGGTCAGTGAAATGCCCTGACCGCCGAAATAGAGGCGGTAGTTGCGGTAACGCAAGGCGCGCAGGATTGACTTCAGGTTGGAAAAAGGCCGCTGACGTATATTCTTCTTTTTCAGGTTCAACCTCCACGCAGGTGTTCCAGCAATATCTTCAAGCCCGTGGCGACACTGAGGCCCAATGCAAGGAATAGAACTATCAGCAAATCCATTTTCAAGCCTTTTGATCCGCCGCCATCCGCAAGCGGAGGGGAAAGTCCAATGTAGCAGAGGCCAGGCCGGCTGTCAACTGAAAATCCCGGCCGGAGATGATCCCCGGCGGTTATTGGGGAAGCAATTCCAGAAGGAATTGGCGGGAAAGCGAGCGGTACGACGCCCGGACCATGATGCGGCCGGCACGGCGGATCAGGTAGAAATCATAATTGAAATTATTGAACAAAAAATCATAATTCAACTGGGTCTGGAACTCCCAGTTCTTGATCAGGGTGACGGCGCAATCGAGATAACCGCTGGTGAAATTTCCGGTCTTGGTGTCGTAGGAGAGAGACACCCAGCCCTTGACGCGGCTTTGGCCTTGTTTGAGCCTTAATACCGCCGACCAGTCCTGGGAGGTGCTGCCGCGGATGAACCATTTTTCGGTCTGGCGCCGGGTATGGTAGTTGTATAAAAAATCAAGATCGGCGAAATCGGCAATGTTTTGGCTGCATTTGAAAACACAACCCAGCGATGTGAAGTCATTCAAACGCTCCTGGTCCAGCAGCTGCTCTGCGGCCAGGGCCATTGTGAAGGCCGGCCCGCGCCCAAGTTGGATCCTTTCACTCTGCAGGTTCAACCCCAGATTCGCTTTACTCTGGTTGTCCCGCTTGCCGGCCAACTCCAGCTGGTTGACCATGAAGCTGGAGACCAGGTTCACCTGCAACAGGTTGTGATAAAGCCGGAAAGGACTCACGTTCAGGGTGAAGCGCGGCGTGCCCTGGCTCTGGTTCTGCAAAAGGTCTTTGTGGAAAGAATAGTCCGCGGCCATGTTGAACAGGCTGTGGGTATAAGCCAGGAAAAACGCCGAGCTGAGCAGGCGGTTGTATGAGTCCTGACCATAGCGAAGACGTGAACGGGCGTGCTGCAGCGAAAGATTGATGTTTTTCAAAACCTGGTTCTGCAGAGAAACCTCGGCCACATACTGCTTTTCCTTTTCATAGGAGAGGTTCAGGGCCAAGTTGCCCAGCATGCGGTTTTGCAGGTTGGAGCCCAGGCGCAGCCACAGCTCTTCCTGTTCGGCGGCGGTGCGGCTGTATTCGGCCGCCCATTCGCTGGAAAATTGAGGGGTCCATTGGGTTTTGAAAGCCAACCGGGAGTTGAACAGGTTGTCGGTCAGGAAATTGACATTCAAGGACAAATCGTTTTTTTTGCTCAGGTCAAGCGAATTGAGCGAAATGAAATATATTTTCCCCCGGGAGCCGGTCGCGCTCCTGTTCATGATGTCGTATTTGAAGTCCAGGGTGTTGGCGGTTTTTGCCGTTCCGTTTTTAATCTTTTTTTCCAGATTCATGTGGCTGTTGATCACCAACCCTTCCGACGGGTAATACCAGATCTTGTCGATGCCGGCCCCCTCGATGTTCGTTTCGTCGGCCCCCTGGTCAAGCTTGAATTTCTTGAACGCCAGCGACTGGATGCCTTCGATGAACACGGTGGTCTGGTAGCCGTACACCCGGAAACTCTGGGTGATGACGATGCGTTGGTTCAAAAAATACACCAACGATTTTTTCAACGCTTCATGATCCCTGAGGGTGATTTTTTTAACAGCGACATTCTCGCCGGCCGCGGCGTTTTTCTGGCCCGGCAGGATCCAGGAAAGGATGCGCTCCTTGAAAGTTGTGAATTTCAGGCTCAGGCTTTCCAGGTCGATCTCCAGCGTGTCGGCCATGTATTTCTGCTTGCCCGCCTCCACCCGGCAATTCCGGCTGGCCAGGGCGGCGCGGCCGGCCATATCGATCTCCACGGTCTCGGCCTGGATGGTCCACTCCTTGCACTTGATCTGGATGTTTCCCTGGCCGTACACGTAATTGAAGTCGTAACTATAGAGCAGGTAATCGCCCTTGATCTCCAGCAGCTCCCTGGCCGGAAGACAGAACGCCCAAAACGAGACCGCCAGCAGAACAAAAAGGGCTTTGTTCATTGAAACCTTAATTTAAAGACCTTTCCCGTCCGCTCACCGCACCAGAAGATCCCCTCCGCATAAGCCAGCCCGGCAGCCTGGCGGGAAGGCGTTTGATATAGGTTGAGCGGGAAGCCGATTTCATCGAGTTGGAAAAACTTCATCTGCGTGGCGTCGATGGTCCACAGATTGTCGCCGTCATGGCTCACCCCGTCAATGGCGGATCCGGGTTGGGGAATGGAGCGCTCGATCGTCCCGCTTCCCGGATCGACGACCAGGACCGAGTTGGACAGGCGATCGGCTACGTACAGGCGCCCGGCAGCGAAATCCAGGCAGCCGAAATTGCCGCGCAGCAGGTTGAGCACCCTGATCAACGTGCCGGTGACAATGTTCACCTGCACCAACTGGGAAGAGTTTTTGACACTCAGCCAAAGGTCTTTGCCATCATAGGCGATGCCTGCCGCCGGCTTCGGGAAATCCAGTTCCCTGATCAAGGCCCCGGAGTTGTAGTTCAGGGCCAGGACCCGCGACAGCGAATCGACCACCCAGAGGGCATCGCCGCTAAAGGTCAAATCGACCGGGACGATGCCGTCGACCTGCAGAGTGGAGAGGATCTCATAGGCGCGGGTCTCGGCTGCGGGGTCGTTGGGGTTGTCGAAAAGCCGGTCGTTGCACCCGAACAGGCACAGGAAGCTAAAAACAGCAAGTAAGGCCAGCGCCAAATGTTTGGTTTTCATGGTTGTAATAAGGGTGAAAAGCCACGGCCACCTTCCGGCCATACTTTTTCTTGGCGAAAACAAAGATGTCGATCATGTTCAAAACCCAGACGCCGGCCCCGGCCAATATGGCGGTGTTGCGCCGCCGGTCATATTTTTCGGTCTGCAGGCGCCACGCCACAGCCGCGGTCGTATCCTTGGCATCGCGGTATTTGCGATACGCCTCGCTGCCCTTGCCGATGTGGATGACAACCTGGGCCAGACAGAATATTTCGGCCGAGGCGAAAACCACGGCCTTGACGTATTGCTTTTCGGCCAGCTGTCCCAGGCCCGGGAATACCAGTGATTTTTCCAGAACCTTGCGCAAGCGGCCGGATTCAGGTTTTACCTCCTCCGCCGCAAACAACACCTGCCCGGCCAAGAGCACGACCAGCAAGAACAGCGCCTTTTTCCTAAGCAATTTTTCCCTCGCAGAGGTTCTCGTTGACCACGTGCTCGATGCGCACCGACAGTTTTTTCTTTTTGTAGCCCCGCACCGGCGGGATGCGTACCGACAGGAAATTGCGCGTGACGACCAACGCATAATTGGGGTTTTCCTCGATCAGGATGCCGGCAAAAACCTTGCCGCGGCAGCGGTCGCGGTAAGCCAGCTTCATCTGGATGCCCAGTTCCTTCAGTTCCAGGGCGCGCGCCCTGACCATTTCTGCAGGCAAGGGATCCATGATGGCAGCCTTGGTGCCGCGGCGCGGCGAAAAGGGAAACACGTGCAGGTAATTCAGCGGCGAGACCTGGATGAACTTCACGGTTTCCTGGAATTCCCGTTCGTTTTCGCCGGGAAAGCCGACAATGAAATCGGCCCCCAGGTTGGCTTCAGGGAAAAACTTGCGGAAATAGGCCAGGATCTTCAGGTATTCGGCGCTTTTGCTGCCGCGGTTCATGCGGCGGATGACCGCGTCGCTGCCGCTTTGCAAGGAAAAATGAAAGCTGTCGGCAACCTTTGAAAAAGCGCTCAACTCCTTGATGAAACTGTACTTGATGAAGCGCGGGTCCAATGAGCTCAGGCGAACGATCTCGATACCGCGGACGTGCTGGATCTCTTCGATCATGCCCAGCAGGGTTTCGCGGGGAAAGAGGTCGTAGCCGTAGGACGACAGGTTGATACCGGCCAGCACCACTTCGCGGTAGCCCAGCGCCGCGTAGTGCCGGACCTTGGCCGTGATCTCCTTTTTCGACAGGCTTTGGGCTTTGCCGCGCAGAGACGGCACGATGCAAAAAGCACAGCGAAAATTACAGCCGTCCTGGATCTTTAAAAAAACCCGGGAACGGAAAGAAGAATGGAAGATCAATCGGCTGTCAATGGGAAAAATTTCGCATACTGCCTGGACCAGACGCTTCTTTTCCTGGTTGTCAAAAAAAAAATAATTCTTGTATTTGTGGCTCAGCACCGTCTTGTCCTGGCTGACCGTGCAGCCGGCGATAAGCCATTTGATGCGGGTGTTGTGATAGGCCTTGCTGACAAAGCGCCGTACGTCCTTTTCGGCTTTTTCGGTGACACTACAGGTGTTCAATATCCCGAAAGCGGCCTGGGCGGGTGACGTGGTCAATTCATAACCGAGTTTTTCCAGTTCAATTATCCATTCCTGGATCTCGGCCTGGTTGCTGCGGCAGCCGAAACTGTCGACGACGAACTTCATCCCCGGTCCAGCTTGTCCTTCAGTTCTCGACTCTTTTCCAGCACTTTTTCCCGCTGTTCGGCGCGGTAGGCCTGCAGTTTTTCCTTTAAAACCGGATCATGGGCGGCCAGCAGCGAGACGGCGAACAAAGCGGCATTGGTCGCCCCGGCAGCACCGATGCCGAATGTGGCGACCGGTATGCCGGCCGGCATCTGGACAATGGCCAGCAGGGAATCGAAGCCGGAAAGAGTTGAAGTCATGGGCACGCCCAGGACCGGCAGCAAGGTGTGACTGGCCACGACGCCGGGCAGATGGGCGGCACCTCCGGCCGCGGCGATGATCACTTCCACGCCCTGCGCTTCAAATTCCCGGACCAGCTGCAGGGTGCGCTCCGGCGTGCGGTGGGCCGAGCTGACCTCAACTTGCAGGGGTATCTGCAGGCGGCGCAGCAGGGAGATGCCCTTTTCCACTTGGGGAAAATCCGAATCCGAACCCAGAATATAAGCTATTTTTGCTTTCATTTGCGGCTCCAACCGATATCGCGGCGGAAGGTCATGTCATCAAAGGTAATGAACGAGATGCCGTCATAGATCTCGTCCATGGCTTCCTTCAATGTCGGAGCTGTGGCGCAGACGTTCAGCACCCGGCCACCGGCGCTGACCAGGCCGTCCTTGCCCTGGGCCGTACCGGCGTGAAAAACTTCCACACCCAGAGACTTGGCCCGCTCCAGGCCCTGGATCTTCTGCCCGCTGACATACTTCTGCGGATAGCCCTTGGCGGCCAGGACCACGCAGCCGGAAACATTTTCCTCCCAGTCGGCGACGATGTCAAAAAGGTTCTCATCAGCAGATCCTTCCAAAATGTCTACCAGGTCGCTTTTCAAACGCATCAGCACCACCTGGGTTTCCGGATCACCGAAGCGGGCGTTGAATTCCAGGACCTTGGGGCCTTCGCGGGTGATCATCAAACCGGCATAGAGAAGCCCCTTGTATTCCTTGTTCTCGAATTTCAACCCGGAAACTGTCGGTTGGATTATGGTTTTCATGATCTGGTTGAAAAGGTCTTTGCTGATCTGCGGCGCCGGCGAAATGGCGCCCATGCCGCCGGTGTTGGGGCCCTTGTCGTCTTCCAGGGCTTTTTTGTAATCCATGGAGGTGGCCAATGGGAAGATGCGCTTGCCGTCGCAGACGGCCATGAATGTCATTTCCTGGCCGCTGAGGAATTCCTCGATTACTACCCGTTCCCCGGATTGGCCGAATTTTCCATCCAGCATGACCTCCTTGATGGCCTCATCGGCCTCGTCCTTTTTCCGGCAAATAAAAACACCTTTGCCGGAGGCCAGACCATCGGCCTTGATCACCAGCGGGAACTTGGCTTTTTGGAAATATTCAAGCGCTACGGCGGCGGAATTGAAGACCTTGAAGTCCGCTGTTGGAATATTGTTCTTGCGCATGAAATCCTTGGCAAAGGACTTTGAGGTCTCGATCATAGCCGCTTTCTGGGTCGGGCCGAAGATCTTCAGGTTGCGACTGTTGAATTCATCAACGATGCCCAACCCCAGCGGCTGCTCAGGGCCGATAACGGTCAGGTCAATCTTCTGTTCCTGGGCAAAATCGGCCAGTTCGATGATACTGGCCGGCTTGATATCAACGAGATCGGCCAGCTGCTTCATGCCGGGATTGCCCGGGGCGGCAAAGATCTTGGTCACCCGCTTGGACTGGGAAATCTTCCATACCAGGGCATGCTCCCGGCCGCCGGAACCGACGATCAATATTTTCATCTTGACTCCTTATGCATTCCCGCCTGAATTATAGAAAATAAATCACGTTTGCACAAGAGGGCGAGGAATGGCGATAAGGATCAATCGGTGGCGAAATAAACCGGGTTCTCGGCCAGGAAGGCGTCGCTGAAAATATCCCGGACCACTTCGCCCTGCAGGCCCCTGGACAGTGGAAACCCCGCATAATACAGCAGGGTCGGGAATAGATCAGCCAGGCGCACGGTTTCCAGGAAAAGACCTTTCTTCAAAGCCGATTTTTCATACAACAAAAAAGCACCCGGCGTGTTCAGGGGCTTGTAGACAAACACATCGCGGCGGCCGATATAATTGACCAGGATGCGCCGCCAAACCGACATGGGGACGATCTCGTGGAAATTCAGCACTACCAGCAATTCATTGTCGCCCATGGAACCGATGATCTTGCCTATGACCGCATCGTAATATTCGTAATATTTTTCAAGTATCCAGCCGTATTTTTGACTGTTTTCCCTATCGATGAGGTTGCCGAAATTTTCGGGATGGGCATAATGGTAAAAATGGGCGTTCACGTTCTTCAAACCGGTGAGTTGAACCAATGAGTAACGAAAATCCCTGGTTTTCAGTTCGGGGATCTGCTTGCGGATGAAATCGTCGTAAAAAAATGTTTTTTTCAAAATATCAAGTTTTTTGTCCTTGCTTTCCATGGTAGCTGAAAAAAACTGCACGAAGTTGTTGTTTTTTTTCAGGTTTTTTTTGGCATAAACCGGCCAATCCGGAGGAGAGAGCATGGTGAAGGTCTTGAAGCCGTTCCGCTCATAGCACTCCTTGATGCGGTCGGTCGGGGCCGCTCCCGGATTTTTATAAAAATCGATTACGTCCAGCTTGGCCGAATTCCGGAAAAAAATATATTTCGGAAAAATATCAAACTCCAACTGTAGGTCACGGAACTGGAACTTGAACGCGGAATGGGCGGCGGCGGCGGCCGGAAGTTCTCCGGACAGCAGGGTGTTGAACAGGGACAGGTCCATGTTGGGTTCGTGGGTCTTCAAGCGTCCGATCACCCCGTTTTCCTTGATCCAGTTCAAATTCAGCAGGTTTTGCTCCTGGGAGCTGCCGAGCAGGTAATTGAGCGAAAGCCCTTCCATGATCACCATATTGATCTGGCGCGGCGGATTGATGGCCGGCGCGGTATACTTGAAAGCGGAGGGGAGTGGCATGACTTTTTGCATGATCAGGGCATAGGCAGCCAGGCCATCGGCAAGCAGCAGCAGTAGGAAAAGGATCTGGAGCCATTTCCGGCGCCGGGATTTGCTGAAAATGAAAACCAGGCCCATGATGAGCAGCAGGAAATTCAGCAGCAGGATTTTGATGAATTTGTCCCGGGCCGCGGCCTGGAAGAAATCATGGTAGTAATCGTAATTGGCATAGATCAAAACCGAAACGACCAGCATGGTAAAGGAAAAAAAATAGACCGGCGTCGGGGGATTGAAAAAACCGATGGGATATTTGCGTTCGGAAAAAAACTGCACCACAAAAAAAGTCAGGGCAATGAAAACGAACCACAAGGGGCCATAAAAAGTCAGCAGATTCAAAAAAACCGGCAGCAGGCCTGCTTTTTCGATCGCCACTCCGGGGTTCAACAATCCGATCAAAAGCAGGATGAAGAAAGTGAAGACAAAGGCCGTGAGGGCGAAATTGATAACCAGCTTCAAAGAGCGCAGCAAGTTACTTTTCGTAGCCTTGCGAAGTGGTGATCAGCATCAGTGTGGTCTGGCCGATTTTAAACTCAGTCTGGTCGGTGATCTCGGTGATGGAAACCTTGTCGTCGTTGATGAATGTGCCGTTGGTGCTTCCCAGGTCGCGCAGAAATATTTTTTCGTTGCGCACTTCGATGGCCAAGTGTTTGCGGGATACTTCCTTGTCCGGGATGATCAGATCGACCTTGCCGCGGCCGATCAGGACATAGGGTTTATTCAGGTGGAAGATAAAACCGGCCCGGGCCCCCTTGATCACGGCCACGGAAATTTTCCGGTCGTCGGGGAGTTTCAGATTTTCATTGATCCAAAGAGAATCTTCAACTTTTTGCTGGATGATCTTGGCCGTATCTTTCTTGCTTGATGAGTCCCCTTTGGCTTCCATGATTTCGAAAACCGTCTGGCACCTGGAACATTTGAGCTTATTTTTGCCCTTGACCTTTTCCTCAGGGATTTCGTATTTGGCCTTGCATTGCGGACATTCGATAATCATGATTTTATTATATCACCAATAAAAAAATTTAGTCAATTGGTATGAAAATTTTATCGCCAACCTTTAATTTCAGCTTTTTCGCCGTGCCGCCCCTGATTTCCAGGACATAACGGGCCGGCAGCGCTGATGTGTAGCCGGGGCAGGGATCACTGCGGCAGGGGGGGACGGAGCAGTACATGTCGACGATTTGCCTGTCGCTGTTCAAATAGATGATATCCAGGGTGATCAGGGTGTTCTTCATCCAGAAGCTGCGCATATCTTCCTCGGCAAAAACGAACAGCATGCAGTAATCGGCATTGATGCGGGAGCGGAACATCAGCCCCTTGGCCTGCTTTTCGGGAGTATCGGCAATCTCGGTGAAAAACGGCTTGTCCTGAATGAAGATCGTGATGAAGCGGTTTTCGGCTCCCATGAAGCCGGCAAAAGCCAAAAGAGCAATCAGCAGTTTTTTCATACCAGGGGTACAAAAATGACGCCGATTAATTCATCGGCGTGAATCCGGTTATTTTGCTTTACATAACGGACCAAGCGTTGGCTGTCGACACCGACCGGGGCCACGGCGATCCCATCCTCGCCAAGCTGGTCGAAAAGCTTATGGGGGAACTCGGCCGGAGCCGCGGTCAAGATGATGCGGTCATAAGGCGCATACTCAGGCCAACCGTCCTGGCCGCGGCCGATCTTGAAAAATACGTTTTGGTAATTCAAGCGGCCAAGCAAAAGCCCGCTGGCTGAATGGCTCAATTCCGGGATCAACTCCACCGAGTAAACCTTGGCGGCGATTTCGGCCAGCACAGCCGTCTGGTACCCCGAACCACTGCCGATCTCCAGCACCTTTTCGCCGCCGGCCAGACCGAGCAACTCGGTCATGTAGGCTACGATATACGGCTGGGAAATGGTTTGCCCGCAACCGATAGGCAATGGGCCATCGGCATAACTGTTCTGCCGGGCTCCTTCATCCAAAAAAAGTTCGCGCTGAATTTTCGCCATGGCCGCGAGAACGGCTCCATCGCGGATGCCGCGCGACAGCAACTGCCGTTCGATCATGTTTCGCCGCAGTTCGGCGTAAGGATCATCCATATTCAATAAGATTTGGCAAACAGGACCGTATGGGGCGCCTTTTGCCCGCAAACAGCGCATTTGTCAAGTTCCGGATCCGGCTTGTCCAAGATCACGCGGATGGTGGCCGCGGTATCGCCCTTGACCCTGGCTTCGCAATCGGCGCCGCCGCACCAACCGCTCTTGATCAAGCCGCGGCTGCCGGCCATGGCTTCACTGAGCTCATCATAGGTGGCAGCCGGCCGCGTATTCTCGTCGTGGAAAGCCTTGGCCCTGCGGTACAGCTCGGCCTGTATGTGCTCCAGCAGACTGCCGAGCTCGGCTGCCAGACCGTTCCAGGGAATAAAGCTTTTCTTGCGGTCGAGGCGACTGACCAGCACCACCTGCTGCTTTTCGATGTCCTTGGGGCCGATTTCGACACGCACCGGCACGCCGCGCATCTCCCAGTCGGCGTATTTCCAGCCCGGAGTGTAGGAATCGCGATCATCGAGATGGACCCGCAGCCCCGCTGCCTTCAGCTCGTTAAGTATCTTCTTGGCATGCGGCAGTACCGTTTCCTGCCAGTTGCCTGCCGAGATGGGGACGATGACGGCCTGGATGGGCGCGACGCGCGGCGGCAGGATCAGTCCCGAATCATCGCCGTGGGTCATGATCAGGGCTCCGATCAGCCGCGTGGTCGCCCCCCAGGAGGTCTGCCAGGCGTATTCCAGCTTCTGTTCCTTGCTCTCGTAACGGATATTGAAGGCCTTGGCGAAATTCTGACCCAGGTTGTGCGAAGTGCCGGCCTGCAGGGCCTTGCCGTCGGGCATCAGCATCTCGATGGCATAAGTGCGCACAGCGCCGGCGAATTTTTCACTGTCACTTTTAAGCCCGGTGACCACCGGGATGGCCAGGTAATCCTCGGCCAGCCTCCGGTAGGTCGCCAGCATGCGCAGCGTCTCTTCCTCTGCCTCCTCGGCAGTGGCGTGGACCGTGTGCCCCTCCTGCCAAAGGAACTCGGTGGTGCGCAAAAAGAGGCGGGTCACCTTCTCCCAGCGCACCACGTTGGCCCACTGGTTGTAAAGCAACGGCAGGTCGCGCCAGGACTTGACCCACTTGGAGTACATTGAGCAGATGATGGCCTCCGAGGTGGGGCGCACCGCCAGCCTTTCCTCGAGCACTTCACCGCCGCCCACGGTCACCCAGGCGACCTCGGGTGCGAAGCCCTCGACATGCTCGGCCTCCTTTTTCAGTAAGGATTCGGGGATGAAAAGCGGGAAATAGGCGTTGCGGTGGCCGCTCTCCTTGAACATGCGGTCCAGCTGGTCGCGGATCAGCTCCCATATCTCATAGCCGTAGGGGCGGATGACCATCATGCCCTTCATCGGCGAATAATCGGCCAATTCGGCTTTCTTGATCACATCCACGTACCAGGCGGAGAAATCCACGGATTTCTTGGTGATATCCTTGACAAAATCATTATCAGCTGCCATTGCATCTCCTTTTCAGATTATCATTATAGAATAAACCCTCTTTCATGGCAAATAGAGACAGGCGTGATCGCCCGGCCTGCCCGCGAAATGCTCGTTGGACAAAACCTATTTGATTTTTTTGAATACCAGCCAGAAATCGGGAGTGAAATAAGGCATGAGCAACTCGCGCAACAGCGGGTACTCCGCCGGCGCCACGACTCCCTTTTTGATGCCGAAGGCCGCGGAAAACCGAAGCCGGCCGTTCTTTTCAGCGACCAGGCCCAGGGAATAATACCCGAGCCCGTTCTTTCGTTCCACGGCCGGGGCAGCATACTCGATCCTCACGCCGGCGGCGGGCTCCAGGTCCAGTTTCAGGGAGACCTGGAACGGCGCTTCCAGCGCCAGTGGCGATTCCCTCTTGTTCAAGATGACCATGTTCTCGGAAAGGCCGGGCAGGCGGATGGCATCAACGCTGAGGAAGCCGGCCCCGGTCTCTTTCAGCCATTTGCCGCTGAAGGTCGCTTCCACGCGGATCTCCTTCCTAGTCAGCTGCAGCAGCTTCTTGATCTCCACCTTGTCCACCGGGAAGATCTTTTTCAGCAGTCCGGTAATGAACTTGCCGCTATCGGCCGTCGCCTCGTTATAGCGGTTGAATGTGCCGCGCACCGCCACCACCAGGGTGCCGGAGGCGGCGGCGGGATCCAGCTGGACGGCGCCCGAGATCACAACCGTGTTGCGATCCCAGGGGCACCCCAGCGTTCTCTCCATCTCCCCAACATCTAGGTTCCACGCATCCAGTTCCTGCGGGAAATATGGGAAAAACTCTTGCTGCTCCTGCCAGGGATCCAGAAAAGCCGCACCGGCGCCGTCCGCAACTTTCAACCAGAATTCGCCCAGCTGTTGAGGCGTGGGAACATCGGGGGCAAATGCGCTTCCTTTGGCGATGGCGAGTAAATCGGACTCGATCCCGGCTTTCTTCAGCATCGCCTTCAGCAGCAGGGCCTTCTCCAGGCGGGTGCCGTAATTGCCCTGGGCCACGCGCTCAAGCCGGCGGGGTTGCCAGCCGAGCGCCTCGGGGCCGAGGCCGCAGTTCTTGACCTCGACAGCAACGGCTTTCTGCAGCTCGGCCAGCAGGTCAATCCAATCCGGATTTTGGGCCTGCAATTTTTCAACCCTCTCCACCAGGGCGGCCGGCAGTTGCGAAGAATTACCGACCATGGCCAAGGCCTGCCCCCAGTCCGCCGCGTTGGAAAAAACGATGAACGGCTCGGCCCAGGCCGGTTGCAACGGTTCATGGGCGGCCGGTCGCAGATCCGCCAGCGGGAAAGCAAAGCGCTTTTCCACTGCGGTACTGGAAACTTCCGCTTCGGCTTTCAGGCCGAAAATGCGGTAGCGCAGAGCCTGGCCGGCCGGAACAATGATCGTCAGCTGATAGGAATCGACCGGAAATGCTTTGGCCAGGATTTCACGGCCGGAAAAAACCGGGAGAAAGCCGGCCCGGGTGTGGATGCGGTATGCGAGCTCAACCACCGCTCCCCTCTCCAGGCCGACATGGGTGACCACCATCTCGCGCAGGTGGGAAAAATCGGCGAAGCCGTGGGCGGCGAAAGGCAGCACCTCGTTGAAGGCGTTCTCCGGCGAAACGACCTTGCGGCCGTCGGCCATGGTGGTCTCGGACTTGAGGACCTCCAGCTTCTGGAAATCCGGGTTATAGACAATGAATGTTTCGCCCAGGGCGCGGTTGAAGGCATAATAGGTATCGAGGCGTACCTGGTGCTTGTAGGTCATGTCCCAAGAGCCGTCGGCGTTCAGCTGGTAGGAGATCTCAACCTTGAGGTAGCGGGCATCATGGGCGGGCAGGGCGAACAGGGAACAGGCGGCCAGGACGGCCAGGCAGAACAATGTCAGCCGTTTCATTTTTCACCTCCACGGGAAAGCAGCAGGGTCGTTTCCATGATCTTCTTGAACTCCAGGACGCTGCGGCGCACGCTATCCCAATCCCCGGGTTGGAAGATCCTCTTTTTCAGGTTCAACCGGGCATTGACGGCAAAGCCGCCGCTGCCGGCCTTGAGCTCGCCGCTGAAATCGGCGCCGCTGCCGCTGACCTTTTGCAGGTCCGGCGGCGAAAGCACTTTCCACCTTCCCGGGAATTTCATCGTCTCGCTGATCTCCCCCTGCTGGGAACTGCGCAGGCGGAAAGGGTATTTCCTCTCCGCCAATTTCGTATCCAGCCTCAGGAAAGCCAGGACGGTTTGGAAAGGCAGGAAAGCCGACAAGGGCCGGACCCAGGCTGCCC
>Ga0180014_1000049_pt1 | contig 31984 bp, 22 predicted proteins | sample KR13_S1_MetaG_FD_116507 | JGI IMG/M metagenome (GOLD analysis project Ga0180014, IMG submission 116507) | Groundwater microbial communities from the Olkiluoto Island deep subsurface site, Finland - KR13_S1_MetaG | ecosystem: Environmental > Aquatic > Deep subsurface > Groundwater | place... | reverse complement strand
TGACCATTGGTGGCAACCGTCAGGGCATAGACATTGCTACCCAGCCCGGCGTTGGTGATCCAGGATGTGCCGTTCCACTCCGCGCAGAAACCTGGGAAATTTCCCCCGGCGATGATATGGCCATTGGTGGCAACCGTCAGGGCATAGACAGTGCCACCCAGCCCGGCGTTGGTGATCCAGGATGTGCCGTTCCACTCCGCGCAATAGCCCATACCAACCAGTCCCCCTGCGATGATATGGCCATTGGTGGCAATCGTCAGGGCCCTGACAGTGCCATTCAGCCCGGCGTTGGTGGTCCAGGCGGCATGGGCCAGCGGACTGGCGGCGAACAGACCACTGAGCGCCAGTAACGCCACCGGTAGAAATCCTCTCCGTTTGAAGTCTCCGCCACGACGAACCGAATGCATGTTTTTCATATCGCTATTCTTTGCGCTGTTTTAGAATTGCTCCTTTTCCCACCGGCCTGCCCGCCATAGTCCCGATCTCGTTCCGACCTCTCGGAGAGTCGGGAGTATCGGGACGCCGACGGGAGGGGGGTCTGCTACGCATAGCAGGCGGGTCGCGCGCCAGCGCGCTTCCCTACATCGGATTCCCGATATTCGCTCACCGGACGATAAGCAGGGCCGCTGAACTGGGCGTAGGTATCGCATAATGGCGGGAGAACATCAATCCCTGCCCGGCGCCGGATAAGGCTACAACGCCATCAGCCATGAAAAGTGAGCGTCATCATGCTCGATGGAAACATGGTGGTAACGGGCACAAGCGCTAATCAACACATCCTGCATGGGTACGGTCTTGCCCGCGCGCCGACAACGGTCTGCCAGGTTGAATGCCTGCTGCCAGACCTCCGCCGTAATGGGCAATTCCGTCAGAACATCTTCCAGCAGCCTGAGGTTTCTCCTATCCCCCTCGCCCCCCACTCCGTTCCATAGTTCCAGCCGTATCGGCGGACACCAAGCGGCCTCTCCGGATTCCATCAAGGCTTTGACACGCGCCCGGATGACCGGGTTGCCGGCGCGGCGCAACGCATGCACCCAGCAGGAGGTGTCGACAAGAATCATGCCATCCTCCGGGCAAGGCGAGCTTTCCGCAACGCCTCGGGAGTCATGAACGTCTCGCTTGTTCCCAGCACGCGGGTTGCCTCGGCCATGCGCCGGCGCCGATTGAAATCAGCCAGCGCCGTCAGCACGGCGGCCCGTTTTGTCTTGACGCCGGTCAATCGCATGGCATCTTTTAACTCATCAATGGGAATATCAATTGTTGTTTTCATGCTTCTCATATACCACGAAAAGGAATCTTACACAAGCTGAATTTTGCGCCCGGCGCAAAATTCATTTGAAGAACTTCTTCAGGCCCTGCGCCGCCTCGGACGCCGCATCCGTGGCGCCCTTTGCCGCGCCCGACATTCCCTTCGAAAGGCCTTGCAGTGTGTTCGTGGCGCCGGAACCCTTGAACGCATCGTTAAGCGCGCCGGTCGACTGGCTCGCCGCCGCCGTCATCGCCTGGCCGAGCCCGCCGGCAATCGCATTGATAATCTGGGCGGCCGCATCCGCGGCCGACGCGCCGCCGGAATTCTTGCCGATGTCCCTGACGGTTACCGGGGGCAGCGGCAGGGTGACCGCCTTGCCGAAGGTCATGCCGGATGAGTACGCCACCTGGGCGCCATTCAGCGTGAAGAGCTCGATGATCACTTTCTTGCCGGGCTTTCTATCAGCGGATTCCTGGCCTGCAGGTTGCCGGGTCTTTGCCTCGGCGGAGGATTTTCGGGCGTTGGCCTGGATCGTGTCGAAATTCGACACGCCGTCTTTGCTTTCGTAGCTGATCGCCGGCGCCTCGATCCGGATTTGCTCGATCACGATCACGTCGCTCAACAGCGAGCTAAGATCCAGGTCCACGTCCACTTTATCCACCGCGCAGGCGGGCCGCTCCGCATAGCCCGGCGGATTGCCGACGCTCAACCGGGAGATGATCATGCGGCCCGAGAACGGGTTCAGGGCGACGTCCCCCACCGCGACCGGCACGCCGAGCACCTGAGGACCGAGGGTCGCCGCCGCGGTCTTGACCAGCGGATTGATTGTTAGCGGCAGGGTGAGAACGATAACCAGCGCCAGCACGACCAGGAGGACGATCACGCCGAGAATCACCTTGCTCAGTTTTTTCATAATGCGTCACTTTGAATAGATTGCGGATTGCGGAATAAAGACAATTAGGATTTGTGTTTTCGGGCGGTATTGATTGATGAGACAGTTATCGCCAATATCTCGTTGGCCTCGTTAATCAATGCCATAGCCTGATATGGGTTAAAATGCAGGACGCGACGAGCAATTCCATCCAATAAATTGATTCGTCGGATTCCTCTTCCACAATGCCAATTTTGGCGATGAAATCAGCGCGAGATTTTGCCCGGCAGGCGGCGCGATAATTGGCACCGACGGGGTGATCTTTAACTGCGCACCGCCTGTTGTTTACTGCACCGGTGTCCAGCCGGTCCCGCCCAGATTGGCCGTGACAGTCAGGTAGCCGTAGCTGGACAGCATGGCAAACCAGTCATCGGTCGCTTCCTGATAGACGGCCGGATCGGTTTTGCGGTCACCATCATAATCCCCGGGTGCGGCGGCGTAGCCCGGGCCGCCCAGCGCGGCGGTCGCGGTGGCGTAACTGCTGGCCGACATTTTGACCTGCCAGCTTCCCGAGGACTCCTGATACATGGCCAGGTCGGCCAGGCTGTCGCCATCGTAATCGCCGGGAATGGGAATAAACCCGGGTTCGCCGAACTGCATGTAGCCGGTGAAATAATTCATGGCCGATAACATGACATACCAGGTACAAGTTGCGGCATCATACACGGCCGGGTCGGCCTTGCTGTCGCCGTCGTAATCCGCCGGAATGGGATAACTCCCGGGACCGCCCAAGGTAGCGGTGGCGGTGGCATAGCCGGAAGCGGACAGCAACACGATCCACTCGCCGGTGGATTCCTGATACACGCCCGCGTCCATCCGCTGGTCGCCATCGTATTCGGCCGGGACGGGCATCCAGCCCGAACCGCCCAGAGCCGCGGTGGCCGTGGCGTAGCCGCTGGCCGACAACATGACGAACCAATTTACCGCGTCTTCTCGATAGACCCCCGGATCGGTTTTGCGGTCACCGTCGTAATCGCCCGCTACCGGCAGGTATTCGGTGCCGCCCATGGTAGCGGAACCCATGCCATAACCGGACGCGGAAAGAAGGACATTCCAGCTTCCATTCGTGTTCAGGTACACGGCCGGATCGGTCAGGCGGTCGCCATCATAGTCGCCAAAGGCATAATGCCGATAAGGCACATAAACACCGGTAATAGTGGTGAGATTATCTTCCGTGACCGAGTTTGTTTGTGGCCATGGTGCCTGGTAGGCCGACATTAAACCGAATTCCACCACGTACGCGCCGACCGGTGCGACGGTGGCTGCCAGATTACCGGTTCCATTAGTTGGGCCGGAATAGGCCTCCGGATGGGAAGTCAGGGTCCAGGATGCATTGGTCGGTGTGACGCTAATGGCCATTGTACCCACCGCAACCACCTGGGTCGGATCCTGGTTGTACCACCAGATCCCGTCGCCCAGCTGGCCATAGTCGTTCAAGCCCCAGGCCCAGACCGTGCCGTCGGCTTTCAGCGCCAGCGAATGATTGGCCCCGGCAGCGATCGCCTGCACATTGGTAAGCCCCAAGACCGGCACGGGTCGGTTGGTCACATTGCCGGCAGTTCCGATCCCCAGCTGGCCGTCAGTATTATTGCCCCAGGCCCAGACCGTGCCGTTGCTCATCAGCGCCAGCATGTGGCTGTCGCCGGAAGCGATCGCCGCGATATTAGTCAACCCAACCACCTGGGCAGGCATGGTGATGGATTCATTGGTGGATCCGACCCCGAGGAAGCCTTCGTAATTCCAGCCCCAGGCCCAGACCGTCCCGTCGGCCTTCAATTTCATCGAACTGCAGCTGCCGGCGGCCACGGCGATGGCATCCGACGTTCCCACGACTGCCACCGGGAGATTGGTGTCGTCCGTGGTGCCGTTGCCCAACTGGCCGTCATAGTTATAGCCCCAGGCCCAGACGGATCGGTCTTGCTTCAGCGCCAGCGCGTGATAACTGCCGCAGGCAATAGCCGCCACGTCGGCAATCGCTGTCTGAACCGGCCGATTGGTTGACGTGTTTGTGCCATTGCCCAGCTGGCCCATAGTATTTTGTCCCCAGGCCCAGACTGTGCTGTCATTTATCAGGGCCAGCGAAAAAAAGTTACCGGCATCGACGGCCGTGGCGTCTCCCAAGCCCATGGTGGTCGGCAGATTGGTATTGGTATTGGTGCCATTGCCGAGCTGGCCTTGATCATTATTACCCCAAGCCCAGACGGCACCTTGTTTCAATGCCAGGGCATGGGCCTTGCTGTAAGAGGGCACATACCAAGATCCGCCACCGGCCAAAGCCACCACATTGGACAAGCCGCTAACGACGACCGGCAGGTTGGTGGCGATATTGGCGCCGTTGCCGAGCTGGCCCTGCAGGTTACCGCCCCAGGCCCAGACGGGACCGTTGCTCTGTGCGGCAATTGAGAAATCGGCGCCGGCGGCCAACATGGTAATATTGGAAATACCGGCAACCTGGTTCGGCAGAGTCCGGAACGCCATGATGCCATTGCCGAGCTGACCGTACATTCCGTTGCCCCAGGCTTTCAGAACTCCGTTCTGGTCCAGCGCCAGGCAGTGGCCCCAGCCGGCGGAAACCGCGATGATGTTCGTCAGTCCGGCAACCTGCACCGGCACATTGGTCGAGGCCACGGCAACACGCCCAAGCTGAGCATCGGCATTCAGGCCCCAGGCCCAGACCGTGCCGTCGCTTTGCACGGCCAGGCCGTAACTGTCGCCGGCGGCAATGGCCATGACATTGGACAAGTTCAAGACCTGAACCGGCGCATAACTGTTGCTCCAGGTTCCATTGCCCAACTGACCGGAGTCATTATCGCCCCAGGCCCAGACCGTCCCATCCTGTTTTAACGCCATGGCAAAATAGCGTCCGCCGGCCGCGGTCGAGACATTGGAAATGGCGGACTGCTGGGGCACATTGGTACTGACGCTGTTCGTCCCGTTACCGAACTGGCCGTGGCCGTTATTGCCCCAGGCCCATAAGGTATGATCGGTTTTGACAGCCAGTGAAAAACTGTCGCCGGCGGAAATGGCACTGACACCGGCAATCCCCTGGGCCTGTTGGGGGATGTTGGTCTTGGATGGATCAAAGGTTAAATTGGTAAGCGCAATACCACTCCCCAGTTCGCCAGACGCGTTGTCGCCCCAGGCCCAGACTGTTCCATCCTGCTTTAACGCCAAGGAATGACTGTAATTGGCGCTCAGCGCGATCATATTGGACATCCCCACCACCGGCATCGGCAGATAAACATATTCATTGGTAGACCCGTCCCCCACCTGGCCGCGGCTGTTTTCGCCCCAGGCCCGGACGGTGCCGTCATCCAGCAGTGCCAGGGAGTGCTTTATGCCGCCGGCCACGACTATCACGTTGGTCGGACTGGCAAGCTTGGTCTGGACCGCAATGTTCTGGTTGCTGGTATCAAAACCCAGCTGACCCTCATCATTCCGGCCGCAAACCCAGAGCGCGCCGTCGCTTTTCACGATAAGGGTGTGGTAGCCGCCGGCGGCCATATTGGTGACGGTTGTGCCGTCGGCCGAAACGGCCAACAGTAATCCGGTTGCCAGACAACAGATTCCCCGCCTGATTTGGTTGGGCATGACTTTCTCCCTGTTCGAGTTTATTGATTAAGCATTGCTATTCATGACAGCCCGAAATTATTTCCCTTGTTTAACCTGGCGATTTCGCGTGAATAACAATTCAAGACCGCACTTTGCCTGGGCAACTATATCCGCAACCCTTTCGCTTGTCCCCTCAGGTTCTTTAAATTTCATGCTGTCTTCTGCCTTGCCTTATGGCAGCGGTAGCCAGTCGGCACCGCCCAGCATGGCGGTGCCCAAGGTATAACCGTCAGGGCCGCTGAGGAATGCGATCCAGGCGCCCGTGGCCAATTCGTAAACCGTGGGGTCCGCCTTGCCATCACCGTTATAATCCGCCGGCACGGCCTTCCAGCCCGGCCCGCCCAGGACACACGTCTGGATGCTCCCGTCGCCGGACATCAGCACATACCAATTGCCTTGCGCCTCCTCATAGACGGCGGCGTCGGCCTTGCCGTCGCCGTCGTAATCCGCCGCCGCCGGCGCCATGCCCGGTCCGCCAAACCACTGCTCCGCCGGCTGGTACTCGCCCGGCCCGCTGAGCAGGGCATACCACATGCCGCTCGTTGCCTGGTACACGGTCGGATCGGTCTTGCCGTCGCCATTGAAATCCGCCGGCGCCGGTTTCATGCCCGGCCCGCCCCATCCTCCCGTCGTCTGCAATCCGGTGCTTGTGAACCAACTGCCCCACAGACCGGTGGCCTCATAGTAAACCGTCAAATCCGTCTTTTCGTCCCCGTCGAAATCTCCCGGCGCCGCCGCATAGCCCAGTCCGCCAAACACCTGCTCATAAAAGTCAAAGTCGGCTCCGTTCCAGATCAGCACCTGCCACAATCCGGAAGCCTCTCCATACACACCCGGATCCGTCAGCGTGTCGCCGTTGTAATCCCCGCAGACAGGGGTGAAGCCCGGCCCGCTGAAATAGCCGTTCAAGCCCGACGTATAACCCGTGCCGGACAACAACACCGCCCATTGTCCGGTCAGGGGATTGAAGACAATCAGGTCCGCCTTGCCGTCGCCATCCCAATCGAACTTGGCGTTCTGCCCCGAGGCCAGGCTCTGCGTGGCAGTCATGATGTTGGACACGGTTGAATTCACACCCACCCCATAGGCCGATTCCACGCGCACCCGGACATAATAGGGCGTGGTCGGGTTCAGGTTGGTCACCGTCAGGTTGGTGACCAGGCCGATATTCCGGTTCTGGTAACCCGGCGCATAATCGGCGAAGCCGCTGTCGCACGCCACGTCCAGCCAATAGTTGGTGGCCATGGTCACCGGTCGCCAGTTCGCGGTGAATTGCATGCGGCGCAACCGGGTGGTCGCCAGCAGGTGATCGCGCGCCTGCAATTCGTAAGCGCCCAGGTCCTCGTGCGCGCCGGCCAGGCGCGGATTGCCGGCCAGGTCCGTATTGGTTGATGCCTCCAGGTCCGCGCCGGCATCCACGCAGGGCGAATCCCAGTGCAGGCGCCAGTTTCCGGCCGCGGCGTCTGCAAACTGCGGGTGCACGGCCAGATTGTTCGTCCCGGGCAACAGGGGATCGGAACAGGAATTCGAGATGCTAATCAAGGAGTAAGGATCGAGGTCAAGGTAATAATTGTTGGAGATCGCGGCCCGGTTGCTCCAGATGATACTGTTGACTATATTGCCATAGTCAAAGACCATTACACCGCCCGCATGGTTCGAAGCGGTGTTGTTGACGATGCTACAGCCCGCCAGGAATCCTGAATACTCGATCACGCCGCCGCCCGCGTCCTGATCGGCAAAATTATCGCTGACCAGCGAGTCCGCCAGCGTACCGCCGGCGTACATGTAAAATCCGCCGGCAACGCCCGCGCTATTCCAGTCGGGCCCTCCCCACCGGGCATTATTGAACTGGATAACGCTCCGCCGGATTTCGCCGCCCGACTGGAACCAGACGCCGGCGGCAAAGGCGGCTTCATTGCTGGCGATAACGCAGTCGCGCAAAGTTCCACCGCCATCCAGGAGGACCCCGCCGCCGTGTCCGTTTTCGATATCGGCATGGTTGTTCAGGATGGAACATTGGACCATTTCGCCGCCCTCGCTGAACCAGGCGCCCCCGGCCTCGTTGACGCCCCAATTGAGCTGGAACACGCAGTTGCTCGCAAAGCCGTCCTGATCAAACCACGCGCCGGCCCCTTCCGACGCCGCATTGCTGAACACAAGACAATTGAGCGCTTCGCCGCCCTCCAGGAAATACAGTCCCCCGCCCCTGGCCGCGCCATTGCCCCGCACGGTGCAATCCACGGCCCGGCCGCCATACTGGAAATAGATGCCGCCGGCGGCATTGTGCACGGTATTATCCTCGATGACGCAATTCGAGGCCCGGCCGTTGCCGGAGAGCAGGAGGCCGCCCGGCCAGTCCCATGCGGAGTTGCCCCGGATGACCGAATCGCGCACCATGGCGTTGCGATGGCATTCCACGCCGCCGGTCATGTGTGTTGCCACGCAGCTGACGATGACGCAGTTGCTCAGCACGCCGCCCAGCATGTAAACGCCGCCGCAACTCAGGGCATATCCATTCGAGATCGTCAAGCCGGCCAGGGAAGCTCCGTCCACGGAAAGCGTGGCGCCCCGACAGTTTCCGCCGGCATCCACGATCGTCTGCTCCGGGCCGCCGACGCCCTGCACGGCAACGGCTTTATCGAGCAGCAGCTCGGCGGCGATCGCATAGCGGCCGGTCTGGACTAGGACCAAGCCGCCATTGTAGCAAACGTCAATCGCGGCCTGGATATTGGTGGCCGCAGTGGCCCAGTCGGTGAAGGGTGAAACGTGAGCGCCGGAGAGAGAGACGTAATTCGTGTAGCCGCCGGCCACCACATGCTCGACCGCCGTAACCACCACGCTGTGAGATTCGTTGCTGGCCGAGAGAACGATTTGAAAGTCGCCGGCATTGGTCCAGACCGGGGCAATATCCATCCGGTTGGTGAAATAGTCATACTGTCCGTCCCCGCGCTCCACGCGCCAGACAAAGCCGGCCACTTTTCCGGACAGGTCGGCGCTCATCGGTTCCGCGACGTCGAACACGGTGTTGGTGTCGCCGAGGATGGCGGCTGTAATGGCGCCGGTCACGGCGCCGGCGATGTACTCATCACAGCCGATATCAACAGTGCCGCCATGCGTGCGCGACTCGCCGTCGATATCGGTCTGCCCGGCCGGGACGGCGTTCGTGTCCCCGGCCGCCCGGCAGGGCGAGGCCGCCAGGATATGCGGATTCTGGATACCGGACAGCAGTGGATCCACATCAATGTTCCCGGCGCCGGCTGGCAGGGGGATGGCGCAACAGGAGCTCATCACGGTTCCCTGGCCGCCATTTTCATCGTAGTAGTTATCGTCCGTCTCCAGGCTGGCCTCGTTGAAATAGACGATGCAGTTCACCGACGTGGCGACGTAGGTATAGAGTCCGCCGCCGCTCCCCTCGGCGATATTTTTGACTAGGGTGCAATTCTGCGCGGTACCTCCGCCGAGGAATAGTCCGCCGCCGCCCCAGCTGGCATTGCCGGCAAAGTAGCAGTTATCAAGCCGGATATTCAATCCCATCGCATAGACCCCGCCGCCATAGTTATCGGACCAGTTGCTGATCACGGTGCAATTGGCCAGGTGCGCCTCGTTGTCGAGGAAAACGCCGCCGCCCCATAAGGCGGCGCTGTTCCCGACCAGCCGGCAGTTTTCCATGAGCGCCCCGCGTTGCAGGTAGGCGCCACCGCCCTCCAGCCCGGCGGAGTTGGCGGTCAGGAGACATTGCCGCGCCGTGCCGCCCGACAGATATATCCCGCCGCCTTCTTCGGCATAACCGCCGCGGATCGCGACCCGCTCCAGCACGGCCGCAGGATCGGATACGGTGAAGCAGCGGTTGGTACCACCGCCCACGAACACGGCGTTGGTGCCGGACCCAGCGCCGCGCACCGTTATCCCGCGGTTGATGAACACCTCCCGCGCGCAGGCATGGGTGCCGGTCTGAACCAGGACCATCCCGCCGCCAACGTAACAGGCGTCGATCGCGGACTGGAGGTTGGTGGCGGCCGTGGCCCAGTTCGTGAATGGCGCCGCATGGCTTCCGGCCGGATCGAAATAATTGGTGAAGCTTTCGGCGATGGTCACGGTCACGGTGGCCACACCCATACCGTCACGATTAGTCGCCGACAAGGTCACGGCGTATACGCCGACCGTTGACCACGCGTAAGTCCAGTCGGGACTGTTGGTAAAAATGTTGGTTCCGCCGGGAACAGCCACATTCCAGGAGTTCACATTCGCCTTGCCGCCGATGGCGGACCGGAACCGCAGGGTGGTATTGACCAGGGCGTTGGTGAACGGCGCATCGATGTTCATGCCGAGCGCACCGGTGATATTGGTGGAAACGAACTGGTCACAGCCGATGTCAACGGCCCCGCCCCAGTCCCGCGGTTCGCCGTCAATATCCGTTTCGTCCGCTTCAACCGCGTCCAACGTGCCGGCGCCGCGGCAGGGCGAGGCGGCGAGGATATGCGGGTTATCCAGGCCGACCAGCAGCGGGGGGCTGCCGATATTCCCCTCCGCATCGATGAATGGAGCGGTGCAGGAGTAGGTCACCGATGTGCCCAGCAGGTAGAAATTGCTGCCGACCGGCGCCGTGTTGTGATAAATGATCGTGTTGATGATCGTGCTCGGCATTTGGCCGGAGGCGGGGTCCGCCGGGTCGGCCACGCCGCCGCCGAGGTAATAACTTTCGTTCCAGGCGATCGTGCAGTTGATGATGTCGTTGCCGAAAGCGTATACGCCTCCGCCGGCACCCATCGTCGGATCGGTGGCGGTGTTCCCGCAGACCAGGCAATCGCGCATGGTCGCGGCGCCCAAAGCCACGCCGCCGCCGATCAGCGCCGTATTGTCAAGGATGAGGCAGCGCGTGATTTCTCCGTCCGCATCGAAAAACACGCCGCCGCCATTTATGCCGGAATTACCCTGCAGGATGCAGTCAACCACGGAGCCCCACAACCCAACGGCGACACCGGAACGGGCGCACCCCCGCACCCAGCAGTTGGACAAAGTCCCATCGTCATTAATGAACGCGCCGCCGCCGATACTATTCTCGCCAAAACTGTCAAAATAGGCCCCGCCGTTGGTCAGGGTAAAGCCGGCTAGAATGGCCCCTTTATCCAGGTAGACGCAGCGCGTCGCCGAGGGGTCATCGGCGATCTGCCCGCGAATGGCGGTGACGGCCGGGCCGTTGACGCTTTGGACGGTGATGGCCAGTTCGACAACCACGCGGTTGGTGATTACACCGGCCTCGGAATTCCGGCCCCCGGCTTCATAAAGACCGTTGGTTACCAGCACGGTGTCGCCATCCACAGCGGCGTCCACGGCGTCCTGGATATTGCTGGCCGCCGTATCCCAGCTCAGGTAGGGACTGGTCGACGTCTGCCCGGCCTGCGCCACGTAATGATAGTCCTGTGCGCTGGCGCCGCCCGCCAGCAAGCCCGTCAGAACAACGGCCGCTGATATTTTGCGCACACTCCTGTTTTGACGCACAAATCACTCCTGCTTGAATATAACCTGATTCTAAAAATTTATTCCCGTGTGGGGTGATATTCCGGGTCGACGGACAAACCGTATAAAGCCGATAGGCCTTTGAGAATAAATATATTTTCCAGGCAGTTATCTCCGGCAGGCAGGTCGCCGGATCGGCCTTGCCGTCTTTGTCACTGCACCGGTGTATACCCAGATCCGCCCAGATTTGCGGTGACGGTCACATAGTTGTAGCTGGAGAGCATGGCGAACCAGTCACCGGTGGCTTCCTGGTAAACCGCCGGATCCGCTTGACCATCGGCGTCATAATCGCCTGGCGTAGCCGTGTAGTCCGGTCCGCCCAGGATGGCGTACGCAAAGCTGTATCCGCTGGCCGAGAGAGAGACAATCCAAGTACCCGTCGCCGGTTGATACACGGCCGGATCGGCCTTGCCGTCGGCGTCAAAATCGCAGGGGATCGGGATATATCCCATCCCGCCCAGGGTCGTCGTGCTGATCAGGTATCCGGTACCCGACAGCATGACAAACCAGTTACCGCTGGCATCCGCATAAACGGCCGGATCGGTTTTGCCGTCGCCGTCAAAGTCAGCCGGGATAGGATGGTAGTCAATGCCACCCAGTGCCGCCGAGGCGATCCCGTAGCCGCTGGCTGAGAGCATGACATACCAATACCCGTTGGAATCACCATAGATGGCCGGGTCGGCCTTGCCGTCGGCATCGTAATCGCCCAGGACCTGGCTGTAGCCGGATCCGCCCAGATTCGCAGAGGCAGTGGCATAGCCGAACGACGAAAGCTCGGCAATCCATTCGCCGGTCACGGGCTGATAGACCGCCGGATCGGTCTTGCGGTCGGCATCGTAATCGCCCGGTGCCGGCAAGTAAGCCGAACTGCCGAAGTGTGCTGTTGCCTGCGCATAGTTAAACGTCGAGAGCAGTACATCCCAATAACTGCCTGCCGCCTGGTACACCGCCGGATCGGTCATGCCGTCGGCGTCGTAATCGCCAAAGGCGTAATGATAATACGGCAGGTAACTACCGGTGAACGTGACCGATTCGGCATCGGACACCATGTTGGTTTGCGTGATTGGCGCCTGGTACCGGCCGATGAATCCGTAGGTCACCACATAGGAGCCGATAACTGCCGAAACCGCCGCGAGATTCCCGGTGCCGGCGGTTGGACCGGTGTAGGACAACGGACAGGTCGAAAGCTGCCAGGACCCGTTGTCCGGCGCCACATTGATGGCCAGTGTTCCGAACTGGATCATACGCACGGGCGTCAGCGCATATACCCAGGGGCCGTTGCCAAGCTGAGAATAGGTGTTATCGCCCCACACCACCAGGGTGCCGTCGCTTTTCACGGCCAGGGTATGACGTATTCCAGCGGCGATGGCGGTCGCATGGGATATCCCGATCACCGGCACCGGCCGGTTCGTGGCAATGCCGATCTCATTGCCAAGCTGATTATACGAATTTCCGCCCCAGGTCCAGACCGTGCCGTCCTGTTTCAGCGCCGCCGAATGAAAAATGCCGGCGACGATGGCGCTGACATTCGACAGACCGCTAACCTGAACGGCTAGATTCGTGGTGATAAATGTCCCGTCACCAAGCTGGCCGTTATCATTCAGGCCCCAGGCCCAGACCGTGCCATCGGACTTTAAGGCCAGGGAGTGAGAAGCCCCGGCGGCGATGGCGCTGACATTCGACAGACCGCTAACCTGAACGGCTAGATTCGTGGTGACAAATGTTCCGTCACCAAGCTGACCGTATATGTTCAAACCCCAGGCCCAGACCGTGCCGTCGCTTTTCAGCGCCATGGAGTGATATGCTCCGCCGGCGGCGGCAATGATGCCGGATATGCCGGACACTGTAACCGGCCGGTTCGTGTCGTCCAGAGTACCGTTGCCCAGTTCCCCTTGGGTGTTGTATCCCCACGCCAGTATTTCTCCGTTCCCTTTCACCACCAGCGCGTGGTTATACCCGCAGTCCACCGCGTGGACATCGGTCAGGCCGCTGACCTGGATCGGGATGTTGGTGCCGGTATCCATTGTGCCCCAGGTTCCATTGCCCATCTGGCCGTACACGTTATTGCCCCAGGCCCAGACTGTGCCGTCGCTTTTCGATGCCAGGGAGAACTTCTCGCCGCCCGATACGCTGCGGATGTCTGTTAGACCGGTGACCGCCACCGGCATGTTCGTAGTCACGTTCGTGCCGTTACCCAACTGGCAGGTTGTATTGCGTCCCCAGGTCCAGACCGTGCCATCGCTTTGGACGGCCAGGGAATGATAACCGCCCGCGCCGATCGGCCCAGGATTAGTCAGACCACTGGCCTGACGATAATAACCGCTCATTCCGTTCCCAAGCTCACCATTGGCTCCGGAACCCCACGTCCAGACATTGCCGTCGGCATCCAGAGCCAACGAGAAATTCTGATTGGCGGCGATCGCGACGACTTGCGTCAGACTGCTGACCTGAATGGGCACATTGGTGTTATCCGTGGTACCATTACCCAACTGGCCATATTCATTATACCCCCAGGTCCAGACCGTGCCGTCGGATTTCAATGCCAGCGAATGATTCCAACCTGCCGCAATTGCAACGATGTTTGAGAGTCCGTTCGCCTGGAGCGGCACGATGGATGACACAAACGTCGCATTCCCGAGCTGGCCGTAACCGTTCCAGCCCCAGGTCCAGACCGTGCCGTCGCTTTTCAGCGCCATGGAGTGATAATGCCCGCCGGCCGCCGCGCTGGCATTGGTCAGCGACACCACGGTCACCGGAACGTTTGTGCTTGTCGTGGTCCCGTTCCCGAGTTCTCCTTCACTGTTATACCCCCAGGCTCGCATCGTGCCGTCGGAGAGGACGGCCAGTACGTGGCCCTGGCCACTGGCAATGGCGCGCGCATTGGTCAGGCCACTCACCACCACGGGTACATTCGTATTGTCCCAGGTGCCGTTGCCGAGCTGACCTTGACTGTTATAGCCCCAGGCCCAGACCGTGCCGTCGCTCTTCAGCGCCACGGAATGAAGGATGCCGGCGGCCATAGCCGTGACATTCGCCAACCCGGCGATCTGAACCGGGGTCGATGTGATGGCATAAGTGCCGTCCCCGATCTGGCCGAAATTGTTGTCGCCCCAGGCCCAGGCCGTGCCGTCGGATTTGACGGCCAGCGTGTGATACCCACCGGCGGCAATGGCCGCGACATTGGAGAACCTGCTGATCTGTGTCCGGGTGGTTCTCAATTCATACGTGCCATCGCCCAACTGCCCGTATAAATTCCAACCCCAGGCCCAGACCGTGCCGTCGCTCTTCAGAAACAGGGCATGCCGGGCACCGGCGGCGATGTTGGTGACCGACGCCGCGTTTGCCAGGCCGGTGCTCATGACAATCGCCAGCAGACATCCAAACCACCTATTAATATTGTTACGCATGATGATTCGCTCCTTCTATGATGAATAAATCAACTTTCATCCCATGGAATAATTGGACGATGGAATAATGCTGAACTTATTTCTTGTTCTATATAATATCCGTTTTGTCCTTGGAAGTCGAATGGATTATACCGATTCCGGTGGACGAGCGAAACAGATATGCGCCCCCAGGTCGCTCCGTTTCAAAATCGCTCCAGTCGGACAGGCCTCAGCGCACTCCAGGCATAGCCGCTTCCCGGCTTCGTTTGCGGCGAATTCAAAGTAAGGCTGGATGCGGGTGTCGAATCCGCGATCCACAAACCCGAAAATCCCCAGTGCGTCGGCATCGCGACCGAGACGCACACAGAGGCCGCAATTGACGCATTTACCGGGTTCCAGAATGATATCCGGATGTTCCGTGTTCACCGTATAGTCGCGCCGGGCGCCTATGAACCGGTCGGGATCCGCGCCGTATTCCAGGGCGTACTCGCGGATGACGCAGTCGCCGGCGGCGCCGCACCCGCAAGCCAGACAACGCCGCGCCTCGCCGCGGGCCACATCCGGTGTAAGCCCCAATTCCACTTCCCGGAAGTTGGTCACACGGTCTTCGGGCTCAAGTTCGCGCATAGGCGTGCGCTCGTTCTTTTCAATTCCCGCGAAACGCCTGGAAGTAATCGTCTCCGGATCTTTACCCATAGCCATCTTGAATACCGCCGGGCGTCCGACCACAGGTTGACCAGTCAGGTATTGGTCAATGGCGATGGATGCCAGGCGCCCGGATCCCACGGCCCACACGGCAATTTTCTGATCTTCGCAGGCCACGGCATCGCCGCCGGCAAACACGTCGGGACTGGAGGTCTGCATGGTTGCGGAATTCACCCGGATGGCTGTGCCTTGCGCGTCCAGTTCAAGGCCTTCTTGCCGGAGCATACCGGCGTCGATCTTCTGGCCGATCGCGGCTATCACAGTATCCGCTTCGAGGTCGAATTCCTGGCCGGACACGGGCACCGGGCGACGCCGGCCCGAAGCATCCGGTTCCCCCAGTTTCATCTGCTGACAGCGGATCGCCAGGCCGTGGTCCTGTTTCCGGATGGCCAGGGGCGCGGCCAGAAATCGGAAGCGCACACCTTCCCGCTCCGCTTCCTGCACCTCGACGGGCAGGGCCGGCATCTCGGTCCGCGTCCGCCGGTACAGGATGGTGACTTCCATGGCGCCCAAGCGCCGCGCCGTACGGACCGCGTCAATGGCGGTGTTGCCGCCGCCCACAACGACCACGCGCTTGCCAATATGCATCTTCTTGCCATGGGCGGATCGGGCTAAGAATTCCACGCCGCCCAGGACGCCGGGCAGGGTCTCACCCTCCACCTGGAGCGCCGAGGAATACGGCGCACCCACGGCCATGAAAATGGCGTGAAAACCTTCCCGCCGCAGGTCGGCCAGGGAGAAATCCTTGCCCAAGACGCGGTCATAGCGCATCTCAATGCCCATCTCGATAATGGCGTTTAATTCTTTGCCAAGCGATTCCCGCGGGAGCCGGTAGGCCGGAATACCCCAGCGGAGCATGCCGCCTGGTTCCGGCTGGGCTTCCAACACGGTGACCGCATGGCCGAACTGACGCAGGAAAAAAGCCGCGGCCATACCGGCCGGTCCGGCGCCGATCACCGCCACAATTTTGCCGGTATCAGGGCCCGGCGCCGGCCGGTGGATCCGGCCGCCTGCGGCATTCTCATCCGCCGCATAGCGGTGGAGCCAGCCGATCGCCAACGGTTCCTCCACGCGCACCCGTCGGCATTGCGCCTCGCAGGGGCGCGGGCAGATCCGGCCCAGCGCGCCGGGAATTGGAAGGGCTTCCTTGATCGCATGAACGGCGTCGTCATTACGGCCCTCGGCAATGTCCTTCAGGAATTCCTGGATGTTGCACCCGGCGGGACAGGTCAGTACGCAGGGCGCGATGCAGTCGCCGCAATGATCGGACAGCAGGAGCTCCAGGCACATTTTCCGCGTCTCGCGGATGCGCGGGGACTGCGTTTGCACAACCATCCCATCCGTCGCCGCGGTACTACAGGCCGGGGCCGGATTGGCCCGGCCCTCGATATCCACCACGCAGAGGAAACAGGACGTGAACGGCTCCAGTCCGTCTTTATGGCACAACGTCGGGATTTGGATCCCCAGCTTGTTCGCCGCCGCCAGGATCGTTGCACCGGCCGGCACGGTCACCTGTTTTTCGTCAATCGTTAATATTATATCAGGGGACATGGTAAGGAATGGTTATGAAGAATGGTTGATGGTTAATAAGAATGGTTGATGAGGGATTGATAATCCGCACTTTCTTCTTTGATGACACCGATGCCGGGTTTGAATTTGCCGCGCAAACGGATTTTGTTTTCGATGCCAGCAATCAGGTTGCTGAGCTGACATAAAGTTGCCTCGTATTGAGACAGTAAGCTTTCGGCAACCGTCTTTTCGAGCATTTTGACATCTCTGGCATAATGAATATGAGTCATGGTTTCGCGCGCTTCCCGACGACAGCGATATAGGGACTGTAAATATTCCGTGCTGTATTGAGAATAAAATCCTTCTGTCATGTTGGCGCAGACTGATTCCGATGAGCGTAGCGATTGAGTCCGCAACCATAAAAAATCACGAGGATACTGCCGGCTTGCTTTTTCAACTTCCAGTGCCAAAGAGTAAAACATTTGGTAAACAGGCATGTCCTCGACACGTCTGATTTTTTTCTCTCTGGTCTTTTCTTCTCCATCAGCCATAAACCATTCCCCATCACCATTACCTTATCATTCCATCCTCACGGCATTGAATTTGCAGGCTTCCACACACGCTCCGCAGTGGATGCATTTCTGCTGATCCAGGAAATGCGGTTTTTTGCGGTCGCCGGTGATGGCCTTGACCGGGCAAATCCGGGCGCAAACCGTGCACCCAACGCAGGTTTTAGAATCAATCGTGTAGGTCAATAGGGCCTTGCAGACCTTGGCCGGACATTTCTTATCACGGATGTGCGCCTCGTATTCGCTCCGGAAATAGCGCAGAGTCGTCAACACCGGATTCGGCGCCGTCTGGCCCAGGCCGCAAAGGGAAGTGGACTTGACCTTTACCGCCAGCTCCTCCAGAAGCTTCAGGTCGGCGTCGGTCCCCTTCCCTTCCGTAATGCAGGTCAGAAGCTCCAGCATGCGCTGGGTGCCGATCCGGCAGAAGGTGCACTTACCGCAGGATTCCTTTTTGGTGAAGGCCAGGAAGAACCGGGCGATATCCACCATGCAGGCGGTATCGTCCATAACCACCATGCCGCCGGACCCCATGATTGCGCCGGTGCGGTTCAGTTCTTCATAATCGATGCGCGTGTCGAACAGGCTGGCGGGAATACAGCCGCCGCTGGGGCCGCCGGTCTGGACCGCCTTGACGGGATGACCGGAAATACTGCCGCCGCCGATATCTTCGACGATCTCGCGCAGGGTGATACCCATCGGAACTTCGACCAGGCCGCCGTAGCGTATTTTTCCGGCAAGGGCGAAGACCTTGGTGCCCTTGCTTTTCTCGGTGCCCATGGCGGCGAACGCTTCGGCGCCATGGAGGATGATCCAGGGCGCGTTGGCCAGGGTTTCCACATTATTGATGGTGGTGGGTTTTCCCCACAGTCCTTTCTGAGCGGGAAACGGCGGACGGATACGCGGCATGCCCCGGTCGCCTTCGATAGACTGGATCAAGGCCGTTTCCTCGCCGCAGACAAAAGCCCCGGCGCCTTCGCGCACGCGGATTTCAAATGAAAATGAGGAACCGAGGATGTTCCGTCCCAGGAACCCGGCGGCCAGTGCTTTTTCAATGGCCAGGTTAATCCGTTTCACCGCCAGCGGATACTCAGCGCGTACATACATGTAACCGATTGACGCACCGGTTGCGTAACCGCCGATCAGCATCCCTTCCAGTACTCGATGGGGATCGCTCTCCAGGACACCGCGGTCCATGAAGGCGCCAGGGTCGCCTTCATCGCCGTTGCAGATGAAATACTTTTGTTCCCCAAGCGCCGCCGCGGTAAATTTCCACTTGAGTCCGGTGGCAAAGCCGGCGCCGCCGCGTCCCCTCAGGCCGCTGGCGGTGATGGTCTCGATGACCTGGGCGGGCTTCTGGGTTTGAAGGACTTTGCGGATTGCCCGGTAACCGCCGGCGGCCACATAGGCATCGAGGGATTCCGGATCGATGGCGCCGCAATTTTCCAGAACAATTTTTTTCTGCTTGGTTAGATAACGATTGACCGCTTCGGCCCGGCTGGCGCCGTTCAACAAGTATTTTTCCACTGGCTGGTTCCGGCCGACATGGTCCCGCGCAATCTGTTCCACACCCTCACGATCCAGATGCACATAGGTCCAGTGTTCACCGGAGGGTGCATACAGCTCCAGCATGGGTTCCCGGTGACAAAGACCCGCGCATCCGGTTTTCCGGAGCACGGCGCGCGCGGGATCTAGAATGGATTCCAGATGATGGTAAAGGTCCAGCGCCCCGGCTGCGACGCCGCAGGAGCCGAGACCGACCGCGATGCGCCACTGTCCCTCTTGAGTTGATTTCAACGTCCACCTGTTGCTACGCCCCGTTACGGGGCATTATAAATTTTTTGCTCGGCGGAAAATTTATTTAAAATCTTACGTGCTTCATCAGGAGTCAACCGACCATAGGTTGTGTCGTCAATCATCATTGCCGGCGCCAGGCTGCAGCATCCGAGGCAGGCGACGGTTTCCAGCGTAAAAAGTCCATTTTCAGTCGTTTCCTTGTTTTTGATCCGCAAGGCATCTTCGACCGCCTGGCTGATGCGGTTGGCCCCATTGACGTGGCAGGCTGTTCCGTGACAGACGCGGATCAGGTGGCGGCCGACGGGAGTAAAGCGGAACTGATCATAAAACGTGGCGACGCCGTAAATCTGCCGTCGTGAAATGGCGGTATGTTCCGTCACATAATGAAGCGCCTCGGCGGGCAGATACCCGTAAACCGCCTGGAGTTCCTGGAGGATCTTGATGCAGAGGTCGCGGCTTTTGCCTGTGCGTTCGATAATGGCTTCGGTCTTGGTCAAATCAATGGCGGGCCGGTTATGCGCTCCACATGGCGGCGGGCCATCCGTGAAAGGATACTGTTCCCGGGTAGTGTCTGCGCTCATCGTATTCGCTCCGCTGATAACGTAAGGATGAAAAACGAGCGTAACCTAGAAGATTTTAAGCCTTGGGTCAATAACTCTATCGCGTCCGCCCCGATTCATCTTGACAGCGGGCATGGATTTTTGACATGAACGGGAAATCACAGAACAATTTTCATCATCCGATGTAAGGAATACCTTATGACTATCAAGCCCTGTCGTCAGAAATGGAAAGGGACGATGACCGATCGTGAGCGATTCAACAACCAGATGCACTACAAACCTGTTGACCGTTGTTTCAATATGGAATTTGGGTACTGGCTGGAGAATTTCAAACTATGGCCGTTATTTGTCGAAAATAATGTTACCAATAATACCGAGGCCGATATCTTCTTTAACTTTGATGAATTCAAAGTCATTGGCGGGAATGTATGGCTGGCGCCGCTATTTCCGCAAAGCGTTGTATCGGAGAATGATACGTCAAAAATAATCATGAATGGTGATGGCTTATTGGCGGAAATTCCAAAGGACGGACATGACACCATTCCGCATTTCATGAAAGCTTCCGTGGTGACTCCGGACGATTGGAAGCGATGCAAGGCAGAGCGTATGCGTAGGGATGATCCGGCGCGTAAAGTGGATTTTAAAGCTCTCAAAACGGCGCATCCGCTCACTCGGAATTATCCGCTCGGGGTATCGTGCGGATCCATGATTGGGAAAATCAGGGATATGTTGACCTTTGAAGGCTTGGCCTATGCCGTTTATGACTACCCTGATATGGTGGAAGATATGGTCGAAACGTGTTGCACTTTGGTGGAAGACTTCCTCGATCAGGTCCTGGCACACATTGATTTTGACTTTGCCTCAGGATGGGAGGATATCTGTTTCAAAAACGGTCCGATCGTATCAGTGGATTTCTTTAAGAACGTGGTTACGCCCCGCTATAAGAGAATTCACAGGAAACTGAAGGCTGCCGGGATTGATATCTGGTATATGGATTGTGATGGCGATGTCCGGCCTATTCTTCCGTACTTCATGGAGGGAGGGATAAATTGTCTGTTTCCATTTGAAGTTAATGGATGTGCCCATCCGGCTGTATTATTGAAGGAATATGACAAGGATCTCCGTATTATGGGCGGAGTTGATAAATTAGAGCTGGGAAAAGGTCCAAAAGCTATTCAAGCCTATCTGAAGACGTTAATCCCTCTGGTTGAACGAGGTGGGTATATTCCATTCTGTGATCATCGCTGTCCGCCTAATGTAAAACCCGAGGATTACCTGTATTATCTTGATCTTAAGGAGCAGATGTTCGGCTTAGCAGCCTATCGGGCTTAGGGCCTCAGTCTGCTCCTGATAATAACTCTGTGTATTTCATGATTGGCCAACAGGTTCGCCTCGTTTGATCCACACTGAGAGAATGGCGATATCAGATGGATTGACGCCTGGAATACGAGCTGCCTGCAACAAATTTTCAGGTTTAACCTTCAACAGCTTTTGACGAGCCTCAAATCGAAGCGCCTTGATCTTATTATATTCAATCCATTTCGGAATACGTTGTTGCTCAACCACTTTTGACTTTTCTACAAGGTAATTTTCCCTGGCAATATAACCTTCATATTTAATGCGTATTTCAACCTGATTCTTGATTGCATCTGAAAGGCTTGGAATATCACTAGGCAAGTCTTTATAATGAATATCCGATCTTCGTAAAATTTGGGCAAACGAACAGTTCCCTTGGAATGTTGTTAATAACCTGTTAATTTCTCGGTCAATTTCAATTGCATCAGATTTCGTTTTCATGATATCTTGCTGATGAACAATCCCAATGCTTTCAGCAAATGGCAACATTCTATAAATGGCATTGTCTTGTCGCAAGGTCAACCGGTGTTCAGCTCGTGATGTAAACATCCGGTATGGCTCATCTATCCCCTTGGTTACAAGATCATCAATCATAACTCCAATATAAGCATCGCTTCTTCCAATTATAATCGGATCTTTCCCCATCACTTTTCTGGTTGCATTCACACCAGCAATGAAACCTTGGGCGGCAGCTTCCTCGTATCCGGTTGTCCCATTTATTTGCCCGGCAAAGAATAGATTTTCCACTCGTTTTGATTCCAGTGTTAAAAATAATTGGGTAGGATCAGAATAGTCATACTCGATTGCATAACCTAAATTTATAAATGAGGCATTTTCAAGTCCTGGTATTGAATGAACGAATTCAATTTGAACATTTTCCGGAAGGCTATTAGATAGGCCATTAGGATAAACCTCAATAGAATTTCTTCCTTCTGGCTCAATAAACACATGATGCTGATTCTTATCATGAAATTTTACGATTTTATCTTCTATTGATGGGCAATATCTGACGCCAGTGGCTGTAATTTGTCCACCATATAGTGAACTTTCAGGCAAATGATTTCGAATGATTTCGTGGGTTTCAGGTGTTGTATGGGTTAAATAGCATGGAATTTGATCTGATCCAGGGGGCCAGGGTCTCATTGAATTATGGTAATGTTCCACGTGGAACATTTCTCTCATATTCGTATCTTCAATCATTGAATGTTCCACGTGGAACATTCTCCAATCCTTTCTGGCAATCCTTGAAAAAAATGAAGGTGGATCATCTCCAAGCTGAATGATCATCTTTGAATAATCAATCGATTGCTTATGAAGCCTGGCTGGGGTTCCGGTCTTAAACCTGCCAAGGGTGAATCCAATCTTTTTCAATGACGCGCTTAATTGGCTTGCCGAATATTCACCTTTCCGACCACCAGGACAATTCGTTTTTCCTATGTGAATCACACCACCAAGGAATGTGCCTGGCGCCAATATTACTGCTTTTGCATAAATTATTTCATTATTTATTATTACACCATTCAATTTGCCATTGGTAATCCATATGTCTGTCACCATGGCTTCAACGATTGTCAGATTTCGCGTGTTGGATAATACCGAAAGCATTCTTAAGGAGAATGCTGATTTATCACACTGGACACGGCAGGACTGGACGGCAGGTCCTTTGCGTGTATTCAGAAGCCGGAATTGAATTCCAGAATAATCTGTATTCCTTGCCAGTTCTCCGCCTAAGGCATCAATTTCGAATACAAGATGTGACTTGGCTATTCCACCAACTGCGGGATTACAAGACATTCTTGATACAGCATCTTTTTGGATTGTAATGAGTGCCGTGTCGGCTCCCATTCTTGCAGAAGCAAGAGCCGCTTCACAGCCCGAGTGTCCGGAACCAACAACAATGATATCAAATTTATTCTTCATTCACTTGCCAACGCAAAACTTTGAAAAGATGGTATTGAGCAATTCTTCGTGATATGTTTTTCCTGTAATCTGACCAAGAGATTCAATTGCCATCCTGATTTTTGATGATGCTAAAACTACGACATCATCCCGATATGCTAGAAGCATGGTCACCGCTTCACTAAGTTCATTTCCGACCGAAATGAGGATTTGTCTATGCCGTTCAGAAATGACAGCATGTGGTGGCCTGGATGAAATAAATCCAAGTTTCTGAACAATGACCTTCCGAATTTCATTTACGCCATCCTTGGATATCATACAAGATTGTATTATCGTTACCCCTTTATAGTCAGGGATTAACAACTTCTTCCCCAGGTCGGACTTGTTCATGATCAAAATACTGCGATTGGGATCAAGCCTCTTAATATTATCTTCATCTTCTTCATCAAAATCCTGTGAAATATCCATAAGATATAGATGAATATCTGCCTTTTGCATATGGTGGCGGGCCCGTCGGACTCCTTCGTTTTCTACATCACATGCCGTTGTCCGAAGCCCGGCAGTATCGACAAGTCGAAGGGGAATTCCATCAAGAATCAGGATCTCTTCGATGATGTCCCGGGTTGTTCCGGGAGTAGACGAAACAATGGCGCGATCTTTTCCCAGGAGAATATTGAGCAGTGTTGACTTGCCCACATTCGGTTTCCCGGAAATAACCACCAGGGCGCCTTCACGAAGAAGGTGGCCTTCCGCCCATGTTTCCAGAATGGATCCAATCTGCTTTTGAATGATCTCCAATCGCTGTAATACATCGGGAATGATAGTGGGCGATATATCATCATCCTCTGAAAAGTCAAGGGTAGCTTCCAAATCAGCATTGACTGCAAGGAGGCTATTGTAAGTATCTTCAAACAAAAGACTTAGACTTCCTTCGAGCTGTTCCAGGGCGGCGGATGCCGCTCGGTCAGAGCGTGCTTGGATTAAATCCAGTACCGCTTCTGCCTGAACCAGATCAATACGGCCGTTAAGAAACGCGCGCTGGGTGAACTCGCCCGGTCCCGCCAGTCGGGCTCCTGCGCGCAAAACAGCTTGAAGAATCCGTCGGGCCGGCACAATGCCGCCATGGCATTGAATCTCAACTACATCCTCGCGGGTGTAACTGTGCGGCGCGCGCATAACGAGCAGGATGACTTCGTCCAGTACCTTGCCTGAAATTTTTATCCATCCATGTGTAAACGAAAACGGGAGACGCCGGGAAGGGTGATGTCCGGAACTGGAGAACAGGCGGTCGGCAATGGAAAGGCTGGCGGGGCCGGAAACCCGGATGACGGCAATTCCCGCTTCACCCGGGGCGGTCGCAATCGCGGCTATGGTATCGTGCGTCATGACCATCCTTGCTTAATCAATCGGGAATGATTGTAAGCAAGGATGAATCCAGGAAAAGCATTTTATTGAACAGAATAGCGGGGTCGAGATATATGACATGTTAACACAGTCAATCGACGCCACACTCGTGGAACGGCGACCATTGAAAAATCGGCAATATGCAATACTGTAAAATTCATTTATTGACATTTAACCGTTATGAACATATGTTCATAACGGTTTTTACAAGAGAATGGAGTAACCCGATGCCAAGACCCTGTTGTATGCGTCGAGTTAGTTTTACACCTTCGGTAATTTACTTCAAACCAGCGGGTATCCCGCTTTGTGATCTTGAGGAAGTCATCCTGACGCTCGATGAAGTCGAGGCGTTACGGCTGGCGGACCTGAACGGGATGTATCAAGAACAGGCGGCTGAACACATGAAAATCTCCCGCACGACTTTCTCCAGAATTGCGGAGGAAGCCCGGCGGAAAGTAGCGGACGCCCTTACTCACGGAAAGGCGCTCCGCTTGGAAGGCGGAGCCGTGACGATGAAAGGAGAGAAGAAAATGCCCGGGCGAGACGGAACTGGACCCATTGGTGGAGGACGCGGACTTGGCCTTGGCCCGTGCGGCTGCGGCCAACGGCGCGGAAGGAAAGGCGCTAATGGCGCAAGATTCGGAGGGCGCGGCATGGGACGCACACCAACGGACACGCCTTTACCGACTGCCGATGAAACCAAAAGCAAGACCGAGACAGAGAAAGGAAAGCAGGAATAATGAAAATCGCCATTCCCGTAGCTGAATATCGCGGACTCGAAAGCCCCGTTTACGGGCACTTTGGATCTGCGGCCGCCTTTGCGCTTGTGGATGCGGAGACGCTGGCCGTTGCGCCGCTGGCCAATAGAGATCAGGGTCACATACACGGCGCGTGTAGTCCGATCAACGCGCTCGCTGGTGCAAAGCCGGATGCGGTGATTGTGAACGGCATTGGGGCTGGCGCCTTGCTGGGCTTGCACTCCGCCGGGATCAAGGTGTATCGTTTTGCCGGCGGCACGGTCGCGGAGGCCGTGCGTCAACTCCAGGCCGGCGCCTTGCCCGAGATGGATGAAAACGCTGTTTGTGTCGGCCATGCAGATGGACACACGTGCCATTGAATCAACCAGACATGGATTCCTGTAAAAGGATAAGGACTCAATGGACAACGGCTTCTCGCTATGAATGAACAATCACTGGCACTGTTGAAACAGGGAGACACGGCAACGATTATTGCCTTGCATGGCGGTTGCGGCTTTCAACATCGAGTTCGAAGCGTGGGACTGAAAGAAGGCAAGCTACTCCGCATGGTGGCAAAACACCACTTCGCCGGCCCGCTGGTTGTGGAAGTGGAACGGCGGCATATCACCATCGGACGGGGGATGGCTCAGAAGATTATTGTCGCGCGGGCGCTATGAAAACCATTCTTCTCATCGGCGACCCCAATGTGGGCAAGAGCGTGCTCTTTTCCCGGCTAATGGGCGTGGACGTGATCGCCTCGAACTATCCCGGCACGACGGTGGACTACTTGAAGGGGCGGATGAATCTTCACGGAGAACCCGTGGAAATTCTCGATGCTCCGGGAACCTATTCGCTGGAAGCGACCAACAAGGCGGAGGAAGTGGCCGTCTCCCTGCTGGACCAGGCCGACGTGATCGTGAACGTCGTGGATGCCACGAGTCTTGAGCGCTGTTTGCTCCTGACGGTCGAATTATTGGAGAAGCGCAAGCCGGTCATTGTGGCGCTTAACATGTGGGATGAAGCCCAGCATCTGGGCATCCATATTGATGTCCGCGAATTGGAAAATATTCTGCAGGTTCCCGTCGTTCCCACGGTCGCCATTACCGCCGAAGGCATCAAAGAGCTGGTCCGACGCTTGGACGAAGCGCGGATTTCCGAGCGTCCCAGGCTGGAAGGCGAGGACCAGGTCTGGACGGAAGTCGGGCATATTGTCCGCAAGGTGCAATCCGTGGCCCACCGGCATCATAGTGTCTGGGATCGGCTGTCGGATGCCACCGTCCAATCTGGCACGGGTTGGCTGACGGCGCTGGGGGTTCTGTTCGCGCTCTTTTGGCTGGTCAGGCTCGTGGGCGAGGGGATCATTCGATACGGCGTTGAGCCGGTGTTCGACTTGTACCGGTTGCCGGTTGCCGCCTTGAGCGGCTGGCTGGGTCCAGGATTTCTGCATGACGTTTTAGTCGGAACGTTGATTAACGGGAAAGTGGACTATGTCCAGTCCATGGGTATTCTCACTACCGGTCTTTTCGTGCCGTTCGGTATGGTATTGCCCTATATCATCGCGTTCTATCTGGCCCTGGCCCTGCTGGAGGACTCGGGATATCTGCCGCGGCTGGCCACGGTGACCGACAACGTGTTTCACAAATTGGGTCTGCACGGGCACGGCATCATTCCCGTGTTGCTGGGCTTGGGCTGTAACGTGCCGGGCGTGCTCGCCGCGCGCACCCTGGAAACGCGAAAGCAGCGCTTCATCGCCGCAACCCTGGTGAGTGTGACAGTGCCCTGCATGGCGCAGAGCGCCATGATTTTTGGCGTGCTCGGCCATTACGGCGCGCGCTACATCCTGCTGGTTTATGGAACGTTATCGGCCGTGTTCATCCTGCTCGGGCTGGTGCTCAACAAAACGGCACATGGCGAATGCCCGGAACTGTTTCTGGACATTCCGCCCTATCGCAGACCGAGCCTGCTGGCCGTTACCAAGAAAACCTGGATGCGCGTCCGCTGGTTCGTGGCGGAGGCGGTGCCCTTCCTTTTCCTGGGGGTTGTAGTTGTCAACATCCTGAACGCGCTGGGTATCATTGAACATCTGGCCCGCCATGTGGCACCGTTCATGCAATGCTGGTTTGGCCTGCCTGGCGCGGCGGTCCCGGCTTTGCTGGCCGGTTTTCTGCGCAAGGATCTAGCCGTGGGCATGTTGGTGCCCTTGGCGCTTTCTCCCGCCCAACTGACTATCGCGGTGACGGTTCTTACCTTGTATTTTCCCTGCGTGGCCGCGTTTGCGATCTTGCTCAAGGAATTGGGCGTGAAAGACATGCTGAAGGCTGCCCTGGCCATGATCCTGACTGCCCTGCTTGTGGGCGGCATCCTTCGGTTGGTTCTTATGTGAGACTTCAAATGAGGCAGAAAAAATACGTCTCTCGCCGGGAATTCCTTAAGGTTGCGGGGATCGCCACAACCGCTTGTGTGGTTTGTCCCCATATTGAGGCGATAGAACCGTCGAACGAACTGCATGAGGCCAGTTTCTACGAGAAATTGGAAAGCGATTCGGTGCGGTGTCAACTCTGTCCATGGCAGTGCGTCGTGCCCGATGGACAACGCGGCCGGTGTCGAGTGCGTGAAAACAGAGGAGGCAAGTATTACTCGCTTGTTTACGGGCGACCATGCGTTACGAACAACGATCCCATAGAAAAGAAGCCTTTTTTTCATGTCTATCCGGGAACCAAGGCGTTCTCAATCGCGACCGTGGGATGCAATATTGAATGTAAGTTCTGTCAGAACTGGGACATCTCTCAAGCCAGACCGGAAGACGTTTCAGCGCCATTCAGGAGCCCGGAGGAAATTGTCCGGTTGGCACTGGCGCAAAAGGCGAAGACCATCGCCTACACCTACAGCGAACCGGTCGTTTTCACTGAGTATATCCTTGACTGCGCCAAAGCGGCGAAAGAAGCAGGATTGGGCAACGTCATAGTCAGTAATGGGTTCCTCAACGAGAAACCGCTGAAGGAATGGTGCTCGGTGGCGACTGCCATCAAAATAGATTTCAAAGCCTTTTCGCAAAAGTTCTACGAAAACATCTGTTCCGGTCAACTGCACCCCGTGCTTGACACCCTGAAACGGTTGGTGAGTTCAGGCGTCTGGTTTGAGATTGTCGTGTTGGTCATCCCGACCCTGAACGATGATTCAGATGAAATCAAACGCATGTCGGCCTGGATTGTGAAGAATCTCGGTTCGAACGTTCCTATTCACTTCACCCGTTATCGTCCCGCATACAAAATCAAGAACATCCCGCCGACTCCGTCACAAACACTTGCCCGTGTGCGTGAAACTGCAATGGCGGAAGGTTGCCACTATGTCTATGCCGGCAATCTTCCCGGACAGAAAGGCGAAGACACCTATTGCCATTCGTGCAAGGCGCTGTTGATAGACCGCTATGGGCTTGGGATTCTCAAAAACAACGTCGTGAACGGCAAATGCCATAAGTGTGGCGCCGTGATTCCCGGGGTGTGGGCGTGAACGAGGAGAGTTAGTAGTTGCTCCTCCGCGCGGATGCAGGTGCCGCAGGCTATGCGGGCGTTCCAGGCCGTGGGCGAGCATGAGGGATTCGTCGTTCAGGAGTTCCCCGGTCAGGCCTTCGGCCATGACTTTGCCGTCGTCAAGGACGATCACTCGGGAACATAATTCGACGACAAGCTCAAGATCGCGGGTGGCGATAATTTTGGTGTGCTTGAATGACTTGAGCCCAAGCCCGGTATTCTGCCCAGTCCTGCACACCTTGCGGAAGTAATCGAACAGGTGAAAGCCCAGGGGATTGGCATCATCATGCAAGAGCCGTTCTACAGTCAAAAGGCTGCCAACCATGTCGCGGACAAGACCGGGGCAAGAGTCGTTGTTGTGGCGAACTCCGTGGGCGGAGAAGCTGGCGCTGATGATTACCCGGCCCTTCTGGATTTGATTGTAAAACGAATAACGGGGCATTAATGAAATGCGATATCCCGATATAACGAAAATGAACAATGTTCCGTCTCCCGGCACAAAGAACAATAATGAGCCCCTGGCATGGGCCAGGGATATCCGGTCCAATGCCTGGCATGATCCCGTCCCGCTGCAACCTGAACCGCCGCCGCTTCCTCCGTTGGGCAAATCGTTGAAGTTTATGGCAGCGCTGCTTGCCTTAGCTGGGATTTGTTTTTTTGGCGACCGCCCTGATGTTCGGTCGTTCTCGCTCGTGTTCGTGAGTATTGTCCTGGAAGCGATTCCTTTCATGCTTGTTGGCGCTTGCGTAGGCGGACTGATCGAGGTGTTTGTCAGCCGCGAAAGGTTGGCCACGCATCTTCCCCGGCGCCCCTGGGCCATGATTTGTCTGGCGGCGGCCCTGGGTATTGTTTTCCCGGTGTGCGAGTGCGCCGTGGTCCCCGTGGTTCGGCGCTTGACCGGCAAAGGACTTCCTCTTGCGGCGGCGGTGGCTTACCTGTTGGGAGGGCCGATAGTTAATCCCATCGTCGCGGTGTCAACCATGCTGGCATACAATATGGACTGGTGGGTGGCGGCCATCCGCTTACTGTGCGGTTATGCCATTGCCGTATTCGTGGCTCTGGCCATGGGACGTCTGTTCGCGCGCCGTCCGGCATTGCTGATGTCTCCAGGTATGTGCGAACATGCGCAAGATAATCAAGAAGCGGCAGCGCGCGAAATCGGGCGCTCGTGTTGCGGGCATGGCGCGCAATTTGTCCCCGCAGGCCTGATCGGGAAGCTTGCCGGCGCATTTCGACATGCTTCCGACGATTTTTTGGCCGTAGCCCACTACCTTGTGATCGGCGCGGCGGTCGCCGCCTTGGCCCAGACGCTTGTGGATCGCCGATTGTTTCTGGAATTGACCGCCTTGCCGATGGTGCCATCCCTGCTGATGATGGGACTGGCCATCCTGCTGAACCTCTGTTCCGAGGCCGATGCTTTTATCACAGCTTCTTTCCGAGGGCTTCTATCCTTGCCCGCGCAAATGGCGTTTATGTTGACGGGCCCCATGTTCGATCTCAAACTGCTGCTGATGTATCGGACCGTCTTCACCAGGCGCGCCATCATTGCTCTGGCCGGATTAATTCTGCTGGCTGTGCTTGTTGTCGTGGCGGCGCTGGAGACGCTGGGAATGGGGATGTCATGAAACTTATGCGCGCTTTGTTTTACCGCTACTGGCGTCCGCTTCTGTTGGGAGCTTGGACTTATGCGCTCGCTGGTCTGCTGCTGGGTCGCGCTTATCTGGATTTTCTGCGCCCGGAATTCGTTGTTCTGCTCGTGCTCGGACTGCTGGTGTTGCTCGCCTTCATTTTCAGCGCCATCAATGCCCGTCCCCAGCCGTTCGATATTCATCAGGCTACGCGGGTATTGATTCTGATCCTACCGTTGGCATGTCTCTGCGTGGCCCGCGGCACGACGCTGGATGCCAATGCGTTTCAACGCCGGTGGACGGGGATGGCCGGAATTAATGGCCGGAGCATGCCGCTGCAAGATGCCGCCACGGATGGAAGAACGAGGGATGCTTCCGGATCGGATGAGGATGTCTCGCTCCTTTATCTTTCTCGGTGGCCAACAGGCTATGCCGAGCGCACAATTGCCGTCGTTGGCATGCTTCGTCGCGATCCGAAAATTGCGGCACAATTTGGGACCAATACCTGTGTCCTGTTCCGTTTTGTCATGTCATGCTGTGCCGCCGACGCCATGCCGGCGGCAATTCTTGTTAATGGTATTCCAGCCGATTGGCCCGAGAGCGCATGGGTGCGCGCCAGTGGACGATTCACGCTGCGCAATGAAAGCAACCGGCCAATTCCTGTTTTAAACGCCGCGCAGGCTGAGCAAGTGTCGAAGCCGCAACAACCCTATTTGTACTGGAAAAATACATGGTAACCGTATGAAGACACACACTGCGCTGATCATTGTCTGCGAACACGTGTTTATGGCCACAGGATGTGCGGGAGTTCTAGGCCGTGGACGAGCATAAGGTCTTTGTCGTTCAGGAGTTCCACGGTCGGGCCTTCGGCCACGACTTTGCCGTCGTCAAGGACGATCATACGGGAGGGATTTTAACGATCAGGTTCAACTGTCATCGGCAGGTTCGGACCGCCTTGTGACACCAATAGGATGCGATGCGTTCGGTATCAGAGGTGTCTTCAGCAATCATCCCATTATCAAGCACGATAAACCGCTGACACACCCGACGCGCGAAGTCAAGATCATGGGTTGCCATCAGCATCGCGGCGTTCAGTGAAACAAGCAATCCGGCGAGTTCTTCTTTACCAACCGGATCAAGCGCTGTCGAGGGTTCGTCGAGTAATAACAGGGGCGGTTCCGCAACCAGCGTGCCCGCCAGCGCCACACGCTGTAATTGACCGTGTGATAAACGATGGGGCGAATGCGCGGCCAGCTTTGCGATGCCCAGCATCTCCATAATGGGCAGCGCCTTCCGACGGGCTTCCGTGGGGAGAATACCCCGGCGCTCCAAGGTAAAGGCAATGTCATCCATCACGTTTGGGAAAAGAATCTGATCATCGGGAATGCCAAACAAGAAGCCGATCTGGTCTCGAACCTGCCGTTCGGTTGTCTTCAATAAAGGCACATCGCACACCGAAATGGCTCCCTCAAACGGGACCAGGCCGGCGCATGCGTACAGCAGGGTTGTCTTGCCGGAACCATTGAGGCCCAGAAGCGCCACCCGCTCGCCGGGAGCGATATCCAGCGAGATGCCGCTGATTGCGGCCGGGGCTTCAG
>Ga0180014_1000048_pt1 | contig 32087 bp, 17 predicted proteins | sample KR13_S1_MetaG_FD_116507 | JGI IMG/M metagenome (GOLD analysis project Ga0180014, IMG submission 116507) | Groundwater microbial communities from the Olkiluoto Island deep subsurface site, Finland - KR13_S1_MetaG | ecosystem: Environmental > Aquatic > Deep subsurface > Groundwater | place... | reverse complement strand
TTTTTCAACCGACACGGTTTTTCCCTTGTCGGGCCAAGCTGGTTTTTTCTAAAATACGCGCTATGGGATGGCAGTGAAAATAATTCAAAAAAAAGGTTGTCTATATTCGGTAAAAAATGATAACCTTTACTAGAGTTAATTGTATAAATTGAATGGATTGACGATAAATCGCTGGCGTTGCAACGATTAGCGTTGAGCACCAATGACTTGTGATGTACCGCAATGGTGAGCCGTCTGGAAAAGACACGGCTTGGCAGAGACGCCTCGCCGTGCCAAAGCATATGCAAAAAATGAGCATCTTGATGTAAACAGGGATTAATGAAATATCGTAATCACTCGCTATGTGGGGAAAAAGTATGAACTTTACCATGTGGGGAAAACCTTCAAAATTATCCTCGCTCTTTGGTGCGATTTTTATGCTGGCGCTCATTCCCAGCGTCGGCTTCGCGCACTTTAACCTTACCTATTATCTCGATCTCACCACCAATTGGCCGGGCAGTAATTACATCCAGGAACGTAATCGTATTCAGACCGCCCTTCCGGGCGGCGCCAGGTGGGGAGTGGAATCATATACCGGGATAACCAACGTCCACGGCCAGACCCAGTTGTTGGTGCCGGACGGATTGTGGACGATTAGTTTTTCCACACATACCAATTATTACATTCCCATCTCCCGGAACATCAATCTCACGGTCGATACGAACGGTACCTATTATTATATTCCCTACTCGAACACATTGTCGGTGACGACCCCTGGGACCAATTTCGGCGGCGCAGAAGTCTTATGGACTGTGACGCCTTGGGGAGCATGGGGGTTCAATGAGTTTATTAATTCGAGCGCTTATCGAACCACCTATACCAACAATTTCGACCTTACGCCAATTCCAACGGGGCAATATACAGTGGCGTTCCAGCCGGCGGCCGGCTATATCACGCCTGCCCAGGTCATTACTAATATTACGGGCGCTAGTCCGCAGATTATATCAATAACGGGGCAATATACTCGCGCCTTGGGTACTATCGGGGTAACTGTGTCTCCGACCAATGCGTCGTGGCAATTTATCGGGTATCCATCGGATTTTTCCGTTTACAGTAGTAGCGCATTATCCGGGACCAACAACGCGACTCTGACCGATTGTCCGGTGGGCACCTATACCATCCAGTGGGGCCCGTCACCAGGATTTACGCCGCCTCCTGATGAGACCAAGGTTAGTACGGTGTCCAATCGTAATTTAACTTTCACCGGCACCTACTCCATGGGCCGGCGGTTGACTGTGCATGTGTATAGTCCGGACGTGCGTGATCCCGTCCCGCCTTATACGGACTTTCCGGGCGGCGACACGCCATATTATCCCGATGGAGTAGGTTATGGCACCTATGATATTTCCGCGATAGCGCAAATAAATGGCGTCTTTTTTGCCGGCAGTTGGTATTTCAGCCCTGGGATTTCGGTGGATATTACGGCGATTCCGACCAATTACTTCGACGGCCTGAATAATTATACCAGTTTCTATTTCCAAGCCTATGCGCGCTATTTGCCTGTCGGCTCGTCGAATTATATTTACACCACCTATAGCGCTTTGGCTAATCCCATATCGGGATTAGTGATGAACGGCGATTACGACGTGTGGATCCTCTTCAGCCGGGTCTATTTCTGGTATGATCCTTTTGGCGACATTGATGCCGACGGCCTGCCGGATGACTGGGAGATAAGTTATGGACTCGATCCGTTATCGTCGGCAGGAACCAATGGCTGGGGCGGCAATCCCGATGGCGATTGGATTCCCACCTCCACGACCAATACGCCGTCTCTGATTTCAATTTCCGCGGACCTTGTGATGACCTATCTGGCCACCAACAATATTGATCCCGGATATCCTTTGCGCGGCGTCCGGCTCTATGATCCCGCGTTAACGGTGAATGGGTATGCCAGAACCAATAACGCGTTTCATAACGGATTGGAATGCCGCGGAATGGATATGTGTTACAAAACCAATGGACCCTCCGGCTGGGTTCCGGACGATGATCCGAAAACCAGTCCGCTCGATTTTGACACATCGCAACCGAACTCGCCAATGTGGTCCGACGGCTGGAAATACTACTTCTGGTACTGGCGTTCGGCCGATGCCTATGCCAACGGTCTTTCCAACAGCGCGAATCTGGCTTGGGTCAGAATTTTCCCCAGTCCGGTGCGCGGGACCACCACGGAGCGCGATTATGACACGGACAAGGATGGAGTTCTGGACAACGAGGAGTACACGGCCGGACTGGATCCCACCCATTCCGACACCGATGCCGACAGTATGGACGATTTATGGGAACGGCAATACCCCACGATCCTTAATCCGCTGAATCCCCTGGATGGCACAGACAACCCGGACAACGATTTCTATGCCCTCTCCGGGACCCTCGGAGTTCTGACCGTTGGTTTGGTCGGAACCGGGCTGACGAATAATGATGTCTATTGGGACGGCACCAGCGCGACGGCGGCTGCCACCGCCTGGATCGAATTATATACAAATACCGGCGCCGGCCGCTTTGACCTGTACCAGGATCAGCTCATCTGCATTAGGGGCCGGCTGACCAACGGCATTATGGGAGTACTCTACACCCATACGACCTATTACGGAACCACCACTAACCTGTTGGGATACAAGTCCGGCTATCCGGTTTTTGTAGATAACGATGACAGCGGCACATATACCGATGGCGATACGATACTCGTGAATCCCAGGCGCAAGCATGACTGGGTCTATACGGCTCCGCCGGCAAATCCGCTGCCGGGTCTCACCAGTTTCGATCCGCGCACGGCATGGTTTAATGGCGGAGGAGTTACAGAAGATACCGCGACCTTCGTCAACTACCAGGAATACCAGGGCGGCGATTTCCTGGGCCGGGTTTCCTGGGCGCCGGGCGGCGATGTGCCGATCATAGGCGGCAATAACGATGGGGATGGCGCGCCGACCGCCCGGACGGCTTATTCCAATCCCAATTCCCAGGATAACGATGCCGATGTCATGGCGGACGGCTGGGAACTCTATACCGGGATGAATCCCAATAATGCCGGCGACGCCGGTGGGGACGCTGATGGGGATGGGTTGGTAAATATGGATGAATGGGCAAATTCCACTGATCCGCTTGGGTCCACCGCCGTCACCTGGGCGAATAAAATATGGCCCACCGATCCGGGGTTCATCGTCGCGCCGGCGCCGAACGACCCGCACCCGAACGACACCGACTGGGATGGTGTGACGGATGGAGGGGAACGAGATATTACCACTCCAATGGGTATCAATCCAACCCAGGTGGATACGGATGGAGATGGTCTCCCGGATGGGTGGGAATTGTATGCCGGGACTGACCCATTGGTTGCGGATTCAACTCTGGACCTCGATAAGGACGGGCTCTTTAATTGGCAGGAGTACTGGACCGGTACGGTGCCTGAATGGCAGATGTGCGATCCGAACTGGAGGATGTTCTTTAATACCCGGCGCTACATGCATTGGAACCCGCCGGCTATTAGTGAAGAGGCCAACTTTACGATGTATTTTGTCATAGGATCCGGTAATCTTATACCTCCTGTGGACGGGCGTTGGTTAATACCGCCGGATCCCATAACAGACCCCTCTTTTCTTTACGTAAACAGCGGACCAAGCTCCTACTTTGGACAAACAAAAGCCTGGGAACTCGACTGGTTGCGCACGAATTTTCCGGCTGCTTCTTGCCCATCTTATGGGATCTACCACACGCTCTTGGCCGGTACTAGCACTAATCTGCCTCCTAGTCCCCCTGCTCCTCCCCCTCCAAATACGACCGATTGCGATGGGGATGGGATGGATGATTACTGGGAAGTGTTTCACTGCCTTGATCCACTCCGTGGACCTACCGAAATGTGGTGGAAAGGGGTTTTTCTTACCGCAGATTGGGGTGCATGGCTGAGAGTCGGAGCGACTGACGCAGATCCATCCACACCCGGCAACCAGGTGGGGACGCTTGGTAATCCTTTTAACAACATCATGGATCTTGTTTTTTATGCCCTCACTGCGCGGGCTGGCGCCCCGTTTACAAGTTTTATGGTGGTAAATCTCATCGGTCCGCATAATTTTGGGTTGAGCGGCAATGACCCGGACAATGACGGCCTGGTGAATATCGATGAGTATCAATACTTTTGGGGCGCCCGCTCTCTTCACACTTGCCCATCGCCGCTCTGGAGGACGAATCCATATCAAGGCGGCCCCTATGCTTTTATCCCGCGGAATTATTGGGAGGATAACGTGTCGCACTTCGGCATGTGGTCCAGTCTGGGGTTTGACAATTATGGCGTCATTTGCAGGTGCCGACCGTATCTTCCTCTCAGGTTTGCGCTCATGACGGAGGGGTATGACACCGATAACGATCTGATCAGCGACTATGAAGAAGTTACCGGGTACCGGACAAACGGCGTGATTGCCGCCACTGACCCACTGCTTGACGAGAGCCCGCTCCGTAACCGGGTGTTGTGGCTGGACGGCACAAATTCCTGGTTGCGCTCTTTCGGCGTCTGGCAGCACTATGGCGATCTTACCAGGTTTTCCATTGAAGCTTGGGTTCGGCCGTCGCGTTTGCAGACGGCGGCGGACCAGGTTATTTGCGAGAAATCGGCCGAACACATGCTTCAATACCCGAACGGCGCTATTGCCTCGCTTCCCCTGGCGAACTTTCAGCTTGGCATAAGCTCCAATGGTCTTCCGTATATTTTATTCCACGACGTAACCGGATTAAATACGAATCGGGCGTTGGCGGCGGACCAGACTCTTTTGAAGGTCAATGAGTGGGTGCATCTGGCGGGTGTGTTTGACGGATCAAGATTGACCATCTATGTCAACGGAGAAGCCTCTGCCACCCATTACACCATTGATATTCCCGCGCGGGGGAGCCTGATGGTGCCGGGGAGCGTTGATTATGTATTCTGGCCTGATTGGTGTAGATTCAGCATCGGAGCGCGCGATATGAGTCTTGCGGGTAGGCCATTGCCAACTCCAGGGAACGGAGCGAATTTCTTTGCCGGCTGCATTGACGAAGTGCGGGTGTGGGACCGCGTGCTGACCGTGGGCGAGATTAAGGCAAGAAAAAATGTCCGGTTGACTCCCGCTGAATTTGGGACCATAGCTATGGGCATCGTAAATTTCAAGCAGGCCAACGGCAACTTGTTCTCCTATTTCAGGTTCACCGATCTCCCGGATCCGACGGTGGATGGAACAATGCCGGTCGGATTCCCCATCAATCAGGATCGTCCTCCTCCCGCTCAAAATTATTCGCTTGTATATACCAATTATCTTGTGATGGCCCGGGATATAGTGAAAAGACTTCCGTCCATGCCGCCGATGGATACGCGCGTGATAGATAACGTGCCCATTTCCTCCAACGGAGTGGTCGATCTTTGGGGCGTTACCACCGCCAATAATTATTTGGACGTCGTATTACCCGCTGATTTCCGCAACAGTGCGAACCCCTATAACTTCATGGATGACTCGCGTAATTGGGTCGGGAACGGCGGCCTGTTCCTGATCGGTAATGCGCAAGGGCTAAAGACCAACACCTGGCTGTCCACGCTGACTGATGATCCGGATTCGACCGATGCGGATGGCGATGGCTTGCCTGACTGGTGGGAGCAGTTATACGGTTTGGATATGAACAGCGCGAACGGCAACGATGGCGCCTGGGGCGACCCGGACTTTGATGGTCTGAATAACCGCGCCGAATATCTGGCCGGCACCAATCCGCAGAAATGGGACACCAACAGCGATGGAATCGGCGATTACGACAGCCGCCGCGGGCCCGGCTCGCGCACTTGGGGCGAGTTGTATGATGATGGCGATGGAATGCCGGATACCTGGGAAATTCAAAACGGTCTGGATCCGAATTATTATGACGCCCATCTGGATCCGGACAACGACGGCTGGAACAATTATGCCGAATATCAGGCCGGCACCAATCCGAAGGATGTTACCAGCCGTCCGATGCCTATGGTTTCGGGAAACCTGAGCTACGCGGGAACCAATGCCGTGTCGCTGACGATCATGGGCTATCAGACCGACACCATGGATGGTGTTCCCGCCGTTTCGGCCAATATGTTACCGGCCACGAATTTCTCCATCACCGGATTCAAGGAGGGGGATTTCTATTTATTCGGATACATGGACATCAACGCCAATGGGAGATGGAACATTGGCGAACCGTGCGGGTTGACGCATCCTCAGCCGTTGTATTTGTCCTGGTCCAGCCTGACTAACATTAATCTTGGCATTCGGGATACGTATCCGGGCTACGGCCGGTTCGCCTGGACCGCGCCCGGAGGAACGGACATGGTGTCTGTCGTCATCAACAAGATCAGCGAATCCGGCGGCCCGACGGTTATCAGCCGATCGATTCGCTCCCCGCGCTACTATTTTCATGAATGGGATTATCAACTGGCGGGGCAGTACGGATTAGGTTCCGGCTCCTACCAGTGGTGGGTCGGGTCAACTTCGAATGGAATGTTCCAGGTGACTTGGCCGTCCAGTGTCAGTAAGCCCTCCTTGGTTTTCCCGCGCGGTGATTCGCTTTATTATGCGCGCAACCAAATTTCCTGGACAATGGATCAATACGCCACCCGTTATCATCTGCAAATTACCGATTCTTCGTATAACCTGATTACTAATTATTATCTGCCGGCGCCTTATCCCGGCGCGGGTGGCGTTTATCGGGATCAATTGCCGTTCTATTTGGGTGAGTGGGCGAACGGCCCCTATTTCTGGCGCGTGGCCGGCTGTAATCCGGAGGGTGAAAGCGAGTGGTCGGATGCGCAGTCGTTCAATATTGATCTTACGGCAACTAATTCCTATTGGATTTCCGGCGATATCTATTACTTCGGCAAGGCGCGGGCGACCAATATTTATGTGGAAGCCTTTGATAATCCCGGATTTGGCGGACAACCGGAAGCACGGGTGCTTTATCAATTACCCTGTACTAACAATGCTCTGAAAACCGCCTTCATTCTGCGCGGTCTGCAGAACAAGATCTATTATGTGCGGGCTTACGCGGATATCACACCGGCCGGCGGCGCCGAGCGGAACGGTAAGCTCGATTACTGGGAATCATGGGGCTTCGTTAAAAATCCCAGTAACGACTTCCAGCCGGGAGCGATTAATATGACGAATACCCACCTGGTTGAGGAAACCAAGATGGTCATCCGGGATCGGGATACGGATAACGATCACCTGCCGGATGCCTGGGAAATGTCCTATTTCGGCAACCTGGATCAGACCGGGGACATGGATTACGACGGCGATGGCGAGAACAACCTGACGGAATACGCGCTTGATTTCCTGGATACCGATCCGACCCTGTTCGACACCGATTGCGACGGGTTGACCGATTATTACGAGCATCGCTACGGCAATAATGCGGATTATGACCCGTTTGATGCCGTCAGCAATCCGGACGGCAAGTCGCTGAATCCCACGCGCTGGGACACCGATGGTGACGCGTATTCGGACGGTTCCGAGATTCGCCGGTATCATACCGATCCGCTGGATCCGGATAGCCGCCCGGGCTACGCGCCGTCTTGTTTTGGTCCGGTCGGGAGTCCGGCCGATTACGACGGTGACGGCCGGACGGATGTCAGCGTTTATGACCCGGCGAGCGGCATGTGGTATATCTTGACGTGGAATGGACAATCCTTTAGCGGTCAGTTTGGCTCGGCGACGACTGAGCCTCTGCTGGGCGATTATGACGGCGATGGCCGGACCGACGCCGCGCTGTATGACACTGTATCCGGAACCTGGTATGTCTATACCATGCAGGGGCAGTACGGGTCGCTGGCCTTCGGCGACTCGCAGATGATCCCGGTCCCGGCGGATTATGACGGAGATTTTCGCACCGATCTGGGCGTGTTCGATGTGCCGACGGGTATGTGGTACATCTACGCGCCGTTCAACGGCCAGTTCACGTCGTTCCAGTTCGGGAATTCGGCCTGCATCCCGGTGCCGGGCGATTACGACGGCGATGGTAAATACGATTTCGCGGTCTATCATGTCCCCGATAACACTTGGTATATTTACACGTGGCGCGGTCAGTTTACCGAGTTCCAGTTTGGCCGCTCCGGCTGCATTCCGGTGTCCGGTGACTATGATGGCGACGGCCGATATGATTTTGCCGTGTACGAGGTCCCGACCGCCACCTGGTATATTTTCACCTGGAATCAGCAGTTCGTTTCGGGGCAGTTCGGCTGGAATGGCGTCATCCCGGTGCCCGGTGATTATGACGGTGACGGGCGCAAAGACGCGGGGGTGTATGATCCGGCTTCCGGGATGTGGTTTGTCTACACTATTTCCGGTCAGCAGTATCAGGGTCAGTTCGGCGCGCCGCCCGCGAGCCCCGTCCTTAGAGGACGGTAATTCGTAAAATCCGAAATCCGAATCTCGAAATCCGAAACAAATTCTAATGGCAGAAGCGCAAAATTCAAAACATTATGACTTGGAAGACAGGACATTTGAGTTTGCGAAAGCTGTTAGAGTTTTTATCGGGAGTTTGCCAAGAACGCTTGCTAATCGGGAAGATGCAAGGCAGTTGGTGAATGCTTCCGGATCGGTGGGCGCTAATTATATTGAAGCAAATGAGGCGTTGAGTAAAAAAGATTTTGTCATGCGAATCAAAATCTGCCGAAAGGAAGCCAAAGAGTTGACGAGTATTTTTGGCGCAATTTTTCGAAAAAGCCAATAAGGGTATTAATCTTTCTTATTTGCGGCGGCATTTGTGTTATTGATTATTCGAATTTGTTTCGGATTTCGAGATTCGGATTTCGGATTTATTAAGAAACGGAGGAAAAGATAATGATCAAGACATTGTTAATATCGGTTGGCTTGCTAACCAGCTTGGCTTTAATGTGTGGTTGTGAGTGGACGACCGGCGGCGGCGTGGAAACGTGGAGCACCAGTCAGACGCCTTCCTGGGCCGATTTCAGCGGTTCCTATAAGGCGCCGGACGGCGGCATCCTTGTCCGGTCATTTGGCACCACCACGTCCACCAATCAGGTGGCCGGAGAGCAGATCGGAACCGGCAACGGATCGGCCACCGCGTTTTCAGGCACGTTGGCGCATGCGCCGGTGCGGGGCTCGCTGAACATTACGGTCGGAGCGTATCGATTCACGGATGTCGGCACTGGGACCGGCGGGGTTGACACCGTCAACTTGGTGGTTACTCCCGCCGATGGGTCTTCGGGAACGCTGAATTATTCGACCCACGCATGGTCGCTGGTGTTTCCGGCGCCGATCGCCGGCGGTTCGGCAATCCTGGCCGGTTATTACTACCTGGGGGATGCCTCGCAAGGAAATCATGGTAAAGCTATTTATTCGTTGGTCGTGTATCAGACGGGTAACCGCCTGCAGATCATCGATAGCAACAGCAGCAGTTATGACGGCACCATAGGCAATGTCGCCGGCACGACGAACGGCCCGGTCGTGGCCCAGTTCAGCGCCGCCGGATCGTCCCAGGGATACAAGGTCACCATTGTCGGGGCTTTGCAGGGTACCGTGAGCGGATCCGGGACCATATCGGATCGCACGATGAACGGCACGTACATCGAAGAGGGTGGAGCGGAAGCGGATATCAATGCCGTGGCCCAATAGATTCTGCGAAGCAGAATCTATATGGAAACAAGCGGGAGCGTCCGCTCCCGCTTAGGAATAGCTCTTGTGGAATTTCGGGTCTTTTGGTTGCGGTTTGTCTTCTGCGGTTTGTTTTGAATCCCCCTGTTCTGTTGCCTTCTTATCCTCCTGTCCGGCTGTCTTTTGATCAACTTGCTGATCTCCCGCGTCGCCCCGACTCGTCGGGGCAATTGGCCCCTTGTCCTTTTGCTTGCCGGTTTCCGGCGTATCCCGCTCCGGGCGGGATACTTGAGATTCGGCTGCCGCAGCCGAATCTGTTTCCACGTAATTTATCTTCAGCATGGTCAGGGTATCCTTGAGCAGCTTGTCCTCGTCCCTATCCCGGTTGCCGCGTGTTTTGACTTCCAGCATGTCCAGCATATCGATGGTGGCCTGCGCCATGGCGAGCTGGACCTCGGTCTTTCCCGTGAAGGGATTCTTGAGCTTGCCCAACTCCTGCATCGCGGACATGCTCAGCATGCTGATAAGGTTGACAAACAGGGGCTTGTTCAGGTCGTTGGGGGATGGGGTTTGGTTGGTCATGGGGCGTATTCTCCTTGTGTTGATGATTATACATGTTTCATGTTTAGTCCGGTTGTAGAGGCCGTTCATGAGAACGGCATTCCCCGTCTGGTGTGGCGGCCGTTCGACAGAACGGCATCCTGCTACACACGATCGATTCTAACGATTTCGGCCATTCCTCTGGAGTGGCGACAATTCCCGCTCGTATCGGATTTTGTACCACATATTCCCATTTCTGGGAATAACTTTCCGATCCCCTGAGAAGATGATCAAAAAAACCGGGTTGCCAATAGGATCCTTGTTTGCCTTGTAAAATGCTTGGTGTATTTCCGGGCAATGCAATAGGGTCTTCCGGTCTCGGGTGCAAATGGTGATAAAATACAAGGCTGGTTGATAACCGGAAAAAACACAGGCAAGTCTAGTGGGCCGTTTTCGAAAAACTCGTGTCATGGATTTACATCAATTTGTTTCAAGTCGGTTGTAGAGGCCGTTCGTAAGAACGGCATTCCCCGTCTGGTGTGGCGGCCGTTCGACAGAACGGCATCCTGCGGTTCTATCGAACCGCCGCTACACTAAACAACGGAGGGATGCGGTTCTATCGAACCGCCGCTACACCAGCTGGCACAATATCTGATGATGGGGTGGCCGTTCTGACAGAACGGCAGCCTGTAGTCATTCCGTTGTGTCCGGCTCCGGCTCCACTATCGCAATCGCCATCCGGTTGGTGTTCAGAATGGATGCGGCCGCTTCCCGGACCGCTTCCCGCGTCACGGCCAGGAGCCGCTGTTCCATCTTGAGGCTGTACTCGTATCCGCGTCCATACAGTTCGTTCAGCGCGCATTCGAAGGCCAGTTCGCCGTTGAGTTGAAGGCGTTGGGCATGATCCGTGACGAGCTTTTGACGGGCGCGATCCAACTCATCCTGGCGAATGCCCTGCAGGGTGACGCGTTGAATTTCATTGCGGATCAGGACCTCAACCCGGTCCAGGGCGGAGGCCCGTGTTCCGGCGTAGAATGCAAAACAGCCGGGGTCAATCCCGCTTTGTTGAAAAGCGCCCGCGTAATATGCCAGTCCCTGTTTGTCACGGATCGAAATAACCAGTTCGGAGGATAAGCCGTTCAGCGCCTGTTGAAGAATGCTCAGGGCGTCGGCTCGCTCATCGAGAATAGCGATGCCGGGAAATCCGGCCAGGATGATGGCTTGTTCCCTGGGCTCGACCCGGCGGGCGCGCTGTGGCAAGTCCGGTTGCGGATACCTGGCCGGATCCAAATGATCCTTACCACCTGCAGCCGGTGGGCCTGCCGGAAACGTCTGGAAATATTTTTCCGCCATAGTTTGCGCTTGGTCGGGGGTGATGTCCCCAAATATTGCCACCACGGCGTTTCCGGCGACGATGGTTTTGGCGTGCCAGGCTCGCACCTGTTCCGCGTTGATCCTGCCGATTGTTTCTTTCGAGCCTTCAACGGTGAAGCGATAGGGGTGGCCGGGGAACAGCATTTGGCGCAGGACTTCCTGGGCAATGAACATGGGCGCTTCCCGTTGTTGCTGAATGACGGCAAGCTGAATCGTTTTCCGCTTGTCCAATTCCCCGGGTTGAAAGGTCGGCGCCAGCAGACAGTCGGCGAGAATCTCCAAGAGAACGGAAGCATCCCGGGACAATCCTTGCGCCCGCAGGCCAAAGCTGTTGTGCCCGGAGAACGCAGTCAGGGATGCTCCCAGCGAATCAATAGTCTGGGCAATGATATCGGAGCCGCGGTGCCGTGTGCCGCGAGTCAGGAGTTCCGCCATCAGGGCGGTGATTCCGTTATTCGTTTCGTTTTCCAGGATAAGGCCGCCGGCGCCGGCGGCGCATATCCAGACCATGGGCACCTTGTGGTCTTCGCGGATGAGAAGGGGGATGCCGCTGGAAAGCATGACTTTGCTGATCTTGCCGGCGGAAGCCGGGTGGGGGATGTTTGCCGATTCATGCCCTTTGAGTTCCGGCGCAAGCATCGCCAGGGTGCGATTGTCCGCCTGCAGATATTTGTGCGCCACGGCCATGACGGACTCGGGAGAAACGCGTTCCAGCCGCTGCAGGTAGGTTTGGAAATAAAACGGCGTCCCGGTGAAGAATTCCCCGGAGGCAAACTGCCGTGCCTGGCCATGCATCGTTTGGAATTCCGACAGCGTGGCGGTCAGCAATTGGCGGCGCGCTTTCTCGATCTCATCGCGGTGGAATGGTTCGGTGGACCAGCGGCTGACTTCAGCTTGAATGGCTTCAATCAGGGCGGGTTCCTTGTCGGGGTCACAGACGGCGCTGATGCCGAACAGGCCGGGCTCGCGCGGCGTTGACGACCAGGCGCTGATTTCATGGGCCAGTTTTTTACTTTCCTTGATGTCGTGAACCAATCGAGAACTGCGTCCATTACCCGTCAAGGTGGCTAGGATGTCAAGGTCCGGTGCGTCCGGATGGGTCAGGGCAACGGTATGCCAGCACATGGCAACGCGCGTTACAGCATAAGGTCCCGTCCGCCGGGAGAAACGGGCTCCGATCTGATCCGGTTCCGGCGGCATGACCGCAGGGGCGCGTGCCCGGCGAGGCCAGGCGCCGAACTGTTCGCGGAGGGCGGCTTCCGCTTCCGTGGCCCTGATATCGCCGGTCAGGACAACGATCATGTTATCCGGCACATAATAACGGTGGAAGAACGTTATAAGGTCCTGCCGGGTGAGTGATTGGAAAATATCCTCGTATCCGATGACGGGGACCCGGCAGGGATGAACTCGATAGGCCGTTTCCCACAGCAGACGATTCAGTTGGCGATCCGGATTGTCTTTCATCATGGCCATTTCGCGGAGAATGACGTCCTTTTCCCGTTGCCATTCTTTGTTAGGAAAGGAAGCGTTGTGCAAGGCATCGGCCAGGACTTCAATCCCGAGTCGCCAGTGGCGGGAGGGTAGATCCACGAGAAACACGGTGCGATCGGTGGCGGTATAGGCATTGATGGACCCCCCGGCTTGGTCGATGGCTGTTGAAATTTGGCCTGGGGGACGTGCCGGTGTTCCCTTGAATATCATGTGCTCCATCCAATGGGAAAGCCCTCCTCCCAGGTATTCTTCCTCGCCGGAAGACCCTGTTCCCAGCCATATCTGGATGGAAACCAGGGGGGCGGTGTGATCTTCCTTCACGAGGATGACCATGCCGTTGTCCAGAACGAACCGGGAGAGGCCGGCGGTAGTCTGTGTTAAGGCCTTGTCCATGGAAGTATCTTGGGCCATTGCAGAAGGGGCGAGCAGTAACTTAAAAATTAAAAACGAAAAATTAAAAAATACAGGCAGAATCATCCGTGCGTTGCGAATACCGGAAAGCATATTTTCATGAGCCTTCAATTTTTAATTCTTAATTTTTAATTTCTTATCCGGTTCAAATGGCGCCCGGAAGGCGGTGTTGAAATCAAACCCGTTGTTGAAATCATTGAGGGAATCTTCCTCGCTCTTGCCAAGAATCTTCTTGTTGACCAGATTGAAGACGACCTGGCCGAAGTCCCGGCATTCGTGGATACCCCAGGTGTTCAGAATGGTCATAACCATGGGCCCGTATTCCTGCAAGGCGTATTTGCGGATTCCGTCCAGCAGTTCGGCGGCCGTGATATGATGACCGGGGCCCGAGGATGGCTTGTTCAGCGCCTTGGTGGTAAAGTCGAGCGCCTCGCTGATAAAGAGATAAGCCTCCGCACTATAGCGCGGGTCTTCTTTCAGGAGTTGCGCGGTTTCTTCCGGGCTAATGACTCTCATAATGCCGGTAGTTTTACACCCTGCGGCGGGGGACGTCAAGTTTGCCGCTACGGGCCTTGCCCGCAACTCAAAGGTAGGGCGAAGCCCGGCTGAGCCGGGGAATGGCTATCCAACGCCTGCCTGATATTCTCGGCCAGCTTGTGCATTTCGTCGGGGGCGGCATAGGCGCGCGGCCGCCAGTTCCAGGAATGCCCGTCCTCAAGAAAACGCGGAATGACGTGAAAGTGGATGTGGGGGATCACCTGGCCCGCCGCCTGTCCGTTCGACTGAATGACGTTGACGCCGTCGGCTTTCAATCCGTGCACTTGCGCGGCGGCAATGCGTTGAACCACGGTGATCAATTGATGCAACACCTTTGCGGGGGTTTGGATCAGGGGGTCATAATGGGTCTTGGGAATGACCAGGGTATGTCCCTTGACGATGGGACCGATATCCATGAACGCCAGCGTGTCAGCGTCTTCATACACCTTGCAGGCGGGGAGCTTGCCCGTCACGATTTTGCAGAAAATGCAATCCGGGTTCATAAAGCATTACCCCGCGAAAAACAGAAGCGGTAAATATTCGGCGAATCATCCAACTTTGGAGTGCGGTCGCCGGGACTCATTCTTTCTGGTCCGACAAACCTTTCTCCTGCATCGCCGCTTTGCGGCTCAGCTTGACACGGCCGCGGTCGTCGATCCCGATGCATTTGACCCACATCTGGTCACCGATCTTGCAGACATCCTCGACGCTCCGGACGCGGAAGTCCGCCAGTTCGCTGATATGAACCAGGCCGTCCTTGCCGGGGATGATTTCCACGAAGGCGCCGAATTCCTTGATGCCCGTGACGGTGCCGTTGTAGATGACGCCCTCTTCAGCTTCCGCTGTGATCAGGCTGACTTCGCGCACTGCCATATCCATGGAGGCTTGGTCGTTGCTGAAAATATGAACCGTGCCGTCATCGTCGATGTCAATCTGGGCGCCGGTCAAATCGGTGATGCGGCGGATGTTTTTACCGCCCGGTCCGATCAGCTCGCCGATCTTTTCGGGGTTGATCTTCACGACCGTTACCCGTGGGGCGTAGGGCGACATATGGTCCCGGGGCGCCGCGATAATCGTGGCCATGAAATCCAGGATGCGCAAACGGGCCTGCCGGGCCTGCTCAAACGCCTGGGTCGCCAGGTCCCAAGGGAGTCCGTGGATTTTAAGGTCCACCTGGAACCCGGTGATGCCGTCGCGCGTTCCGGCAACCTTGAAGTCCATGTCTCCGCAATGATCCTCCTCGCCGTTGATGTCGGTGACCAGCACGGTTTGACGCTCATCGGTGAACAGGCCGATTGAAATGCCGGCCACCGGTTTGGTGATGGGCACGCCGGCGTCCATCAGGGCCAGGGTGCCGACACAGACGCTGGCCATGGACGAAGAACCATTGGACCCCATGATGTCCGAAACCATGCGCACCGTGTAAGGATAATCGGGCGGCATGACCTGTTCTAGGGACCGCTCTGCCAGGGCGCCATGCCCCTGTTCCCGGCGATTCGTCGAGCCAAGTCGGCCGACTTCGCCCACGCTGTAGGGCGGGAAATTGTAATGCACCATGAATGTCTTTTCCGTCTTTCCCTCCGGTCCGCCGGTGATCACGTCCAGCGTCTGGGAATCGGACTGACTGCCCAGCGTGATGGTGCCCAGGGCCTGGGTTTCTCCCCGGCTGAACAGCGCGGAGCCGTGGACGCGCGGCATCAATCCCACGGAACCGGCCAGGGGCCGGATTTCGTCGAAGCCGCGGCCGCCGATGCGGCGCTGATGACGGAGCACGTTTTGCCGCACCAGCCGGATTTCCAGCTCGTCGAACATGGCCCGGAACTGCTCATCCTTCATCTCGGGATGGGATTCGAGGAGTTTGGCTTTGAGGGATTCCCGAATCTCCTTGACGCGCGTTAGCCGTTCGTGTTTCCCCGGCAGGTTCAGCGTTGCACAGAGATCCTGCTCGGCGATGTCGAGGGCCGCCTGTAGGAGCGTTAAATCCGGTTGGGCGTCTATGACCTTCTTGTCGGGCCGTCCCAGTTGGCGCCGTAAATCGAGTTGGGCATCGATCAGCTTGCGGCATGCTTCGTGGGCGACTTTCATCGCCGCCAGCAGGTCCGCTTCCTTGATTTCCCTGGCTTCGCCCTCAATCATGACGGGCACATCCCGGTTGCCGGCGTAAATCAAGTTCAGGTCACTGCGCCGGCGCTCCTCGTTGGTCGGGTTGATGATCCACTGGCCGTCGACCCGGCCGATCCGGACGGCGCCGATGGGGCCGTGAAATGGGAGTTCGGAGAGGGTCAGGGAGGCGCTGGCGCCGACGATGCTGAGTATGTCCGCGTCGTTCTCGCCATCCGCCGACAACAGCATATTGTTGATCTGGACCTCGTTGATGAAGCCTTTCTGGAAGAGGGGACGAATGGGGCGGTCCGTGAAACGGGCTGTCAGGACTTCCTTTTCCGACGGCCGGGCTTCCCGCTTGAAGAAACCGCCGGGAAATTTCCCCGCCGCGTAGTATTTCTCACGGTATTCCACCTGGAGCGGAAAATAGTCGATGCCTTCCCGGGGCTTGTCGGCCGCGGTGACGGCCGAAAACAGGATGGTGTCGCCTAACCGAACGGTAACGGCGCCTGCCGCCTGTTGGGCGAGAAGCCCGGTTTCGATGCGGAGGATTTTCGAGCCGAGTGTGACTTCAACAGCAGTCGCAGTATTCATATAGGAGCCTGTTCTAATTGCGTTGTGGTTTGATGGGAAGATTGACAGTCAGGGGCCGCCTGAAAAGGATGAAGAATTCGGCGCCTGACGCTCAACTCCCGGTTTATCGCCGTAGTTTCAACCGTTCGATGATGTCCTGATAACGCTTTTTGTCCGATCGCTGGAGGTAGTCCAGTAGCTTGCGGCGGGCGCTCACCATTTTGATCAACCCATACCGGGAAGTATGGTCTTTCTTATTGGCCTTGAGGTGGTCGGTGAGCCGTTCGATGCGATGAGTCAGGAGGGCGACCTGGACACCGGCGGAACCGCTGTCCTTGTCGTGACACTGATATTCTTTCTTAATCGTCGCTTTGGCTATGGGTTCCATAAAATCTTCCGCTAGTAATGTCTTTTTTAAAGCGCGAGTATAGAGATTCTGCGCGCAGTTGTAAAGGGGGTATATGAAAAAAAATTATCCCTCAGTTACAGGGGGAATGTGACGCCGCCGAATTGGGCAGAGGGCTTGAGTTGTTGCGGCCGTTCGACAGAACGGCTGTTGCTGGCTCTGGCGGCCTGATTCAATGTCTAGGAATTTTAAAAAGGTAGGGCCGGACTGCCGGTCCGGCCGTCCGAACGGCAAAAACGCGGCGGGACAGGCTGTCCTGCCCTACCATAAGAAAAAGTCACGCCTCCCACCTGGAAAAGTTGCCGAAGGCCTTAAATCGCGACGTCAGCCCCGGTGCCGGAGCCAGTGGCGGGAGCAGTCGATATCCCGTAAGATTTGAGCCCGCAATGCTTCCCGCGAGGCAAACTTCCGTTCAGCGCGAAGTCGTTTCAGAAAAAGGATTTCAATATTTTTACCGTAAAGATTCCGCCGCAGGTCGAGTACATGCAGTTCCAGGATCGGGGTTTTCGGTCGGCGCCGGCCGATTGTGGGTTGGGTGCCCAGGTTGGCGACTCCCAGGTAATGTTTTCCGTTGATCATGGCCATGACGGCATATACGCCGGAGGGAGGATGGACTTCATTATGGGGATCCAGGTTGGCGGTGGGAATTCCAAGGGTGCGGCCAATCTGGCGACCAGGGATTACGGTGCCCAGGATACTGAATGGACGGCCCAGCATGCGCGCGGCGTCTGAAAGCCGCCCGCATGCCACCGCGCCTCGGATGCGTGTGCTTGACACGGGTTGGCCGCGCCAGCAGACCGGAGGAATGGTGACGACCTGGAATCCATAATTCCCGGCAAGAATCTTCAGCAGCGCGGCATTGCCGCGTCTGTGTCGTCCGAAAGTCCAGTTCTGCCCGATGAAAATGCGGGATAATGTCGGGACGGAACTGGCCAGTGAGGCGATAAAGGTTTCCGGTTCAAGATGGGCATAAGCCGTGGTAAATGGGGCCACCACACAGCCCGTTGCTCCCAGCGATTCAAGGATGCGAAGTTTGTGTGAGGTGGAAGTCAGGAGCGCGGGAGCCGATGCGGGGGATAGCACCTTCCTGGGGTGCGGGTCGAAGGTCATAATCCACGTTTCGCCCAACCCCTGTCGGGAAGCGCGGACTGCCCGGCGAATAAGGTTTTGGTGTCCGCGATGCACTCCATCAAAGAAGCCGACCGCCAGCAGGATGGGCCGTCGCGTTGCCTGCAGATCGTTAAGGCTGTGAAGCGTTTTCATTTCAGCTAACGCGGGCTACATCGGCGGCTGTCCGGGCCGCCGGATACGGTGCAAGGGGATCATCAGGTCGGCGAGTCGAGTACGATTCAGCTGGAGCAGATTGGCCAGAGGAACGGCATGTTCAATGCTGAAATCCCCGCTGTGCATGCGGCGGAGCTGTTCCAGATGCGCTCCGCATCCAAGGGCGTCGCCGATGTCGGCGCACAGGGTGCGCACGTAAACCCCCTTGCTGCAGCGCAAGTGAAAGGTGGCGCGCGGAGGATCAAATGTCAGAAGACGGAATTCGTAAATGTGAATCAATTTTGGCTGGCGCTCTACCGTTTGGCCCTTGCGTGCCAGTTTATACAGGGGGACGCCGTTTCGCTTGGCCGCGGAAACCATCGGCGGCGTTTGCAGAATATCTCCCGTCCGTCGTTGAATTTCGTTCAGGAGCTGTTGCCGGGTCACCTGTTGATAATCCGCTTCCCGGATAGGTGTGCCCTCCGCGTCCTGTGTATCGGTGGCCACGCCCAGCCGGAGAGTGCCATCATAGGTTTTGTCGCCTGCCAGGAGAAACTCTGCCATCTTGGTTCCCCGTCCGATCATGATGACGAGCAAGCCGGTGGCCTGTGGATCCAGCGTGCCGGCATGACCCACCTTGTCGAATTGGAACTGCCGGCGAATGCGATCCACCACGTCGTGGGAAGTGAGGCCGGAAGGTTTGTCAACCAGAAGTATGCCGTCAAATGGTCTTACGGATGATGGCGTGAACATAGTCATGGTGCGTGATAACCAAAATTGGGCTGGTGTTCAGGTGGCGGGAAAGGAATCTTCCTTCAGCGCCGGGTTTTCGGTTTCCAGTTGGGCGATAAGATTCAGCACATGGTCGCCTTCCTCCACGGATGTGTCCGGTTCAAATGTCAGACATGGGGTATATTTCAGGACGATGGTGGCGCTGATGTGCGCCTGAATTTCGGCGCGGTGCTTGCGCAGGATCGCCAGCATGCGCGCGCGCTCCCCGTGATGATCGCGAATGGAAACGAAGACGCGGGCTTCGCGCAGATCCTTGCTGGTCGCCACCCGGGTAATCGTCACCGCGGACAGGTCAAACTGATTTTCGTTCATAATCCGGAAGAGATAGCTGCCGATTTCGCGTTTCAGCAGCGCATTCACTCGAATTAAGCGATCGACACTCATGGGGGGGGGGGGCCGTTCTTTGTTCTTCGTTCCTCGTTCTTCGTTGGGAGTCACCCGCTACACAAAATTGTCTACAACGCCGGACAAAGAGGCTAACAACCGTTTCTCGATAACGAAGAACCAAGAACGAGATTTACAGCTTCTGGGCAAATTTCTCAACCTCGAAAAATTCAATCGAGTCCCCCGCTTCAAAGGCGGAATAATTATCCAGCCGGATACCGCATTCCTGACCTTCCCGGACCTCGCTGACGTCATCCTGGAATCGCCTTAGCGATAGCAGGCTGCCTTCGTAGAGCGTATCGCCTTTGCGGACCACGCGCGCCTTGCAGCGGGAACCCACGCGGCCGTTGATCATCAGGCATCCTGCCACCGCCCCCTTTTTGGAGATCGGGAATATCTGGCGCACTTCAGCCTTGCCGACGAATTTTTCGCGGAGTTCCGGCGCCAGCATGCCGGTCATGGCTTCGCGGATCTGATCCACGATGTCATAGATAATGCTGTACAACCGGATTTCAACGCCTTCCCGTTTCTCGAATTGCACCGCTCCGTTTTCCTTGCTGATATTAAAGCCGATAATGATGGCGGCGGATGCGCTGGCCAGTAAGACATCGTTTTCGTTGATATTGCCCACGCCGGTTAGGACGAACGAGATGGCCACTTTATCGCTTTTGATTTCTCCCAGGGCCTTTTGAATCGCTTCAAGCGAACCTTGCGTATCGCATTTTAAAATCAAACGTAATTCCAATTGCTGGCTCTTGCTCATTTCCGCAAACAAGTCCTGCAGGGAAGCCTTCTTGGGAATCGCCAGCTGCTGGACACGAAGTTCGGTGCCCCGATTTTCTACCAGTTCGCGGGCCGTTTTTTCATTTACATATACCTTGAACTTTTCACCGGCTTGCGGCACCCCCGACAACCCCAGGCATTTTACCGGTGTGGATGGCAATGCCGTGCGTATCTTGATCCCGTGATCGTTGATCAGCGCCTTGACGCGGCCGCAAAATGGTCCGCAAACCAGCACGTCGCCGACGTGGAGCGTACCCCGGGTGACCATCAGATGGGCTGTCGGTCCCATCCCTGGCTCCATCTGGGCTTCGATGGTATAACCTTCAGCGCGCCCTTTGTGGGTGGCTTTCAGTTCCAGCATTTCCGACTGGAGCAGAATCATTTCGAGCAAATGATCGATCCCCTTGCCGGTTTGGGCGCTGACCGGACAGCAAATAACCGTGCCTCCCCAATCCTCGGGCGGCAATCCGATGGCTTGGAGTTGCTTCTTGACCCGGTCGGGATTTGCGGCCGGAAGGTCCATTTTGTTAATGGCCGCGATAATTGTCGTCTGTGCCGCCTGGGCATGTTTGATGGCTTCCTCCGTCTGCGGCATGATGCCGTCATCCGCGGCAATGACGATGATGGCGATATCTGTCAGATTGGCGCCGCGCGCGCGCATGGCCGTGAACGCGGCATGACCCGGTGTGTCGAGGAAGGTTATTTTCCGCCCGTGATGCTCGATGGTATAAGCGCCGATATGCTGGGTGATGCCGCCGGCTTCGCTTTTGGCGACCGATGTGTTGCGAATGCGGTCCAGGAGGGATGTTTTTCCATGATCAATATGGCCGAGAAAAGTGACGACCGGCGGCCGGATTTCAAGGTCTTCCGGGCAGGCGGGTTCTTCCTCGTCATCTTCCGCCTTTTTGATCGGCGACTTCTGATCAATGAGTTTTTTCTCGTGTTCCAGTAGAATGCCGTGTTTTTCAGCCAGTTGCTGGGCAACCTTGAGGTCCACCCGCTCGTTGATCGACGCGAAAATGTTCATCATCATCAGTTCGGTAATCAGCTGATTGGGCTTCAGGCCCAGTTGCTCGGCCAATTCCCTGACGATAATGGCTCCCCGCATGATGATGACCTTGGGTTTGTCCTCCGGAGGGCTTGCGGAAACCGGAGCTTTTTCGGGGGCAGGAAGCTCCGGCGGTTTGACTTCGGGTTTTGCGGATTTGGACTGCGACTCCTTGGCCGGCGTGGCGGGGGGCGTCGGCTCTGACGGTGTGGATACGGGCGGCGTTGCCGTCGTTGTGGGCGCCGCCGGCTTGCCTATTTCATTCCGCATGCGGAGAACCGCTTGTTCGTCCAGCGAATTCGAGACGCTTTTTATGGCGATACCAGCCGCCTGCAGTCGGTTCATCAGATCCTTGTTGGATACACCAAGTTCTTTCGCTAAATCGTAGAGTCTCATATTAGGGTATGTCGGGTTTGGGTTCTGGCTTTTGAGCCGCGGACTGGACGGCCGCTTCTTTGATGGCTTGAGCCGTTGCGGCGTCAAAACCGGTCGTATCCTGCAAGTCATGGACATCTGAGTCCAGAATGCCTTCCACGGTCAGGAATCCGGCATGCACCAGTTTTTCAGCTTTTTCCCGGTCGATGCCATTCAAGTGAGTCAGGTCTTCAATGGCCATGGCGACTTTTTCCTCAAAACTGATATCATCCTTGTTTTTCTGGATATTAATTTTCCATCCCAGAAGTTTGGATGTCAATCGCGCATTCTGCCCGCGCTTGCCGATGGCCAGGGAGAGCTGATCGGTGTCCACGATGACCGTCACCTTGTGTTCCTCTTCCTCGATGATTACTTTGTTCAATTTGGCGGGATTGAGGGCGTTCGTTGCGTACGTCTTGATGTCGGCGCTCCAGCGCACAATATCAATCTTTTCGCCCAGCAATTCCCGGACGACATTTTTCACCCGCATGCCTTTCATGCCGACGCAAGCGCCTACCGGATCCACTTTTTCATCCCGGCTCAATACGGCGATTTTGGTGCGGAATCCGGCTTCGCGGGCAATCCCTTTGATCTCGACGGTGCCGTCGGCAATCTCCGAAATCTCCAATTCAAAAAGGCGCTTGACGAAATTGGGGTGACTGCGGGACAAGACGATATGGTGGCCGCTGATGTGATCCTGAACGCTGAGAATATACGCTCGAATCCGGTCGCCTATTTGATACTCCTCGGATTGGACCCTTTCCCGGACGGGCATAATGGCCTCAACCCGGCCCAGATCCACGATGAGATCGCCCCGCTCGACGCGGACGATCGTGCCGCTGACAATATCGCCCAGGCGGTCCTTGTATTCCTTGACCACGATTTCTTTTTCGGCTTGGCGGATCTTCTGGATAATAGCCTGCTTGGCAGTCTGGGCGGCAATCCGGCCGAAGTCTTTGGTCGTGATTTCGATTTCAATCTCATCCCCGATTTTAGCGGCGGGTTTCCATTTGCGGGCTTCCGTCAGAGAAATCTCGATGTGCCGGGATTGAGCGTGGTCGACCACGTTCACCTTGGCAAAGGCCCGGATCGCCAGGGTCTTGTCGTCAATGATGATGCGGAAATCCTTCGCGGGCCCCACGCTTTTCTTTGACGCGGACATGAGGGCGGCTTCCACCATCTGGATGAGCGAAGCGCGATCAATGCCGCGCTCCTTCTCCATATGTTCGATCACCGCAAGAAGTTCATGACTGCTCATACGGCCACCTTGTGTTTCTTGCCATTGCTGTCAGGCCTACCCCGGAAGGCCTTGGGTTGATTCCAAGGGCAATTCCTGCTGCCATCTCCCTGAATCCATGAATCCGGGCGATGGCCTTGCCGGCATCGGTTCAAAAGCAAAACTGTAAAATAGCTCTGCTGTAAAGTCAAGTCTTCTATAACATTCAGTTTTTTGAGATTGACACACTGGGAGGCGTCGGTTATGGTTTCGATTTTCAATCACAGAAAGGTTGGCTATGAAAACAACGCTGCCGAGGGAAGCGGAGATATGCCGCGCCTGGTATTTGATTAACGCCGAGAATAAGGTTCTGGGTCGCTTGGCCGTCGTAATCGCCAACCTGATCCGGGGAAAAACCAAGCCGATTTTTGTTCACCACATGGACGTGGGCGATTATGTCGTTGTCGTTAACGCGCGGAAGGTCAAGCTCACGGGCAAGAAAAACGACCAGAAGCTGTATGTAAACTATTCCGGCTATCGGCACGGCCTCAAGTCTGTGCAAGCCTCCATGATCCGGCAACGGCACCCGGAACGCATGATCTACGACGCCGTCAAGCGCATGTTGCCGAAAAACCGGCTGATGAGAACGGTCTTCCAACGCTTAAAAGTTTATGCCGATTCCGAGCATCCCCACGCTGCTCAAAACCCGAAAGTCCTTGAGTGTTAACGCCGCAAAGGAGAACAACTGTGGACAAAACAAAACCCGAGATTACCGCTACCGGCCGACGCAAGACATCCGTGGCCAGCGTGCGCCTTCGCGAAGGAACCGGGAACCTTGTAATTAACCATCGCGATTTCAAGGATTATTTCCCCATGCTGCCGATCCGCAATTTCGTGCTTCAGCCCCTGAAGCTGACCAATACCGACACGCGATTTGATATCCGGGCCAGGCTGTGCGGCGGCGGGATCGTGGGCCAGGCCGGCGCGTTGCGCCATGGCATTGCGCGCGCCCTGATTGCCGTTGACGCTTCCCTGCGGAAAGTGCTTAAGGCCAGCGGATTTCTCACGCGGGATTCGCGCATCAAGGAACGCAAGAAGACGGGACAGCCCGGCGCACGAAAACGTTTCCAGTTCTCGAAACGCTAATTGGGCTTGCGGCCTCATGGATCGTCCGGGCGAGGATCGCCTGGCGAGCAATATCCGGGAAGTCCGCAAGGCGCCTGTCTGCCGGACTATTTTCTCCCGCCGGAACTTATCAAGAATTCAGGGATTCTCGTGAAGGAAAAGTTTATTCAGATCGAGGGGCATATTGCTTCCCCGCAGGGATATCGCGCCGCCGGTGTTCAGGCCGGCATTAAACAGAACAAAAAAGATATGGCGCTGATTGTGTCGGATATGCCCTGCTCTGCGGCCGGGGTCTATACCACCAACCGTGTGTCGGCCGCTCCGGTCCAGCACTGCCGGAAGCTCACGCCCGGCAACGGTCTCCGCGCCATCATCGTCAACAGCGGCAACGCCAACGCCTGCACTGGCGCCCAGGGACTTCGCGATGCCGAGACCATGGCCCGGCAGACCGCCGAACGGCTGCAGTGTGAACCGCACAGCGTGCTGGTCTGTTCCACGGGCACGATCGGACGCTTGCTTCCCATGAACCTTATAACGAAAGGCATTGACCTGGCCGCGGAGAGTCTTGCGGCAACCGGCGGCCCGGATGCCGCCGCCGCGATCATGACCACCGACACGCGGCCCAAGCAGGTAGCGTTTCAAATGAAGGTCAACGAAAAGACAGTCACTCTCGGCGGCATGGCCAAAGGCGCCGGGATGATCAATCCCGCAATGGCCACCCTCCTGGCCTTCCTGACCACCGATGCCGCCGTCGAGCCCGGCGCCCTTCAGGCCTGCCTCGCCGCGGCCGTGGCCAAGAGTTTCAACCGGATTTCCGTCGACGGCGACCAGAGCACCAACGACACCGTCCTGATCCTGGCTAATGGGCGGGCCGGTAATACGCCGCTTACCCCGCAGCACCCCGATTGGAAAATATTCCGTGCCGCCGTCAATGAAGCCACCCTGCAACTGGCGCGGATGATTGTCAAAGACGGCGAAGGAGCGACCAAATTCGTAACCATCACGGTAAAAGGCGCTCCTGGCCGGCGCGCCGCCGCCAGGGTTGCACGGGCCATAGCCAATTCCCTTCTCGTTAAAACGTCGTGGTTCGGCGCGGACCCCAACTGGGGACGGGTGATCTGCGCCGTGGGTTACGCCGGCGCGCCGGTCCGGCCGGAACTCGTGGATATTGCCTACGACGGCATGCCCGCGGTCAAACAGGGGCAGTCGGCGGGACTGGCGCCCGACATCCTGCGCGGGATCATCCTCAAACCGGAGTTCACTATTGACATTGACCTGCACATTGGTCAATCATCCTACACGATTTATACCTGTGATTGCAGTGATCAATACGTGAGTATCAACGCGTCGTATATGACATGAAAATCGGTAGCCGTTCACGGCTTGAAATTGGAAACTGGATAAGGGGCGCAAAAATCTCGTAATGGGTATTGGGGGGGGGATGTAGCGGCGGTTCGAGCTTGTCCCGCTCCCAGCGGGAAGAACCGCATAGGAATGCCGTTCTGACGAACGGCCCCTACAACTGAAAAATCCGCATATCATCATAACATGAAACCAGTCCCCCCCAATAACTGACGGGTTACAAAATCTCCATCGTTTTACTTGCATTCAAACGCCCGCCCTGCTACATTTCATTTTTCATCTATAACAAATCGATGCCCATAGAAGGCATAGCTCGACCAGTTTCCGCCGAAGGCGGATCCCTGGCCGGGCTCGGGCAGGCCGCCTAAGGCTGGAAGTGTTGCACTTGCTACTGGCTAACGTGGGTGAAAACAAGAAAAAGGAGTAAGAAGAAGATGAAGAAAATGATGATTATGGGGATGGGCGCGATTATTGTTGGCATTATTTCAACCGTGCCGGATGTTCAAGCCCAGGCGGTGACAGTAGCCGAGGAGTGGGAAGCGTGCGACCTTCAGACTGCGCCGCCTCCTCCCCCCCATCAAAAAAAATGTGATGAGATGGGCGTGGTGGGCGCCGACACCGGCGGTTTTGTTCCCTTTTTGAGGGGGACGTTCAAGATATCCCCGGATACCCATCTAAACATCAACGGGCTTGGCCCGCTTACCCTCTCTTACGCGAACCGCTATGTGAATGTGTCGGCGCTCGGTAAAAGCTGGACAAGCATTGCGGACACAAGGATCTTCTATGACCTGCCGGCCTGTGTGAAATATAAGTTTGTGGTCCTGAGACATGCCAACGGTAATAACTACTTATATCAACTGATGTCCGACGGCACCTACCGGCACCCGGCCGGCTGGTTCGCGGAATTAAGGAAGAATGCCGACGGCACGTGGGACCAGACCAGTCCCGATGGGGAGACATACCACTTCAATTCAAAAGGAAGGCTGGAGCGCGTTATTGACCGCAATGGTAGAACCGTTTCCTTTGAATACAGCGTCATCCCGGTCAGCGAACAGTCTGCCCCGCGGAGTTACCTGGATGATTTCGAGAATAAGCCGTGGCTCAACTGGACCACGCCGGCCGAAGAGGGATATGACCCGCAGGGATGCCATTACGCGGACGTCCGATACAATCTCTGGGATATAGACATAACCGCTGATCCGGACAAGGTCATTAACGGGAATTATTCGGTCAGGCTGAAGAAGGTTGGCGGGCCGTATTACTATAATTTTCTGCTTTGCTCCTCAAGGAATCTGCTTAAGCCGAACACCACCTACCGGGTCAGTTTCAGGTATAAGTGCCTTGAGGCCTTGACGACCGGCAATTACCGGGTCGGGTTCTGGAACAGTCTTCAGGTCGGAGGCGCGCTCGTTTCCGTGGAGGGCGGGATAACCATGACGCCGCAGGCGGGAGAGGAAGGCGAGGCTTCGTTTGTCTATAAAACAAAGAACACAGAGAACTACGTCATGTACCTGCTCCAGCTGGGAAATACTACGAAAGGCGAGCTTATCCTTGATGATATCATGATTGAGGAAGTGTCTTCCCAGGAGCCCGCCACGCGGGAAGAGGTTATTCGGATCACGGATGCGGTCGGCAACGCGATAAACTTAAGTTACAATGGCCGGGGCAGGATGGAAAAAGCAACCGATTCTTCGGGCCAGGAAGTCAGCTTCGGCTACAATGAATACGATGATCTGACAGCCATCATTGACCCGGCGGGAAACATCACCCAATTCGCCTATGACGACAGCCATAACCTGGTTGCGATTCAGGATGCAAACGGCAATCTGGAACAGATCAGCTACATGCAGGGCAAGGACGTTGTCAATGAAGTCATGTCCGCCGATGGAGGCGTTCATACCTTTTGGCGGGATTACGCCAAAACAAAACTTGAAGACATGACAACGTACTACGTGGACCCGAACGGCAATATGATTGCCAGCATGATCTACATGTCCTCAGGCGTCTACCCGATCCCGGGCACTTACAGTGAAGTGGAGCGGCTGAGAATATACCCGGATGGGAGCCGGCGAGAGGCGCAATGGACGCCGGATACGCGAAGGATGACTCAGGAGAGTTTTGCTGATATTGTCACCGGTGAAATCATCACCAACAAATACGAATATGACGCCTATGGCCGGAACACCCTGATCCGGGACGCATTGGGCAATGAAACGCGCTATACTTTTCACCCGACCCTGCATGACAAGGTAACCTCTGTCCGGGACGCCCAGGGCAATCTGACTCAATACGCCTATGACAGCCAAGGCAACCTTGTCACGGAAATTGATCCTCTCGGCAATGTAACGGCCTATACTTATGACGGCAGAGGCAATCAAACCTCGGTGACTAATCCCAAGGGTGTCACGACCTTCACCTATGACGTCAAAGACAACCTGCTCATGGAAAGAGATCCGCTCGGCAACCAGACCAGCCACACCTATGACAGCCGGGGCAACCGCACTTCCACCACCGACCCCCTGGGTCGGACAGCCGTTTATGAATACAATATCCTTGACCGGTTGATCTCGGTCACTGACCCATTGGGAAATAAGACCGCCTACGCCTATGATGGCAACGGCAATCGGATCGCGGTTATGGACCCGCAAGGCAATACGACCCTCTATCAATACGATGGCGGAAACCGGCTCATCGCTGTCACCGATCCGCTGGGCAATACCACGGCCTATGCCTATGACGGCAACGACAACCGGATCGCAATTGCCGATCCCAAAGGCAATATCACCCGCTACTTCTATGACTGCCGCGACAGACTTATCGGGGTGGAGAATCCGCTCGGCAACGTTGCCGCCTATACTTATGACGGCCGGGGCAACCGGCTCACAACCACCGACCCTGAGGGTAATATGACCCTCTCCGCCTATAACCGCCTGAACCAGCTCACCTCCGCCATGAATGCCGCAAGCAATATTGTCAGCTACACCTATGATTCTTTGGGCCGGCGCGTTACGGTCACGGACAGCAAAGGCGCCACAACTTACGCTTATGACAGTCTGGGCCGGATAATCCTCATCACCGACGCCGCCGGCAATAATACCGGTTTCACCTATGATGAAGTCGGCAACCGGACTTCCACGACCGACAGTCTGGGCCGGACCAATCAATATGTGTATGATGCTGTCAGCCGTCTGATTTCCGCCATTGATCCGGCAGGACAGACCACAACGTATCAATACAACTCTTCCGGCAACCGCACGGCCGCGATGGACGCCCAGGGCAACACCACCCGCTACGAATACGATGCCCTCAACCGGGTCATAACCGTCATTGACCCCAAGGGTGGAAGGACAACGTATCAATATGACACCCGGGGCAACCGAATTGCGGTTACTGATCCGGAAGGCAACAAAACTCAATATGAATACGATGCCGACAACCGGCTTATTGCCGAAATAGACCCGGCCAATGGCCGGACAATTTATGCCTATGATCAAAACGGCAATAGAATCAGCGTTACTGATCCGCTCGGCCGGATCACGCGCTACGAATATGATTCGCTTAACAGGGTCACTGCCGTCATTGACCCGCTGGGCGCGCGGACCGTTTACGCTTACAATGCGAACGGCAATCTGGCGTCAAAGAGCGATCCGAACGGCAACACGTTCACTTTTGTTTATGACGGCGTGGGCAACACGGCCTCAAAGACCTATCCGGACGGCAAAGTCTATACCTGGACTTATGACGCCCAGGGCAGCATGCTGACCAAGAGCATCAACGGCGCTCTGCTGGAGCAGAACACGTATGATATTCTCAACCGGCTCATTAGCCGGGCCATCACCGGCAAAGGCAGTATCAGCTACACCTATGACACAGTTGGCAATATCCTGACCTTTATGGATCAGCAATCAGGAATTACCCAGTATGCCTACGATTTGCTTGACCGCATGACAGCGCTCATTGATCCCGACAACAAAACCACGTCCTACGTCTATGACTCTCTCGGGAGGCGCACTATGCGGACATATCCCAACGGCTGTGTTTCCGCTTATGACTATGACCCTAAGAGCGAGTTGGTTAAGGTGTCCAATCTGGGGCCGAGGAGACAGCTTATTTCATCATACAGTTACCTCTATGATCGCGCCGGAAAAAGGACGCGGCTAACGGAGCCGGATAAAACCATCGTCTACAGTTATGACCGCAAATCTCAGTTGACCGGGGCGGAAGTGAGCAGAAAGAGAGACCGATTCAGAACAGAGCGGCTTTATGACGTTCATTACACTTATGACGCGGCCGGGAACCGGATTGCGATGGAAATAGATGGCGGGCAATTACCCGTTCAGAGCTATGCGCCCACGCATGACCGGCAACCCCAGCTCAGGCGTCCAACGAGAGTGGAATATTCTTACAACGACGCTGATCAGCTTGTCACGGAAAGCGCATACCGGCTGGAGCGGAGAAGGAGAGATAGTCGGGCATGGGAGACCGAGTATGCGTATGACGCGAACGGGAATGTCATTGCGAAGCAGTTGCAAAGGCACATAGGCACAAAGGCACAAAGGGAAGACGAGGATGGTCTTGCTCCGGGACAACACACGACAAGTTATGAATATGACTACCAGAACCTGTTAAACAAGATTACCTATCCTGACGGCGAAACCAACACGTTCCAGAACTGCCGGTGCGGAACATTCAGACTGCAGAAGGTTGATTCACAGGGATTGAGAAATTATCTGTATGACAAGGAGAACGACTCGCCGATATTTGAATGTGATGAGAATTATAATCCGCTGGTAAAATACATCAAAGGCCCGCGGATTGATGAACTCATCAGCAAGAAATACCTTGAAAACGGTCAATGGAAAACGGTGTATTATCTTTACGACGGTTTGGGTTCCGTCAGACAACTCACAGATGAGAGAGGCAGAGTTGTTGCTGAATACGATTATCTTCCCTTCGGTGAAATAATCGAGGCTCAGGGCGGCCAGGCTAGGAAAAATCCGTTTACGTTTACGGGAAGGGAGTTTGACAGAGATAGCGGATTGTATTACTACAGAGCAAGATATATGGATCCGAGAGTGGGGAGATTTACGAGCGTGGATCCCATCATCAGGCAAGCCGACGGAATTGGTCGGTCTATGCAACATCTTACCGGTGGTATGGGTTGTGGCACCTGTGGCGGAGGAATGCTACCTGTTTCTGTGGCTGGTTCTACGCTTGCTTATGGGCATGCTTATGTGTATGTGAAAAATGATCCAATTGACCGATATGATGCATACGGATTGGTAGCTAATATTCAAGGTTGTAGCGAATGTCCCGAAGCCAACACTGCTGCAAGTATTGTCGATGCAGTAATACTTAAAGGGGCATGCCGAAAATGGTTTGAGGATCATGGCCATGATTTTTCCGCAGGAGGAATTGGGGGCAATGATTGGATACCTGGCTATTCGATTTCGTGTCACACACGATGTAAGTTGCCTTGCTTGGCAGGGAGGGTTGCATGGACATATCCAGGATTCGGAATAGGGGTGTGCATTAATAAGTGTCGTGAAGTAGGATCAATACAACTAGCTGTAATATTGATACATGAGATTGCTCATCACTATTGTCCCCCGCTTTTTCTAGGGGGTGAATCATGTGCAAATTCTGCGGTCGATGCTTGTTCCGGACAGATTGCATCCAGAGGGGGTATTTGAAGTGTAAACAAGATAGTTTTTCATTGCCAGTAAAGACAGGCATGAAAGAAAAATGTGAAGGCTGAACAAAATAAATTAGGCTACAGAATATTTTGGCCATTACTTGTACTTCAAACAGGAATTTGTCTTTTATTGATATTATGTTCTGATGTGATTATCGGGATGATTGGTATTTATCTCGCGGTCATTTATATTTGTTTTAATGCAGCGCTTTACGTTTTTTTACGAAGGGGCGGATTGATCACGTGCATAAAGCGGTATGTCATTTACGGATGTCAAATCCTGATTTTTATCATTATCCTGACGGTTACGATCATACGTGGTGTAGGGAATTGATTTAAGAAGTAATAAATCAACCATCATGAAAAATTATGAATACAACAGTTGGAGCGAAGCTGGGCAGAGTTTTGGGGATCCCAACGGCTGTGTTTCCGCTTATGCCTATGACACCAAGAGTGAGTTGGTTACGGTGTCCAATCTTGGTCCGAGGCGGGAGATTATTTCATCATACAGCTATGCCTACAATGCTGCCGGCAACAGGACCCGGATGGAAGAACCTGACCGGATAACAGCCTACACTTACGATAGTAAGTATCAGCTTATCGGTGCCGAAGTGAGCAGGCAAAGAGGCCGATTCAGAACAGAACGGCTCTATGATGTCCATTACACCTACGACGCAGTCGGCAATCGGACGGCGATGGAACTGGATGGCGGGCAATTGCCCGTTCAGAGCTATGCCCCGACGCATGACCGGCAACCCCAGTTCCGGCGACCGACGAGAGTGGAATATTCTTACAACGACGCGGATCAGCTTATCAGCGAAACCGCTTATCGGCTGGAGCGGAAAAGGAGAGAGAAACGGTCATGGGAAACGGCGTACACGTATGACGCGAACGGGAACGTCATGACCAAGACATTGGACAGGCGACCCGGTTGGGACGATGAT
>Ga0180014_1000047_pt1 | contig 32215 bp, 30 predicted proteins | sample KR13_S1_MetaG_FD_116507 | JGI IMG/M metagenome (GOLD analysis project Ga0180014, IMG submission 116507) | Groundwater microbial communities from the Olkiluoto Island deep subsurface site, Finland - KR13_S1_MetaG | ecosystem: Environmental > Aquatic > Deep subsurface > Groundwater | place... | reverse complement strand
TTGAACACACTTGTGTTTTTTTTGTGTTTTATTTGGTGTGTGGGGTTTTCCGACTCTTTTTTCTTCCAATGGAGAAAGAGAAGACCCCCCCCCCCCCCCCCCCCCCCGGCCCGTTGCGCCGGCTGCTGAAAGAAGGCCAACTGGCACGCTGGTCCACCTCTAAGACCCGCCCCCTTCCGCGTATCAACTTTTCGACTATGCTCAGGGTCATCACCGTTGGATCAGGACGAAATGACGGTCGGCGCCGGCATGAGCACGCGAGACCATTCACTATCGTTGGCTTTCGCTGATTATTGTTGAATTCAAGCGATGAATACCTAGAATGCCATCGTGATCAAGCGATAAGCAGAAAGAACAAGCGATGACTTCAAACCAGCCTTTACATCGGGTGGCCATTATCGGTTTGGGACTTATGGGGGGATCCCTGGGATTGGCCGTCAAGCGGAAGAAGCTGGCCCGGGTTGTCGTGGGCTATGCCCGTCGCGCCCGGACGCGAAACCAGGCCTTGGCCGGCGGGGTTGTGGATGAAGTGTTTTCACGGCCCGAATCGGCAGTCCGGAACGCCGATCTTGTGATTTTCTGCGTTCCCGTGGGTGCGATTCCTGCGTTGGCGAAGATGTGCGCTTCGGCTTTGTCGGGACGCGCCGTGGTGACCGATGTCGAGAGCATCAAGGCTGAGATTGTGGCCCGGGTTGAACCGCTGGTGGAAAACGCCGGCGCCTGTTTTGTCGGCAGTCATCCGATTGCCGGCTCGGAGCGGCAGGGACTCAAGGCGGCGTCGCCGCGCCTGTATGAGAATGCTGTCGTGATTCTGACCCCGACTCCCCGGACGGCTCAACGGGCGCTGCGCAAGATCAAGCTGTTTTGGAGCGGACTGGGCGCGCGGGTGGTGCTGGTGTCCCCGGAAGCCCATGATCGCATGTTGGCCCGGACCAGTCATTTGCCGCACCTGGTGGCGGCCCTGCTGGCGTCGACGGTGGGACGGGATCAGCCGCAACGTCTGAGCCGGTTCTGCGGTCCCGGATTTATGGATGCCACGCGGATTGCCGAAGGTTCGCCCGATTTGTGGTGGGATATTGTCGCCGGCAATCGGAAGGCCGTGACGCGGGAACTTCAGGCTTTCCAGGGCGGGTTGACCCGCTTGATTCAATGGTTGAAGCGGCATGATCTGGATGCCTTGCGGAGTTTTCTTGAGGAAAGTAGAACGCGGCGGCGCAAGCTGGTGCATACCAAAACATGAACGATTCGGCTCAAATTCATCCCTGCGCGTCGTTGTCCGGCGTCGTGCGGGTTCCCGGCGATAAAAGCATTTCGCATCGGCTGGCCATGCTTGCGGCGCTGGCCACGGGGCGCTCCCGGATTCGGGGATTTCTTTGCAGTGAGGATTGTGTCAATACGGTCAAAGCTTTGCAGACCATGGGCGCCGGGGCGGTGTTTGACGGTACGACCTTGATCATCGATGGGATTGATGGTCCATGGCGCCAGCCGGTTCAGCCCTTGGATGTCGGCAATTCGGGAACCGGTATGCGCCTGCTGGCCGGGTTGCTGGCCGGCCAGCCGCTGGTCACGGAACTCACGGGCGACGCGTCGCTGTGTTCCCGCCCCATGGGCCGGATCAAGGAGCCGCTGGAACGCATGGGCGCCGGGGTTGAACTCCTGGGGAAGGATGGCTGCGCGCCGATCCGGATTTCCGGCGGACGTCTGCATGGGATTGATTATGCCCTGCCGGTCGCATCGGCCCAGGTGAAGTCCTGCGTGTTGCTGGCCGCGCTGTTTGCCGATGGCCGGACAACGCTGAACGAGCCGTTACCGACCCGGGATCATACCGAGCGCCTGTTCCATATCCTGGGATTACCCTTGACGATGGAGGGAACCCGCCTGTCGCTTCAGGGGTTTGGTCCCACGGGGCCGGCTCTGCCGGCGCGGGATTGGATGGTACCGGGCGATTTTTCTTCCGCCGCGTTCTGGCTGGCGGCCGCTGCGGCCATGCCGGGCGCGCGGGTGACGATTCGGGACGTGGGGCTTAACCCTCGGCGCACGGCGTTGCTGGATGTGTTGAAGCGCATGGGCGCGGATATCACGGTGACGCCGGCCGATCAACTGCTGAGCTCTGATCCCTGCGGGGAAGTGGCAGTTACGGGGGGGAAGCTTCGGGGAACCCGGGTCGGCGGCGCCGAAATCCCCAACTTGATCGACGAATTGCCGATCGCAGCCGTGGCCGGCGCGCTGGCCGATGGAATCACCGAAATCCGCGATGCCCGCGAATTGCGGGTCAAGGAATCCGACCGCATTGCCTGCGTGGCCACGAATCTGAAAGCACTGGGGATTGCGGTCACGGAATACGACGACGGCCTGGTGATCCAGGGCGGATCGCCGATTCGCGGCGGCGTGTCGCTGAGCAGTTATGGGGATCACCGGATTGCCATGGCCATGGCGATTTTGGCTTTGTTTGCGGATTCCCCGGTGACCATCACGCCGGTGGCTTGCGTGGATACTTCGTATCCCGGTTTCTGGAATCATCTGGAGGAACTCGGCGGTCATGTCGACCTTCATCATTGCCATTGACGGTCCTGCCGCGTCGGGCAAATCCACGGTCAGCCGGAGAGTGGCGGCGGCGCTTCATTGGGTGCACGTGGATTCCGGTTCCTTGTATCGCGGCGTAACCTGGAAACTTCTGCGGGACGGCCTTTCCTGCCGGGATGAGCAGGTCGTAATGAAGATGCTGATGTCCTTGCGGATGGAATTTTTCCTGGTTGATGGCGGCATCCGGTTCATGATCGACGGCGAAGATCCGGGAATGAAAATCCGGTCCGAGCAGGTGGCGGAGCAGGTCAGCGTGGTGGCGGCGATGCCCTGTGTGCGCGCCTGGATTGGTGAGCGGCTGAGGAGCATGCTGCGATTCGGGAGTCTGGCCATGGAAGGCCGGGATATCGGCACCGTGGTGTTTCCGGATGCGCCGTTTAAATTCTTTCTGAATGCCACCCCGGAGGAACGGGCCCGGCGCAGGTTGGGTGATCTTTCCGGCGCCGAGGGAACTCCCAGTTTCAGCAAGGTCAAGACATCGCTCCTGCGCCGGGATGCCTTGGACAGCGAACGGGCCGCAGCCCCGCTGGCGCGGGCGGCGGATGCCCGGGTGATAGATACAACCGGTCTGTCGATTGACGACGTGGTCGCGCAGATTGTCAACGCCGTGCGGAAAACGGAACCCCGATCGCTAGTTTATCGCATCTGCCGGTTTCTGTTGAAGGTCTGGCTGGTCCTGTGGTGTCGTTTTGAATCCCGCGGCGAACAGCAGGTGCCTCCGGCCGGCGGATGCATTCTGGCGTCCAATCACGCGAGTTTTCTGGATCCGCCGCTGGTCGGATGCAATCTCGCTCACCGGTTCATCCGGTTCATGGCGCGGGATACGCTGTTCCGTAATCCTGTCTTTAGCTGGTGGGGTATGCGGGTCGGCGTGGTGATGCTGGACCGGACGAAAGGCGATATCGGGGCGATGAAAGCGGCGCTGGCGGTGTTGAAAGCGGGAGGTATCCTGTGTCTTTTCCCCGAGGGAACCCGGACGCGGGATGGGGAGTTACAGCCGCCGAAAGGCGGGATCGGCTTTCTGATTGCCAAGGCCCGGGTCCCGGTGGTCCCGGTTTACGTGGATGGCAGTTTCAGGGCCTTTCCGCGCGGCGCCCGCTGGGTCCAACCGCGAAAAATTACCGTGCATTATGGAGCGCCCTTGTATCCGGATGCCTGGTCGGAAATGACGGGGAGTAAGGATGGCTATGAGCGGATCGCCGCCTTGGTGATGGAACGTATTTCGGTACTGGAACGGAAGGCCAGAGGAATGCCGGCAAAAACCAGTCCTCCCCCCCCCATAATTGCATCCATGATGAAATCCTGCGAAAATGCTTGTATCCCGGCGAGAGATCATTATTCTTAGCGCTTATTTGAGCATCGGGGACGGATAAGGAGCATTTGTTATGGCGGAGCAAGGGCCACGAAAGGAAGATGTTATCCGCGTAGATGGAGTGGTTACCCGGGTCCTTCCGGCGACCATGTACCGGGTCAAGCTGTCCAATGGAGCGGAAATTCTAGCTCATGTTTCCGGAAAAATGCGGAAACATTTCATCAAGATATCCATTGGCGATAAGGTGACGGTTGAAATCTCTCCGTATGATTTGACCAAGGGCCGCATTGTCTTCCGGCAGAAGTAACCGCGATTCCCGGTCGAAAGTCGTCGCGTTGTTCAGCGCCGCAGAAGAGACAAGGCCTTTTCGATGGACGCATTCTCATGGACCAGCGCTGATATCGCCCGCATCATTTTGACGGGTGCGGCGTGACAGAATACATTCCGTCCCACTGCCACTCCGTTTCCGCCGACGTCAAGCGAATCACGGATTATCCGGAACAGTAGTTTTTCATTGGTGACTTTTTCACCTCCGGCGATGACAATAGGAATGGGACAGCCTGCCACCACTTTCTCAAAGGTCTTTGGCGAGCCGGTGTAACTGACTTTGACGATATCCGCGCCCAGTTCGGCGGCGATGCGTGCCGCATGCCGGATACCGTCAGGGTCGGTCTCGGAGTGGAATTTCCTGCCGCGAGTGTACATCATGGCCAACAGCGGCATGCCCCATTCGATACAAGTGACGGACACCTTGCCCAGGTCCCGGAGCATTTCCGCTTCGTTGTTTGCGCCGATGTTGACGTGAACGCTAACCCCATCGGCGCCGAATTTTAGGGCGTTTTCCACGGTGTTGACCAGCACCTTGGCATTGGGGTCCGGGCTCCAGACTGTGCTTCCTGATAAGTGAAGAATCAGGCCTATGTCCTTGCCATGCCGCCGGTGCCCATGCAAAGGCAAACCGATGTGACCCAGGACTGCATTGGCGCCGCCCGCTGCTACCGCTTCAACCATATCCCGCATATTTTCAATACCCTTGATGGGTCCCACCGTGACCCCATGATCCATGGGCACGATGACCGTTCGCCTTGTCTCGCGATTGATCAGGCGTTCCAAACGTATCAGTTTCCCCTGCATGATGTTTTCCTTTCTAAATGAATTTTTCGCTTGGCGAAAAATTAATAGCTGTCCGTGCCGTATCGGCCAGGAGTTTTCCAGCCTGCCGACATTCCTCAAGGCCGGCCAGGGTGGGGACATATTGAGATTGAATGGGGTCGCGAAGTAGGGGAAATTTCATGTCGGACAGCGCGTCGGCCACGGCCTGGGCGCCCCCTTTGCTCCAGCCATAGGATCCGAAGGCGAATCCGGATTTACCGGCAGGTCGGAGCCCTTTCAGGTATGCCAGGACGGCGGCCGCCTGCGGCATTAAGGTGGTGTTTAACGTGGGCGAACCGAAGGCGATTGCCGCGGTGTCCAGCATTTCAGTGGCGAGGAGGGTCAGGTTGCTGGAACGGATGGCAATCAGTTTCGATTCAATTCCCGGTTCCAGCGTGCCCTCGAAAATGGCCTGGGCCATGTGAGCCGTACTGCCATACATGGTGTCATAGATTACCAATACTTTTGGGGTGATCTTGCCCTCTGTCCAATCCCGATAGGTCTGCAGAATGGTTGGAATATTCCGGCGCCATATAATCCCGTGGCTGGGGGCGATAAGGTCAATGGGCAGGGGCTTGGCACGTTCCAGCGTCCGGGCAATCGGCTGGCCGTAGGGCATCAGGATGTTGGCATAGTAGGTTTTGGCTTCGGCCATTATGACGTCCAGCGGCGCCTCGTCGTCGAAGCGCGCGGAAGATGCGAGGTGCTGGCCGAAAGCGTCCATGGAAAACAAGAGCCGATCTTCCGCAATATAAGTGAACATGGATTCCGGCCAGTGGACCATGGGCGTATCCATGAATTGGAGGGTCCGTTTTCCCAGGGAGAGGCGGTCGCCATCCTTGACGATCCGGAATGCCCATGAGGCCGTGTCGTAATGCTGGGCCAGGGCGGCCCGGCATTTGGCGTTGCAGACTACCTCCGCCTGAGGATAGTGTTTCAGCATGGCCGGCACACTCCCGGAATGATCCGGTTCGGCGTGATTGCAGATGATATAATGGATGGCACGTCCCGCCATCGCTTCCGAGATGTTGGCCATGAGTTCGGAGGCAAAGGGGGCCTTGACCGTATCGACCAGCGCAGGGTATTCGTCGCGGATCAAATAAGCATTGTAAGTTGAGCCCCGCTCAGTCTGGTAACCGTGGAAATCCCTGATATTCCAGTCAATGGCGCCAACCCAGGAAATATCTTGTATCAGTTCCGTGTGCATAAATATCTCCGGCAATTGCCACGGATCTGCTGGTCATGAATCCCTGCACATCCGAAGGTTATTTTACCGGGGCTTCCGTTGCCGGTTTTTGTTCCTTCAACATTTTCTTGAGATGTTCCACATAGGCCTCGGCCCCGCCCTCCTGATACCCCGTCCGGGCCAGTTCCTTGCCGGCCGCATCCAGCAATAGAACGGTGGGATAACCTCGAATTGCATAGGTTGTTGCCAAGTCCTTGTTCTGTTTTTTCAATTCGGCGGCCTGTTTCTTCTTGCGGGGAAAGTCGGCGATAAAAAGAACCAAGGAATTTTTTGCGTAGGCCTTGAACGCCGGTTGTGAAAACACTTCCTTGTCCAGCTTGATGCACCAGCCGCACCAGTCTGACCCGGAGAAATCAGCCAGGATCGGGAGCTTCTTTTCCGTCGCTTCCTTTTTGGCCTGTTCGAAGTCGGTCAGCCAATCCTCACCTGCCGTCGCTGAAAGCATTGACAATCCGAGACCCAACGTAACGAACATAATGGTTGACCATTTCATGGCTTTACTCCTGAATGGGTTCATCATCCGATAATGAAAAATACCCCGTATCGGAGAGATTATCAAGCACATTAATCAAGGGTAGATAGGTTCTAGCCCGGATTTCTTACAGGCGAATGCCGCCGGTGCGAAATCCGCTTTTGCCACAACGGATTGCGGCAAAAGTTTCGGCGCGGTGCTGATGCACCTTGCTCAAGGTAGCCCTTTGACGCGCCGAAAGGCGAACCCTGAGCAAGCCCCGGTATTCCGGGCGCGTCGAAGCCGTAGGGCGCATTTTTCACACGAACATGTAAGAGCGTGGCAAGCGCGCATGTCCTGCGCTTGCAGGATGGCGGGCCAAATTGTGCTTTGCGTCATATTTTTGGTTGCGGCCAAGGGCCGCTCTGGAGAAATGCGTGCTAGGATTTGACGGACGGGGTGGGGGGCGGATCCTTCGGAGCGGGCTTAGGTTTCCGGCTTGGCTTCCTTGTCCTTCTCGTCCTTGAGCACCTGTTTCTTTTCGATTTCCTGTTGTTTGAACCAGCGTTCGCGCAGGTCGTCGATGGATTCCATCTTGTCAATGCGAGCCTTGAGCTCCTCCTGGGCCGCCAGTTCATGGGCGGGATCGTATTTCATGCCCGTCATCATCTTTTCGCGCTCGAAGATTTCGTGGATAATCGTGAATTCCAGCTCCTCCACCGAAATAGAGTTATCGATCCAGATTTCGCCGACCGGAATGAATTTATAGCGCTGGTCGTTTCCGCCCAGCACGAAATCAATGAACAGCTCGCGCCGGACCTTGGCGCCGTCCACAATCCAGATGTTCAGGCCCTTGCGCCGGCCGATCTTCAGCCGGTAAATGCCTTCCAGGTTGCAGGGGCTGAACGCCTTTTCGATTTTCTGCGGATCCTTGATCAGCGCCAGCGGCGGCTTGTTGAGATTGATTTCCGGCGAAGGCTTGGGAGGTTCCTTGACCTCCTTCACTTCCGGTTCCTTGATGTCGTTTTTCTTTTCCTCGTTCGGCATAATCGCGGGGTCCATTCCATGAAAACGCCCTAACCTGAAAATAAAAATAATAGCACAGAAAGCCGCTATGGAGAAGAAATAAATTGAATATAATAATGGGATATTTACAGGGAGATCAGTTCAAGCGCACGGTTTTACCAAGTTGGGCGCTTCGGACGGCGGGCACCGGCGGATGCAGTTTCGTGTCAAACTGACAGCCCGCGCGTTCCACATAAAATTCCGCTTCGAACTCGTCACCTTCCTTCACCTTGCGTTGTATCAATCCACCGGCGGTGCCCAACAGCCGTGTTTCCATCAGTTCCCCTTCCTTGATGTTGGCCATCCATGAGGCTTCCAATTCCAGCCGGTGAACCCCCAGGTCAATCAGGCGGCCGCCTCCGGACAGCGCCTTCGTGCCAAACCAGCCGCCAAATCCGGGAGTTCCACGCCTGCGATGCCAGATCGTGCGGCCGAAATAGATTTTTTCCAACAGTATCCGCTGCGAAACACCTCGCCGCCCTCAAGCCATGAAATAAAAATTACTTTATCCGGGGTGGTATAGAGATTCGGGGTATTTCACCCGTCGCTTTCGTCGGGCGCCGGGGACCACCCCGGGGAATTATCGGCGCAGATTGCCGAGGTAATAGCAGGTCACAGAGGGAAAAGTTTCCCCCTAATCTTGATCGGGGTGCCTAAATGATCTTGCTCGACTCCAATGCGAAGATAATCAGTTTGGCGGCGGTGGCAAAATCTTCGTCCTTCTTGAAAAAACCGGAAACACCCAGCTTCTCGGCTTCCTCCATATCTTGTAGCGTACCGTAGGCTGTGATCATGATCACAGGAAGCGTCTTGTCCTTGTCCCGGATTCTCCTCAGGGTTTCGATGCCGTTCATGCCGGGCATCTTCATGTCCAGGTAAACGAGGGTAGGTCTTTCCCGTTCGATCGATGCCAGGCCTTCTTCGCCGCTGCCAACTCCGGTTACCTGATAACCCTTGGCTTTCAGCCAGAATTCCATTGGACGCCGAAATCCGTTTTCGTCGTCCACGAGCAAAATTCGAATGTCTTTGGGTTCCATCCCACGCCTCCTTTTTGACATTATTATGCCATCTTCTTGGTGGTTAGTCAATCTGCATTGCATTACCGGGGCAGGGTGAAGCTAAAGGTACTGCCTTTGCCGATAGCACTCTTGATGTGAATCCGGCCGCCATGTTTTTCCACGATTTCTTTGGCCAGCGGCAAGCCCAGTCCCGTTCCATTCACGTCGGTTAGAGTGTTGCCGCCGATTTGTTCAAACTTGTTGAAAATCCGGGCGATATCATTGGGAGCGATACCGATGCCGGTGTCCGTGACCGAAACCTCGACCGGCGTGGCCGCCGCGTTCAAAGCAATCCGGATTTCACCTTTTGGCGGCGTGAATTTGAGGGCGTTGCTGAGCAGGTTATTCAGCACCTGCGTGATCTTATCGGCATCCAGCTCCAGTTCCAGCGGCGTCTCCGGCAGATCGAGGCGGGAGGTAATGTCCTTTTCCCGTAACCAGCCGGCAAAAGTCGTGACGGTCTTTCGGACGAGGGCCGTAAGATCGGTTCGTGCTTTTTTCAATTCCATCTTGCCGGCATCGAGCTTGGATAAATCGAGCAGATCGTTGATCAGCCGTGTCAGGCGCTCGACGTTGTCCTTTGCCAGCGACAGGAATTCCTTCTGGTTGTCGTTGAGCGCACCGGCCGTCTGATCCAGGATGATGACCAGGTTTTTCTGAATGGCGGCCAGCGGCGAGCGAAGTTCATGGGACACGTTGGCCACGAAATCCGATTTTAACTGCTCGACTTCCTTCATCTTGGTGATGTCGGAGAGTACGGACACCATGCCGATGGTCCGGCCGTCCAGATCTTCGACCACGGCGTTGGAGGTGCGGAGGACGCGCCGGGTTTCATCGTCTTTGCCGGCCACCTCGATCTCCTTGATGGATTCCGGACTTCCGCGGGAAAGCACCAGCGAGTGCTCTTTATTCAGGCTATCCTTCAGTGCTTGTCCGACAATGGCCTGTACCTGTTTGCCCAGCAGTTTTTCGGCCGCGGGATTGGCCATCAAAATTTTTCCGTCGTTGCCTACAACCACCACGCCTTCACCGACGTTACGCATGATGGAATCCATCTTGTTTTTTTCAAATGACAGGCGTTTGTTATCGATCTCGTAGGCCCGGGTGACCTCCTGGACGCGCTTTTTCATTTCGGTCTGGAACCGGTCGCGAATGACATACAGCTCGTTTAATTCTTCCGGGGACGGCATGCGGATCTTATCATCGGCGACCGATGAAGCGGAGGTGGAACGATTCGTGTCAAAAACGACTGCGCCGTGGGGGATTTGCTTGTCGGCCTTGCGCAGGGCTTTAACAAAATCCTCGCCCGTGGTTGTTTTTCCTTTCGTTCCCTTTTCTTTATCAATGCGCCCGTAGAGGACATCGTTCGCCTGGATGTGTTTCAAGTTGTGTTCGGCGAGGGCTTTTTTCATGCCGCCGCCCGCATTCAGTTGTTCCGGCTTGATGGCCATGCATTCCAGGAATGCGCGCAATTCGGCCAGCGACAATCCCGGCTTGAAGGTGATATTATCAACATGCAGGATTTCAAATTGACGGGCCAGGCCCTTGGTATGCGACGGATCGGCATCGACCGGCTGGCCGTTGACCATGAGTTTCATTTCAGCAAATCCGAAGGAAAAATCCTTTGCGCTGGAAAGTTCCTCCTGAAGAAGCTGATGGAGAGCGGCGATGCTGTCTCGTACCAGCGAATGGGTCGGGGGATAGAACCGGACGTTCTGGAGCGCCAGAAACAGTTTGTTGATGATGGGGATCGGATCGCTCATGATGCTGTTGTCGCGATGTATTCCTGTTTAAGGAAATGCCATAAACATGCCAAACTCTTCCAGTTTTTTATTCTAACCGTGTGTTTATCAAAAAACAAGAACAGAATAGCATGCACAAGAATTATTTTTGGTCAACCTTCTGTTCCCCAAACCGATAGGGAATGTATTTCAAGGCCTCCTGGATCGTCAGCCGGGTACTGCTGGGCCCCACGCGAATATAAAATTCTTCTTCAAAGCCGCTTTGTTGGAGAAAGACCGGTTGGTGGCTTCGACGGCACTGGGCGCAAAACACGGTTTTACCGTCCATGGTTTCCCGCGATGTGCGGATGAAGACGGATATATCCTGACCCATGGACGCTTTGACCAGATTCCAGAAGTGAAGCGCGAACTTGTCGCTATTGGCAAAATTATCCACCTCGATGCCTTCCAGGGCGCCGGTGTCCTGGACGCCGATCAGCAGGATGCCGCCCGCCGAGTTCAGGAAGGCGGCAAGGGTTTTCAGGCAGGCGTGTTCTATGGCCGCATCGTTGCGGCCCGCCTTGATATTCCAGCGCAGGCTGGACTTGAATTCCACGTCAAAACTTTCACCCCGGGTAATCAGATCCTTGATGCTCGCGGGCCTTTGTTCAATGCCGGTAAAGGTGGTGAGATATTCAATAATGTCGGCGGCTTGGGCCCGCAAGAGGCGATAGCTTTCCTCCGGCCGTTCCCGGTCGGGGGGCGAGGGTTTGAGGCTGAAGCCGGTCGGGATCGGCATGGATTCCCCGGGTTTTAGACCGGTCCGGGATGGAATCTGGATGGCTAAAAGCGCCAGGCCATATTCTGAAGGCGTAATCCGGCCCAGGATCAGCAGCAGCGGCAGAAGAATCACCGACTGATGGGCAAGGTCCAGGAGAATGAGCGCCGCCTTTTTCTCGGATGGGAGCGTTTGATAGAGCTCCTGGATCCAGGTCGTCAGGCGTTCCGGTGTTTGGGTCATCTGTTCCAGAGGGCCGAACCCTCGCTCGAGGAGAAATTCGTTGAGGCAGATCAGGATGGCGAAGACTGTTTCAATCGTCGGCAGAAATGCCTGGCTTTGGGTCTGGTTCACGGCCGCCGCTGTTTCGCTTCCGGCGGGAGAAGAAGCCGCGGCGGTGTTTTGAATCCGCTGGAGAATCGGATCGTCCTTCAGCCGGGTAATAAGGCGCGGCGGCATGCCGTCGCTGCCGGTTTGCGCAACATCTATTTGCAGTCGAAATAAAGCGGCGGCGGATATACAATCCCAATCCCAGGCGCGGGAGAACGACCAGGTGCGGAGCAAATGGCCCAGCGCCCGGGCATTGGCATGGGCCACTTCTTTTCCGTCCGGCGTCGTCAACGGGCGGCCGTCGTAATACACGGCATAATCGGTTTCGCGCCGAACCAGATCCAGCAATTGGGGAGTTAAGGGGTCCGGAGCGATGGAAGGATTCCGCGTGTTCATGCCATAATGCCTTTACATGGGCCTCGCTTGCCGTAAGAGTTATACGGGATAAGCAGTGGCGAATCAAGTTTAAGCCGGTCCTTTGTTGACCGGCGGCGGGAAGCGGAGTTACATACGCGTTTTCGATGGGATGGAATATGTACCTTAACTGGATCATGACTATGGGCCTGCGGGCGGGGGTGCTGGCGACGGCGCTGGTGTGCGCCGGCGGTTGCGCCAGGCAGGAAACCCCTGCGCTGGAGCCGCCGGCGGCTTCCGCGTTGACGAATAGCGTTGAACCGGATTCTCTCCGGAAAATGGCATATCCCACGGATCGGAAATCCCTCGCGGCGCGTGAGGATTCCGGAGATTTTCGGCCGACCGCTTCCGGCCGGATCGAATCCGCCCTGTATGGATCCGTTCGGACGGAAAGAAACGGCAAAGGCCTGGCGCCGTCGTTTCACGAGGGGATTGACATCGCGCCGTTGAATACTGACGCCCACGGCCGGCCGCAAGATGCCATCGCGGCTGTGGCGGACGGTACCGTTGCCTATGCCAATCGGGTTGTCGGCAACTCGAATTACGGTAAATACGTGGTGCTTAGGCATGCCAGTTCCCTGGGCGAGTTATATACGTTGTATGCGCATTTGGCGCAGATCGCGCCGGGAGTCAAAGCTGGTCAAGCAGTGAAAGCGGGGGCTATCCTGGGTATCATGGGCAACACGTCGTCGTCTCCCATTCCGATGGCGCGGGCGCATCTGCATTTTGAATTGGGTTTCATGGTTAACGCGCATTACGACCGCTGGTACCATGCGCAGAAATTGAAACCGGATCATGGGATTTTCAACGGCGGAAATCTGTTGGGTCTTGATCCGCTGGCGGTTTTCGAGCGGCAGAAGGAGGATCCGGCCTTCACGTTTGCGGAGTATTTGAAAACCATTCTGCCGGCATTTGAAATCGTGCTGTTTGTTCCCCGCCGCCCCGATTATTTCCGGCGCTACCCGGCGCTCTGGGACGGCCCTGCGTTCAGCGGTCGCGCCATGGTGCTGGCGGTGTCGGAGAACGGTCTGCCCCTGCGGGGATGGAATGCCGCGGAACCGGACAGGCAGGAGCAGGGTAAAAAGAAATGGCGGATCCGGAATATGAATGCCGCCGCGCTGGGCCGGAACGGCTGTCGCCTGATTGTCTGCCGACGGAGAACGTGGACGTTGAGCGCGGCCGGCGAAAAATGGCTGGAGATCCTGACGTATCCGTAAGGATAACACTTGTGGCCAAAGAGCGTGGCCGGATGATATTGCCTTTCGGCGTCGTCTGGCCAACCTCACGGCTTACGCGCGCTGTAGAGCCGATTGTTGGGTGCTGGTTCATGCACCCAGTCTCCCCATCCAGTCGCCAATGCAGTGCGTGATGGCAATCACGACAATTGCGATCATGAGGTGTTCACCGACGATCTTCCAAGGTGGCTTGCCCTGCGATCTTGCGATGATGTAGCTCAGAACAGTGAGAATGGACAGTCCCCATATCAAATTCACGATGATGGCAGCGGAAAGAGAGAGAAGAAGAACAGGAACCAGGAAGGTCATCGCGAACAGGAACTTGGTCAGGAAGGTTGCCACGGTGGCCCCCCAAATCTCTTTGGCGGTGTGAGTGTTCTCTGCTTCCTCTGAAACGTGGATACCCAAGGCATCTGAAAACGCGTCAGCAACGGCGATTGTCAGAATCCCGGCGAGGATCACAATTTTGGAATGCGTCCCTGAGTGGAGACCGACCATGAGACCGAGTGTCGTGATGACAGCCGATGTCAGCCCAAACGAAACACCTTTGCGCAACGAATCCTTCATCGGTATGTTCTCATCTTAGCACCCAACGAATAGCGTTTTGTCCAGATCCAGAGATCCAGTGTGCCGCGAGCATACAACGGTGGCCGAGGCGGGACAAGCGCAAATCGAGCGGCATGCTGGAGAAAACGTCGTTTCCGCCGTCGCTCCCTGGATACGGGCAGACCCCGGCGAAGACGGTTGGGAGTGTGCCGTCGTTGGATTGGCGTATGGGTATTACGAGGTGCAGGTTCATGCCGGTCCATACCGGGCGCGGGCCTGCGCCCGCCAACCGCATGATTTGGCTGCTACCGCAAGGCGCAGGACCGGGGGGCTGGTGTTCGGGCGGACGGTTGCCATGCCATTGCGTTTCCATGCGGAACGAATAGCCGTCAGACTTGATAACGATATGACCGTCCAGGCCGTTGACGCGGGTTGGGTATTGGGCCGCCAGGTTCCGGAGGCGCTGACAGCGTTCGGAAAGCCAGAGTGATTTCGAAGCGGGGACTACCATGGCTTGCGGCTGGACGGCCTCGAAGAATGCGTTGTCGGCCAGGACCTCGGCGCCATGATGGGGCACCTTGAGAATGTCCGCCTTGATGGAAGTGATATCCCGGCGCTGGGTTATATAACGACCCAGGGGTTGGTTCAAATCGCCGGCGAAGAGGATGCGTATTTTCTGGTGGGTCAGCATCATGATAGCGGACGTGTCATTGATGTCGGTGGGTCCGATGGGCGTACGCAGTCCGTCGTAAATATAGAGGACTTTCAAGGAAGTGCCGTTATCGAACACCCACTGGGTGTTGCTGGTCATGGGAATGACCGGAATATCCCGGTCCACCAGCGCGTATAAAATCGTCTCGATCTCCTCTTGGGAACAGCCCCAGGGGGTTTCTTTTTTTACCAGGTAGGGCGGCGCCGGATTGAAATATACCGAATCGATGGTGATCTGGTTGTTCAACAGCGCCATCAATCCGCCGTAGTGATCGCGGTGGCTGTGGGTAATGATGACGGCGTTGAGCCGCGAAACGCCCTGTTCCTTGAGGAATTGAAGCAGGCTGTCAGCGCAATCCGGGTGGCCGGTGTCGATCAGGATGTGAACCGAGTGGTTGATTTTCAGCAGGTGTGCGTCGCCTTACTGTTGCCCGGTATTCACGTTGATCGCGGTCCAGACCAGGTCGGGGTCCTGAAGCCAATAATAACCAAACCCGGCGATCGCGGCCAGGAGCGCCAGTCCGACGAACAGATACCACCTGGTTTTGAACGCTGAGCGCATGGAAAAAAACACCGAAGGAGTAATCAGGAGATTAAGTAAGGTTGTTTACGGGATCGCGCGCAAGCGCGCTTCCTGCATGAATGCGTGTTGTCTATGTAGAAAGGCCGCTTGCGGCCGATATTAACTATGGGATGACTGCACATTAGCAATCATCAAACCCGTTTAATTTCTTCCCGGAAGCACCGGCGGAACCGGGCATCCCAGGGAATCCGCGATTGCCCGGAGAAGCTCCGCTTCTGCCACGGTGATCCGGCCGTCGGCCCCGATGCAGGCGGCACAAGCATCCAAAGTCATTTTTTTGATCTGGGGTGACGTGGTGGCCAGCGCCTCGATGGCCCGGTCAGCCGGCTGGAGCCCGCACTGTGCCCTGGGCAGCAGGGTAATCGGGGACTTCAGCCTGTCAGCTCCCAGCTGGAACGCCGCTTCGGCGCTCCCGGTTTCAGAATGCCCGTAGTAGGCCAGCGTGGACAGAAGTGCGCGGACTGATGGCAGAAGCGGTTTTATGGCGTAATATTGAATTAACGGTGATTTTTGAGGGTTGAATAAAGATTCCAGGTGGCGAACCACGCTCCGTTGGAGGGCATATTCAAAGAGGGTGATGGTGTTATCCGCGGTGATAAGGTAATGGAGGTTGTCCTTAAACTCGGTGAACTGGAGCTTGGAGAGGGAACGCAGCGTGGCCAGTGCCAGATCCGCCAGGGGCAGGCGGAGTTCCGGCGCCAGTCCTTGCAGGGACGGTTGCATAGTTGTGATGGCTTGGTAAACCGGCGGTTCGCAATGCTGTTGCAAATAAGCTAACTGGCTGTTTCGCGGTTCGGTATCCTTGTTGAGCAGAAGGCAATAAATCAAAGCGCGGGCGCCAACCGGGTCGCGCGCAATGTCTTGAGCGGCCGGAGGAATTGCGGCCATGATCGTGGAAGCGTAGAGGAGATGCTCTGCCTGCGGTCGTCCGATGCTTTGGGTCACGGCTTCGGAGCGGAGCTCTCGCCGGCCGCTTGCCATGTCCTGTTCGGCCAGCATGGAAACCGGAGACGCGCCTGGCGCCGAGCCGGCATTCTCCGCTGGGTTCCAGATTGCGGTACGGACCGCGGTTGGAGAAAGCTTTGTGAAACCGCCGTCAAACGAGGCGTCAATCCGTCGGATGCGCTCTGCGAGCGGGGGATGCGTCGCCATCAAGTTGAAAAATGAGGCTCGCAATCCATCGGCAAAAAACAGATGGCTGGCTTCTTCGGCCTTGGAGTTCTCGATCCGCGAGCCGCTGAGGAACCCGCCGATTTTCTTCAACGCGCCGCCCAAGCCGTCCGGGTTGCGCGTGAACTGCACCGCGGCGGCGTCAGCCAGGAATTCACGCTGGCGCGATAAGGCGCTTTTGATGAGCTTGGCGAAAAAGACGCCGATGTAGCCGATGACCATCAGGCCCAGCCCCAGCACCATGATCAGCACCAGGCCGCCCCCCTTCTTTTTTCCGGCGCTCGCCGATCGGGACGTCGAGGAGTAAGCGACCAGGCGGAATATCATGTATCCGATCAGGGCAATCACCAGGATACCGTGAAGAATCCCCATCAGGCGCAGATTGAGCCGCATGTCGCCGTTGAGGATATGGCTGAACTCGTGGGCGACGACTCCTTGGAGTTCGTCGCGCGTCAAAAGGGTCATACAGCCGCGGGTTACCCCGATGATGGCGTCTGTGGGGGAGAATCCGGCGGCGAAGGCATTGATGCTGTCTTCATCTTCCAGCAGAAAAACCCGCGGCACGGGGATGCCGGCGGCGATGGCCATTTCCTCCACGACGTTGAGCAGGCGCCGCTCGGCGACATCGGTCGCGTTGGGCGGCACCGGCCGCGCGCCCAGCATCGCGGCGACCGCCTCTCCGCCGCGGGACAGCGCTATGATTTTATACAGCGACCCGATGACCACGATCAAAACCGTGCCGGTGATTACCCAGAGAAACAGTTCCGGATTCCACCAGGAAACCACGCCGCCGGGTTTGGGCTGGGGAGTGTTGGCCAGCCAGATAAACACCAGGGCGAACACGCCGTAGACGGCCATGATAATCAGGGTCACCGCGAGAATGAAATACCCGATCAGCAGTGATGTTTTGCGCCGTGCGCGGTCCTGATGTTCAAAAAAATCCATAATTTAAATTTTTCGAAAGAAAAATTTAAAAAGCGACTTTGGGCGCTTCCCGTTCCGTCGGGGCCGTGATTTCAAACAACTGGGCCGCCGTGAACCCGAAGGGATTGGCGATCAGCATGTCCGGGAATGATTCCCGGGTGGTGTTGTACACCATGACGGAGTCATTGTAGGCTTGGCGGGCGAACGACACCTTGTTCTCGGTGGAGGATAGTTCTTCCATCAACTGCATCATGTTCTGATTGGCCTTCAGGTCGGGATAGGCCTCCACAACGGCGAACAGGCGGCCCAGGGCGCCGGTCAGCATGGTTTCCGCACCCATTAATCCCTGCATGGCGGTGACATTAGCCGGGTTGGCCGCAGCCTTCTGAACGGCCGTGGACGCCTGGTTGCGCGCCGCAGTGACCGCTTCCAGCGTTTCCCGCTCATGCTTAATATAGCCCTTGGATACTTCCACCAGGTTGGGGATCAGATCGTAGCGCCGCTTGAGCTGGACGTCGATCTGGGCAAACGCGTTTTTGAACCGGTTACGCAGGGTCACCAGGCGGTTGTAAACCGTGACCACGTAGAACCCGATAATCGCCAGGAAAACAAGGACCAGTAACGGTGTGATCAGCATAACAATCCTCCTTGGGTTTTATAATACGGCGGGAAATAGCCCCGCATCCTTTTACCATCATCATAGCGTATCGGGGGCGCGTGTCAAAATCTAATTCCATGTTTGAAAATTCCCGTCATCCTGTTATTCTGTCCTTTGTCGCTTCTTAATTTCCGGAGAGTCGTCATCATGAATGTAACTCAGAAGATATTGTCCGAGCACCTGGTCAGCGGATCGCTGACACCGGGCGAGGAAATCGCCATTCGCATCGATCAGACGCTGACCCAGGATGCCACCGGCACCATGGCCTGCCTGCAATTCGAATCCATGGGATTGGATCGGGTTAAGAACGAATTGGCGGTCAGCTATGTGGACCATAATACGGTCCAGGTCGGATTTGAAAACGCCGACGATCACCGGTATCTCCAGTCCGTGGCGGCCAGGTACGGCATTGTCTTTTCCCGGCCGGGTAACGGGATTTGCCATCAACTGCACTTGGAACGATTTGGGGTCCCGGGGAAGACGCTCCTGGGATCCGATTCCCATACCCCCACCGGCGGCGGCTTGGGTATGCTGGCCATCGGTGCCGGGGGTCTGGATGTCGCGGTGGCCATGGCCGGCGGCGCGTTTTATCTGACGGCGCCCAGGGTGGTCCGCATCACGTTGAAGGGCCGCCTTAAGCCCTGGGTTTCGGCAAAGGACATCATCCTGAAGGTGCTGGAGGTGTTTGGGACTAAAGGCAACGTGGGGTGTGTCTTTGAATATGGCGGACCGGGAATTGCCCATCTTGATGTGCCGGAGCGGGCGACGATTGCCAACATGGGCGCTGAGTGCGGGGTGACAACATCCGTCTTTCCCAGCGATGACCTTACGCGCCGGTTTTTGGAAGCGCAGGGCAGGGGAGCGGCCTGGCGGGAAATCCTGCCGGATGCCGATGCCGCCTATGAGCGCGAGGTGATTCTTAATCTGGCGGACGTGGAGCCTCTGGCGGCGGCGCCGCATTCCCCCGGCAACGTGACCCCGGTGGCCAAGCTGGAGGGCATGAAGGTTGATCAGGTGCTGATCGGGTCCTGCACGAATTCTTCTTACCGGGACCTTAAGACCGTTGCCCGTTTGCTGGAAGGAAGGACGGTGCATCCGGATGTCAGCCTCGGCATTGCGCCGGGTTCGCGTCAGGTTCTGGCCATGCTGGCCAAGGATAAGAGTCTGGCCGCCCTGGTGGGCGCCGGGGCGCGAATCCTGGAAAATACCTGTGGTTTCTGCATCGGCAATTCGATGTCGCCGGGAACGGAGGGGGTGTCCCTGCGCACCTCGAACCGCAATTTTGAAGGGCGATCGGGAACGCCGTCGGCCAGGGTCTATTTGGTCAGTCCCGAGGTGGCGGCGGTTGCGGCGATTCATGGCCGCATCCGGGATCCGCGTCGAACCGACTTGGAATGCCCCCGCGTTTCCATGCCCAAGGCCTTCGAGATCGATGATTCCATGTTTCTCCGCCCGTCGGAGGACGGCTCCGGGGTGAAAATTATCCGGGGCCCGAATATCGGGGAGCCGCCGAAGAACCACGCGCTGCCTTCTGAACTTGCCGGCGTGGTTGTGATCAAGGTTGGCGATAACATAACCACGGATCATATCATGCCCGCCGGCGCGCGGCTGAAATATCGTTCTAACATTCCGGCGTATGCCCGGTATGTATTCGAGCCGGTGGACCCCGAATTTGCCGGGCGGGCGAAAAAATTCCAGGATGAGGGCGGGCACAACTTTATCGTCGCCGGCGAATCCTATGGCCAGGGCTCAAGCCGGGAACACGCCGCCATCTGCCCGATGTTTCTGGGGGTGAAGGCCGTGATCGCCAAATCGTTCGAGCGAATTCACGAGGCCAACCTGGTCAATTTTGGCATTATTCCGCTGGTTTTTGCCCGTCCCGCCGATTACGACAAGCTTAAGGCGGGAGATCGCCTTCGTCTGGCTGGTATTCGCCAGGCCATTGTGGAAGGCAAGCCGATTGTCCTGCGCGACGAAACGGCCGGGGCGGACATGCCGCTGAAGCTGACGCTCTCCCAGCGTCAAGCGGAAATGATCCTGGCCGGAGGTCTGCTGAATGTTATGAAAACATCGAAATTGTAAATTGGGTGCCGCGATGAATGCCGTTGAAAAAAAGATAAAATATTCCAATCCTAAGCAGGGTATGGATTTAGCACGTGCCCGGCGTGCCGTTGTTCTGGAACAGATTCTGCCGACAATCAGTATCGACGCGATCCGCCTGGATGACTGGCAACATAAAAAGAGCGTTGATCTCAATTTGGCGGATGCCCGTGATTCGCGAGACTGGCGCAGAATCCGGCTCGGCGGCTGGTGGGGCGGCAATCGGCTCGATTTCTGGTTTCGCAGGAAGATCATTCTGCCGGACCTGTTGATCGGCAAATCCCTGATCCTCCGGCTCCGGCCCGGCTCGGAGGGACTGGTGTACCTCGATGGTCGCGAGGAGTGCGGAATCGATCCCTTCCACCCGAATGTGTTTTTCAAGGGAACGCGGGCGGAGCACGAAATTCTGATGGGCATGCACAGCGGCTGGAATCATCCCCGCTGGGGATATCCGCACGGCTGGAATGCCGGCGTGGTTCAGTTCAAGCAGGCCGACCTGGGTGTTTTCAGCGCAGATGCCTGGCGCTGTTCCCTGCTGCTGACGAATCTGGGAAACATCATTGATGGCGCCGGGCTCGGCGCCGACAAGGTCAGTGAGCTGACGACTGTTTTTGACGAGGCGATCAGGAAAATCGCCATGCAAAGGCCGGGATCGGCGGATTATTATCGCTCGCTTCCCGGCGCGCTGGATTACCTGGAAAAGACGCTATACCGTCATCGCCTGGCGTTGGGGCGGGGCGTCACCCATCTTGTAGGCCACTCGCATCTTGATGTTGTGTACCTCTGGCCGTGGCCGCAGACGGTGCATAAGGCCTCCCGCACGTTCGCCTCGATGCTTGGGCTGATGCGGCGTTACCGCGAGTTCAGGTTCACCCAGAGCTCGGCGGTGCTTTACGATTTTATGCGGGAGAGATTTCCGCGCCTCTTCCGCCAAATCAAGGCCAGGCATGCCGCCGGGCAATGGGAGGTTGTCGGCGGGATGTGGCTGGAAAGCGATTGCAACCTGCCGTCGGGCGAATCGCTGGTGCGGCAGTTCCTATACGGTCAGCGTTTTTTCCGGCGCGAGTTCGGATGCACCTGTACGGTCTGCTGGTTGCCCGACGTGTTCGGGTTCAACGCCAACCTGCCGCAGATCATGGCCCGGGCGGGCATCCGTTATTTTGCCACTGCCAAGCTTTCCCTCAACTGGAGGTTCCGCCTGCCGCACGACGTGTTCCGGTGGCGCGCGCCCGACGGCTCGGAAGTGCTGGCGGCTTCCCTTCAGACGGGCTACGGCGGGAACCTGACACCTTCCGAAATGAGTGCGGCGCGGGGGAAATATCTCCCGGCGCCGGAGATTGACGCCATCCCGCTGTGTTACGGATACTCGGATGGCGGTGGCGGCGTCACGGATGCCATGGTGGAGTGCGGTCGGATATTGACCCGAATCACGCCCCCCGGGAATGTGCGCTTTTCAGGGCTCGGGGATTATTTCAAAACAATCGAACGCGTTGCCGGGCGGCTCACAACCTGGCGGGATGAGCTTTACCTGGAGGCGCACCAGGGCACGTTTACCACCGAGGCGCGCACCAAGCGCGGCAATCGCCGCTGTGAGCAGGCCATGCGCCGCGCGGAGATCGTGTCCACGGCGGCGTTCCTGGCCGGATTGTCCTATCCGCGGAGTATCTTGGAACGGTGCTGGAAAAAACTATTACTGAACCAGTTTCATGATGCCATCACCGGCAGTTGCGTGACTGAGGCTACCGCGCATGCCTTGGCGCATTACAAGGAAATCATGGCTGATTGCTCCGTAATTTTCCGGCGCAGCCTGGATGCCGTCTTGAATCCGCCCCGGCGCGCCCAGGCTGGAGCGGAGTTTACCGTGCTGAATTTTACCTCGGACCGTTTGACCGGTTTGGCCAGGATGCCCGCCATCAAGGGAGTCCGTGCGCTGGCGGATCCGCAAGGCAACCGGGTTCCCGTTCAGCAATCGGGGGACGGTAAATCCATGCTGTTCGTGGCCGCCGATTTGCCGCAGATAGGTTACCGGACCTATAGCGCCGTTTCCTCCGGCGCCGTTGAACGGTTGCCTTTTGAGCCGGTGCAGGGGGACCTAACCGGGCGCATTGAAAACGCCTATTACACCTGCCGGCTCAATCGGGCAGGAGAAATAACGGCGTATTATTTCAAACCGGCCGGCCGGCGCCTGGTTGACGCCCGCCAGCCCGCTAATAATTTCCAGTTCTTCGAGGATATTGATAAGCCATACGACGGCTGGGATCTGTACGACGATTACGAGAAAAAAAGGTTGAGCCAACCCGCGGTCACCGGCTTTCATCTCGTGGAAAAAGGGCCGCTTCGCGTGATCTATGCGGTGGCGCGCCGGTTCCAATCGTCAATCATTCGCCAGCAGATATGTTTTTATGCCCATACCGCGCGGATAGATTTCGAGACCGAAGTGGACTGGCGTGAAAAACATGTTCTGTTCAAGACGGCGTTTCCCGTCCGGATCAACGCGCGCTCCGCCACTTACGAAATTCCCTACGCAGTTATTTCCCGGCCAACCCGTCCGAACACGGCGTATGACAGCTCCAGGTTCGAAGTGCCTGCTCAGCGCTGGGCCGACCTGTCGGAAACACGATGCGGGGTCAGCCTGATGAATGACTGCAAGTATGGCTATGATATCAAGGGCCGGGTTATGCGCCTGACTCTCCTGCGCGCATCGACGATGCCCAATCCGGAGGCCGACCAGGGCCGGCAGGTGTTCACCTACAGCCTGTTCGCGCACCTGAGCGACTGGCGCCGCGGCGGGACCCTGGCCGAGGCGCGGGAATTGAACGAGCCCCTGGAAGTGGTCCGGGCCGGCGCCGCCCAGCCTGAGTTTTGCCTGCTGCATACCGATGCGCCGAACGTGACCATCGAGAATATCAAACTCTGCGAAGACAACGACGATCTGGTTCTGCGCCTGGTCGAGACGCACGGCTTGAAAACCGCGGCGCATATCCAATGCGGATTTCCTGTCAGCCGGGTTTTTGAAACCAACCTGCTGGAGGATAATCTCAAGCTGCTTCCCGCAAGGGCCGGTCGGATCAGCTTCGGGATCGGTCCGTTCGAGATCAAAACGCTGCGCCTGCAAGTCGGGCGGAAAAAAAGATCGAAGAAAATAATTGTTTAGACGCTTTCCCGTAACAATACACGCTTTGGCGTGTATCTTTTTGGTAGGGCGCGCAGTCCCTTGCGCGCCGTATTTCGGTCATAACGGCGGCCAAGGGACCCGCCTGCGTCCAGAGACTACTGCGAGGCGCGCTGGCCGCCCTGCCTGTTCGGTTGCGGGCACAAGCCCGCCTTAGTACTCTGAACATCGATAACAATGAGCGCGGGGTAGTCTAACAGGAGAACAACACATGGCCTTTAACAAAATCACCGTTCCGGCCCAAGGTCAACCCGTTACCGTCGGATCCGGCGGTAAACTCGTGGTTCCGGATGAACCGATCCTGCTGTTTATCGAGGGCGACGGTGTCGGGCCCGACATCATGCGCGCGGCGATGACGGTCTGGAATGCCGCGGTGGAGAAAGCTTACGGCGGCAAGCGGTGCGTCCGCTGGATGGAAATCTATGCGGGCGAAAAGGCCAACGCCATGTACGGTGCGCCGGTCTGGCTTCCGCCGGAAACTGTCGAGGCGATTCGTCAATATGTCGTGGCAATCAAGGGTCCCCTGACCACGCCGATCGGGGGCGGCATTTCCTCCCTGAACGTGGCTTTGCGGCAGAAACTGGATTTATTCGTCTGCCTGCGGCCCGTGCGTTGGTTTACAGGCGTTCCCTCGCCGGTCAAGCATCCGGAATGGACCGATATGATCGTGTTCCGTGAAAACACCGAGGATATTTACGCCGGCATCGAATGGGCCGCCGGAACCGCCGAGGCGAATAAAGTGATCCAATTCCTCCAGCAAGACATGGGAGTGAAAAAAATACGGTTCCCCGAAACCAGCGGGATCGGCATCAAACCGGTGTCCCGCGAGGGGTCCGAGCGCTTGATCCGCGCCGCCATCCGGTATGCGGCGTCAAATCGGCGGCCCACCGTTACCCTGGTTCACAAAGGCAATATCATGAAGTTCACGGAAGGCGCCTTCAAACAATGGGGTTACGACCTGGTGCGGCGCGAACTGGGTGATCTTGCGGTCGTGTCCGAAGATTGCGGCGGCAAGGCGCCTTCGGGCAAAGTGCTGGTCAATGACGTGCTGGCGGACGCTTTTTTCCAGCAGATTCTCACCCGGCCCCGGGACTATTCGGTCGTGGCCACGATGAATTTGAACGGCGACTATCTTTCCGACGCGCTGGCCGCCTGCGTGGGCGGCATCGGCATCGCGCCGGGCGCCAACATCAATTATGATTCCGGCCTGGCCGTGTTCGAGGCCACGCATGGCACGGCGCCGAAATACGCCGGTCAGGACAAGGTAAATCCCGGCTCCCTGATTCTCTCCGGCGAGATGATGTTCCGCTATTTGGGCTGGATGGAAGCGGCCGACCTGATCATCCGGGGTATGGAACGAACCATCGCGGCCAAAACCGTGACCTACGATTTCGAGCGCCTGATGGAAGGCGCCAGCCTGCTATCCTGCAGCGAATTCGGCCGCGCCGTCGCGCGGAATCTGGGGTGATTATTGCCGGGGCGGACATCCCGCTGAAGCTGACGCTCTCCAAGCGTCAGCGGAGATGCTCCTGGCCGGCGGCCTGCTGAATGTTGTGAAGGCCTGAATTATTCCAAGGCAACATTCAGATTGGGGGAATCGTTGCTGAAAGAAAAACGCGACTTTTCGGTTACAGGGGGAAGGCGGCGCAACCAAATTAGTCGGATAGATGGCTTCAGACGTCAGCTTCTGGAAATGACTCTCCAGCAAGGGCAGGTATGTTGTCTTGGATGCCATCATTTATTTTTCAAAGGCCAAGCGTGACTAATGTTTCACACCGCGTCCGCACGGTGTGAAACGTTGGCGTCCACGCTCTTGTCGGATCGTGCTTCTATTGCGTTGGGGGGTCGTCTGTGACTTGTACAAAAATCGCAAGATACTCCTGCTTTCCACTTGATACATCCTGAAACAGGTATCTGCCGACTAAAACCCACTGATCGAGACGGAACTCGATCTTTGTCTTGATTGCTCGCTTCTGTATGAGGGGAAGGCCGACATCCATCGACACTCCCTGGATGGGCATTCGCTCCTTAAGGGTATTGAGTTGAAGATCGACGTTTACGGCGATGTTGCCGGCCGTAGTCGGATTTATCGTTGCCGCCAAGCGGATGCCTGGTGATTCCTTTTCGGGAAGTGTCTTCAGGGCGAAAGAGCCGTTTGTTTGGGGATCGAAGTACTGAATCTGTGATTGCACCCTTATGATGGCTTCCTGACCGACCCTTGCGGCGATCATTGGCGCCGCGAGCACTTTGACTCCTTTGTACCCCATCAAGTCATTCAGTAGCTCTTCTTTGATTTGTGGCAGGGCATTATTGGTAAACGTTGCGGCAAGCAGTGTGCTATACAGTATATTTGACTCAGCGACCGTCAAGATCTTTGCCTTCAACATAAAGGATTGAGGCTGTTCATCGGGCTTTGCGCCGCGAGCGGCTCCAACTGCGAATAGGAAGACAGCAAGGAGTGAGATGATCCCTCTGAAATGTTTTGTCAGCATGATAATACCCTTTCTTCGTGTGCTTAGTTCACCAGCGTTTGCCTGCGCAGGAAAAAGTCTTTTGGCTCCTGTTCATTTGCGAATGCAGCGGAAAACGCCGAATCTCCTTCGACAATCCAAGTGGTCGATATCCTGGGCGTGCTCGCGGGCGTGGTAACCATCCAATAAAGCCACATTCCCATCACAAGAAACGTCAGGCAGGCTGTTGCACATATCCACAAGGGCACAGGCATAGAAACGAAACCAGGATGGCGGGTCTCATGCGCTTGAAGCGTCTCATGCACGCGCCGGCCCAAACCGTCAGGCACGGATGCGAGCGGTAGTTTCCTTAATCTTTCCTCAAGCCTATTCATTGAAGTTCCTCCTGTAGCATGCCTTTGAGTTTTTCAAGTCCACGCCGGTATCGGGAAGCAACCGTGTTGATGGAAGTGCGGCAAACGTTTGCGATCTCTTGGAAGGTAAGCCCGTCAATGGCCTTCAGAATGATGACCTCCCTCTCCTCGTGACCTACCAGGCTAAGCATGTTCTCGATATCAGAGTAGTGATTGATGGCGGCGTCGTGGGCCGCGAGATGTTCCAAGTCCAGAATGCTCTCTTGTCGGGACTCGTCCTTACGCCAGTCATCCACGACTGCGTTCCGTACACACCTGTAGGCGTACGGCTTTAGAGACCGTGGTAAAACGAGTCTCTGCAGTAACTTGCAGATTACCGTGTGTACCGCATCCTCTGCCGCCGCTGATCGGCCGGTTAACGACAAGGCGTAGGTGTATAAACCTTGTCGATTCTCTTCGTAGAATGCCCTGATTCGGTCATGTCGCATGCTCTGGTTCCCGTCTTTTCCTTATAACACGGCCAAGGCAGGCTTTTTTGTGCGTCGGCAGGATGCTTTTCAGAGATCCAACCATTGATTAAACAGGATGTATTGGCCTGATAATCCGATATTCGTTGGGCATGTTTTCGGGCAATACGACCGATGGCATTATCGGGTTATATGAGATCAGAATAGGCCGGTGTCATGGACAGTCAATAATAAAAGCACGAGATGAATATCCGCATTGGTAGGTCCGTCTTGCGTCACGGGCCAGAAGGTCAGGCCGGAATGGCGCTAAGATATGCCGCCGTTTTTCATATCTGGTCTGGCCTGAGTCTTGACTTCCAAGAGTCAGGATGTTTGTGGAGGTTCTGAACGGCAACAATCAGGATCAAATCACTTCTGATTTGATAGATCAGGCCATACGGAAATCGGTTTGTCCGGCAACGGCGGGAGCGCTTGGAAAGAGGTGCCCAAGCTTTCGGATACTGAAGGATTCGCTCTATGGCTCGCTTGATCTCCACTGCGAACTCGTATCCGAGTCCTTCGCTTTGAAGGTTGTAATAGGCGATGGCCTCGACAAATTCAGCGTTGGCCGGATCGAGAAAATCGATCCTCATGACTTACGCCTGTTAATTTTTTCGAATACTTGGCTTGCGGGGATTGCCTTGATTTCGCCTCGATCATACGCGGCGATACGATCCTCCGCCTCTTTTGCCCAAAGTGCGTCGATTTCTTCTCGGGCAGGGAAGTCAAAGCTCGAAAGAATTTGCTCCACCAGTTCAGCCCGTTCCACCGGCGGCAAATGAATAGCTTTTTCCAAAACTTCTTGTGTCTGCACTGTCATGATTCCCCCGCTTAGTACGACGAGAACAGTTTAGCGTGTTTTCGGTCAATCTGACCGATGTCATTATTAGGTTATATAAGGATAGAATAGTCCATGGTCATGGGCAGTCAACAACAAAAGCACGAACGGTATAATGGGTGATAGGGGGGGGGGGTAATCGATCCTGTAGCGCGCCACGGTGTGGCACGTCCCGAGCGCCACGTCTGAAGCAAAGTGGACCCTTGCCTCGCCTAAGGGCACCGGGGTGAATTGCCTCGGGATCAGGATCGCCGCACACCGTGCGGCGCTACAACCAAACCAATTCCCTCCATGACTGAGGGTTACTATCCGACCATCAGTTTTATGCGGGATGGTTGCCTTGTGGTTCCTATGGCAGAAACCGTTCACCGTCAGGCAAACACGGCGCCGGAACCGGCGCTCGTGACCCGCTCGGCATAGCGTTGTAAATACCCCGTGGTGATCTTGGGCGTGAACGGCGGCAATGTCGCGCGCCGGCGCTCCAGTTCGTCCTTGGGCACCGTCGTTTCCAGCAGGTGATGGGGAATATCAATGCGGATCGGGTCGCCGTCGTTCAGCAGACCAATGACGCCGCCCGCAGCGGCTTCCGGAGAAACATGGCCGATACACGCGCCGCGCGTGCCGCCGGAAAAGCGTCCATCGGTGATCAGGGCCACCTTTTCTCCCAGCCCCTGGCCCATGATGTAGGAGGTCGGTCCCAGCATTTCCTGCATGCCCGGTCCGCCCCGTGGGCCTTCGTAACGGATCACCACCACCTGGCCCGCTTTCACCCGTCCCTGGAGAATGCCTTCACAGGCTTCCTCCTGGGAATTGAAGATGACAGCCTGGCCTTCAAAGGTCAGCATGGAAGGCGCCACGCCCGCCGTTTTTACCACCGCGCCATCCTCGGCCAGATTGCCCCAGAGCACGGATAAGCCGCCTTCTTTTGAATAGGGATTGGCCAACGGCCGAATGACTTCGGTATCCTTGATCTCGGCCCGGGCGACATTGCGGCCGATGCTTTTGCCGGTTATCGTGGGAGCGTCGGAGTGAATCAGGCCCGGAATGGCGCTGATGGATTTAATGATGGCGCTGACCCCGCCGGCGCGGTCCACGTCTTCCATGTGGAAGGCGCTGGAAGGGGAGACTTTGCAGATATTGGGGCATTTCCTGGAAATCTCGTTGATTCGTTTCAGGTCATAGCGGATGCCTGCTTCATGGGCGATTGCCAGCGCGTGTAGGACCGTGTTGGTGCTTCCGCCCATGGCCATGTCCAGCGCGAACGCGTTATCCAACGCCTCGACAGTGACGATGTCCCGCGGATGAGGTCCGTTGTCCCTGGCCATGGCGACGATGCGCTGGGCTGCCTTGGTATAAAGCGTCTTGCGCTTGGGATCGGTTGCCAGGATGGTGCCGTTGCCGGGCAGGGCCATGCCGAGTCCCTCGCACAGGCAGTTCATGGAATTGGCCGTGAACATCCCGGAGCAGGACCCGCAACCGGGACAGGCGGCTGTCTCAATGGCCTCCAACTGGGCTGTGGTGATTTTTTCCTGTTTGCAGGCGGCCACGCCTTCAAACACGCTGATCAGGTCCAACGCTTTTCCTTCCGCCGTGCGGCCGGCGGCCATGGGTCCGCCGCTGACCATCAGGGTCGGGATATTCACGCGGAGCGCGCCCATCAGCATGCCGGGCACGATCTTGTCGCAGTTGGGAATGCAGATCATGGCGTCGAAACAATGGGCCTTGACCATGGATTCCACGCAGTCGGCGATGAGCTCGCGGCTGGGCAGAGAATACTTCATGCCGCTGTGGCCCATGGCGATGCCGTCGCAGATTCCGATGGTGTTGAATTCGAACGGAATCCCGCCCGCTTTGCGGATGCGCCGGCAGATCCAGCGGCCGACGGCATTCAGGTGCATGTGCCCCGGGATAGTCTCGGTGAACGAATTGCACACGCCGATGAAGGGCTTGTCGAAATCCTCGGGTTTCAAACCGAGTGCCCGCAACAGGCTCCGGTGCGGCGCTCGTTCCAATCCTTTTTTCACTTGATCGCTGTTCATGATAAGGCTCTCCTTGAAAATAGCAGGCCCCGCCACAAACGCGTGGCGAGCGTAAACTTTACCCCGCAAGGCGGGGACGGCTCTACCTCCTGACGCATTATGCTGGTAGAGCCGGTTTCCTGCCCGCAATGCTATCCGTCGGCTGAAGGATTGCAGGCGGGTATACCGGCTATGGTTTTATTGTTAATCCATTTTTACCGTAGGCGGATTTGCCTACTATGGCATGACTTGCTCAGCCCAGGGCTTTGAACCATAAAGACGGTTTCAGCCACGTCGCCTCGAAACGAGGCAAGTGATCCCTGGGTTGCCGACGGGACAAGCTGAACCCCTACATATATCCAATGCGGGCTGTGCCCGCCGCGTCACTACGCTTGCGCTCCGCAAGCGGCGTGGCAACCCAATTGAAGCGCAGATTGACGAATACTGAATTTCGAATATCGAAGTGAACGGCGGCCAAGGGACTGGCCGCCCTACCAATAAATCCACCCGAAGGCGCTAAGTGCCTCTTTTTTAATCTATTATTATAGAACCGACCGGCCGGAAAAACAATAAAAAAACGCTTGGCGCAATGCCTGGATAAACACTACATTGTTTTCATGTTTGAAATCAGCGTCAAATCGCATTTTTCCAGCGCTCATCGCCTGAAGGGATATGATGGCGCCTGCTCCAATCTCCATGGGCACAATTGGGAAGTGGAAGTGTTCCTGCGGGGAACCCGAACCAATCCCATCGGCATGCTGGTGGATTTTGGGAAAATCAAGTCGGCTGTTCGCGGCGCTTTGAACAAACTTGATCACAAGGATTTGAACAGTTTACCGGCGTTTATCGTCAATAATCCCACTTCTGAAAATCTGGCCAAACACATTTTTCATGCTTTGTCGGAACTATTCCGCGGTGAATCCTTCAGTGTGCGCCGGGTGTGGGTCAGCGAATCGCCGGGCACATCGGCCTGCTATTGGGAAGATGGGGCGGAAGATGATAAGGCTGTGAGGAGAAAAAAGTCCAAGGGCCGCGCTGGGTCATTCCATGGCTATTCAAGTTCAGGTTTGTGAAACATTTATCTCCATTCAGGGCGAGTCCACCTGGGCCGGAATGCCGTGCTTTTTCATCCGGCTGGCCGGCTGTAATCTCCATTGCGTCTATTGCGATACCGGTTACGCCCAATCGGGAGGCGAGCCCGCAACGGTTTCCGAACTGGTGGAGAAATTCAGGAAAACAGGGCTGGGCCTGGTCGCAGTGACCGGCGGCGAACCGTTGATCCAGCCGGGGACGACGGCCTTGCTCCAGGAACTGCAATCCTGCGGCACGGTCCTGATCGAAACCAATGGGAGCCGGGATATTTCCGGCATTCCGCCGGCGGTTATTGCCGTCATGGATATCAAGTGCCCCTCGAGCGGCGAAAGCGAAGCGACGGATTGGAAAAATATGCAACGCCTGCGTCCGCGGGATGAAGTCAAGTTTGTGGTCGGCGGCCGGGAAGACTATTTATGGGCCAGCGGGGTCATGCGGGAACATGACTTGACCAAGCGTTGTCAGGCCGTGCTGATGAGCCCGGTATCCGACCTGCTGGCGCCGGCGGAGCTGGCGGCTTGGATTTTGCGGGATCGCCTGCCCGTGCGCCTGAATCTTCAACTGCATAAAATCATCTGGTCCCCGACAACCCGTGGCGTGTAGCATGAATCAAGCGGTTATTTTATTAAGCGGCGGATTGGATTCGAGCACGCTCCTGCATTACGTCCGCAAAACACTGGGCTGTCGGACCCTGCATGCCCTGACGTTTCGTTACGGCCAGAAGCATGCGCGCGAGATCGAGTGCGCGCAATGGCAGGCCCACGCCCTGGCGGTCGCGGAACACCAGGTGCTGGACTTGACTGTGCTGGGCAACCTCTCGGCCGGGGTGTCGGCGCTGACCGACGCCTGCCTGCCCGTGCCGGACATGGCGGCGCTCCGTTCCGACCAGCGCGATCAGCCTCCTACTTATGTGCCCAACCGGAACATGATCCTGCTGGCTCTGGCGGCCGCCTATGCCGAATCCAAGGGGATTACCGATGTGTTTTATGGCGCCCAAATCCAGGATCGTTATGGCTACTGGGACTGCACCCCGGAATTCCTGGATCGGATGAACGCGGTGCTGGTCTTGAACCGTCGCGGAGCGGTGCGCATTCACGCGCCATTCATCCGGATGAGCAAACAGGAGATTGTTCGCATAGGACAAGACCTGGGGGTTGATTATGGCCGGACTTGGACATGTTATCGTGGCATGGCCAAGGCCTGCGGTGCGTGTCCGTCCTGCGTTGAGCGGTTAGGCGCGTTCCGCCGGCTTGACGTGTCGGACCCGCTTGATTATGAAACTATCTAGCCCGTATTTCTCTCACGTTCGGGTGAGAAAGCCGGACTAGCCGCGTTCGGTTTTCCACTGGCCGGAATACACATTGCCGGTTATTACGGTGCCGTCGGAAAAGACGACTCTCTGCTTCGTCCGGTCCTCGGTGAGGAACTCGTGAGCCACCATCTCTTCCAGCGCCACTCTCGCGTGCAGGCGGCAGATCCGTTGCACCGCCGTGATCTCCTTGGCCGAAGCCTGCAGATTCAGGTACGGCATTCCGCCGTAGAGCGCCGCATGGATTTGCTCGCCCCATGGCAGGAAGAGGGCATCATGATAGACCAAGCTCCAAAGCGGAGCGGTAGGCACGGTGATATCCTTTGTTCCGAACACCCATCCCGCATACTCCCCAATCGCCAATGGGCCATGGTGCGCCAGATGAAGATGAGGGATGGCATAGTCCACCGGTTCTTCCG
>Ga0180014_1000044_pt1 | contig 32593 bp, 31 predicted proteins | sample KR13_S1_MetaG_FD_116507 | JGI IMG/M metagenome (GOLD analysis project Ga0180014, IMG submission 116507) | Groundwater microbial communities from the Olkiluoto Island deep subsurface site, Finland - KR13_S1_MetaG | ecosystem: Environmental > Aquatic > Deep subsurface > Groundwater | place... | reverse complement strand
TACCATTTCCATGCCGTCTTGTAGGTGATTCCCTGCTGTTTTGCCCATTCTGATAGTTTCATTAGTATAGCATATCATTATATGCAACATAATGCTATATATTAGTTAATTGCTAGTGACCCCCATCAGACGGGTCGGGCGGCGAGAGCGGTATTCCGTGGCACAGGACGACCAGCGTGTTCTCCTCCCCGGACGAGGTGAGCTCCCCCCGCAGGGTGACACCGCCGGAATCTATCTCCAGGCGCCGTTCTTCCAACTCGCTCATGATCTAGAGGGTAACCGATAGCCCGGTCTGCCCCGGAATAAACGTGTCCTTGAACCGTTCGATCATCCGGGCAATCGCGAGGGTACCGGTGCAATGGTTGAATATCATCTTCGGCGGCGCCAGTTCCTCCAGGAAATCGAGGGTCGGCTCCAGGCGGGTCTCGTTACCCAGTCCCAGGTGTGTCCCGCCCACCACCGCCCTGATGGGCCCGAACCTGTCAAGGACGTACTCCAGTATATTGACCACCCCTGAATGGGCGCAGCCGGTAAGCACCACCGCCCCCTCGGGAGTCTCGACCACCAGCGCCTGGTCATCCGTGAACGGGTCGGGCACGAACTCCCCGTCCATTCTTACAGTAAGGTTTGGTTCCGGCCCCTCGAAGTCGGTGACGCGGGGTATCTCCCCGGTCAGGTGAACGCCCGGCATCACCTCAACCGGTCCCGAGGAAAGCTCCAGCCCCAGGCTGGACCCCATTATCGCCTCGCGGGAGAAAGGTATGCCTATGAACCTCTTGATGGGCCCCGCCTTGAAGTACTTGGGGGCCAACGCCTCGGGGTGCATGAAAACCCGTTTGGGCCCGGCGGCCATGAGGACCGCGAGCAGCGCCCCGACGTGGTCGTAGTGGCCGTGGGATATTCCTATGCCCTCGATCGCCCGAAGGTCTATCCCCATGGCGCGGGCGTTCTCGATAGTGATGCTTGTCTGCCCGCAGTCCCAGAGGAACGACCTGCCATCGACCTCCACCAGTACGGAGAGCCCGTGCTCGGCCTTGAAGATGGGGGGGCCGGCGATATTGTCGTCCAGTATTGCAACCTTGACTTCCATGTTCAGTCCTTTCTGTTCTGAGCCCGCCGGTGTCGGCACGCACTTGCCAACGGCACCCATTATATCGTCATGATGTTATGGTAGTTAAACCGATACGGGCCGCGGTCGTTGGAGGTTGGTAATGCCACAGCATGAGATCGCCGTTCTCGGATGCGAGAGTTACAACCGGGAGGCAGTTGAGTACTCGGTCCAGCGAGCGCTGGACCTTTCCGGTGGCCCCGGGGAGATCGTGGGCAGGGGGCGGTCTGTGTTCATCAAGGTGAACGCCCTCAGGCCGTCGCCCCCCGAGAAAGGGATCACCACCCACCCCGAGGTAGTCCGTGCCCTGGTGAGGCAGTTGCAGCCGGTGGCCGGGAAAATTGTCATTGGCGACAGCCCCGGCGGCCCTTTCCGCCCGTCTCTGCTGAAGCGCACCTACGAGAAGGCCGGCTTCGCCCGCGTAGCCGAGGAGACCGGCGCCTCACTCGGGCTGAACACGTCGGTGAAACGGGTAACCGTCCCCGACGCGCGTAAGCTCAAGAGCGTCACCATCTGCGGAGCAATGCTGGAGGCCGACCACCTCATATCGGTGTCCAAGTTCAAGACCCATATGCTGGTGAACATCACCGCCGCGGCCAAGAACCTCTACGGAGCGGTCCCGGGGATGATGAAGTTCACCTACCACTCCCGGTTCCCCCGGGTGGAGGATTTCGCCGACCTCCTGGTTGATGTCCTGCTTGCCGCGGGCCCCTGCTTCCACCTGGTGGACGCGGTGGTAGGCATGGACGGCAACGGGCCCAGCCGTGGCGACATCAAGAAGATGGGGGTAATAGCCGCCGGCAGGGACGCTCTTGCCCTGGATACGGTGATGATGGACCTGGTAGGGCTTGCGCCGCGGATCAACAGGGTTCTGGAGGCGGCTGCGGGAAGGGGCCTCTGCCAGGGGGGCTCCTCGGTAATAAAGACCGTGGGGGACGACGTTGGCTCACTTGCGGTGGAGGGGTTCCGGCTTCCAGACAAAAAGGACATCGCGACTCGTATACCGCCGTTCCTCCAGGAACGGTTCGGGCACCTGCTATCGCTCAGGCCCGTCCCCGATCCTGGAAGGTGCACCGGCTGCGGCAACTGCGCGGACATCTGCCCGGCCCATGCTATCACCGTGGAAGGGGGCCTTGCCCGGGTGGACTCGAGGAACTGCATCCATTGCTACTGCTGCCACGAGCTCTGCTGTGAAGACGCGATTGACCTCGAGCGCCCCTTCCTGATGCGCCTCACAAGAATCGGCTAACGCAACATTGGGGCCTGGCCCCATTGTTGCGTTTTGCACAGATAGTGCCTGGCACTATTGAGTCATTTTGTTGAGGATGTTGAGGATGTTGAGGATGTTGATGTTGGTAGAAGCGGGTTAGATGGGGGGTTCGATGGTAACGGGTTCGTTGAACTCAGAGAACAGTGACTCTATCAACATCTTCACGTTTCCCGAATCTGCTCCCATGTTTCCGGAGAAACTCAACGTCGCCTTTTCTATGAACATGGAGTCCTTGAGAACCCGGACCTCCATCTTCGCCTGCTTTCCCTCGAGCTGGGAAAGGTTGACCCCGGGGACGTTGAACTCCCGGGCGTAGCGTTCCATGTCCAGGTCGAACCCCAGGTGATAGGTGTCACCTTTCTCGTCCAGCATCCTGACCTCTGTGGCCGAGTCGAGGTACTGTAAGCCGACGACGTCCCCCGGCGGCGACCCGGCCTCGACGTACTCCCCGCCTTTCTTCTCATCCCACGTTTCGGCGCCCTGGAGCTTGACGTACGCCGTATCACCGATAATCACCACCTCCGACTTTCTTCCCTCCGACCTTACCGTGAGCCGCCACCTGTCGGGCTGCTCGAAGACCCCCTTGTAGGAGATCACCGACGACCGATGGCCCCCGGGAACGTCAAGGTCCAGCTCGCTATCGAGCTCCATGTGGACCGATTTCAGGTTTTCCTGAGCGGTTATCGCTTTCCTGATGATCTCATCAGGGGCCCCCGCGGACGTATCGCCGCATCCGGGCACGGCCACCAGCAAGGCGGCCACCGCCACCGCGGCGAGTATCGCGGTGATGAGTCGCGGTTTCATCTCTCTGGTGCGCATAGATCGCCTGCCCGTCGCCCGCCTCAACGCCACTATCCCCGGGGCATCCCGCGGCCGGGAGAATCGAACTCGAGTTCCCACTTTCCGCAACGTCCGCCCCAGCAGGCAAGAACCTCACGGCCCGACTTTATCTTGACTACCTCGCAGTTGTTGGAGCAGCCGGAACAGATGAACGACGACGTACCGTACTCGAAATCGGCCAGCGTGAAACCGCGGAATTTACTCTCACTCATGTAGGGCGCTTCCTCCATGGTGAGCAGGGCGACCCCGATAGCACCCATAACGTCATGGTACGAAGGGATGGACACCTCGAATCCCAGTGCGTCCTCGAAGGCTCTTTTCATCCCTACGTTAGCGGCAACTCCCCCCTGGAAGACCACCGGCGGCTCCAGTTTCTTTCCCTTGGCCAGGTTATTCAGGTAGTTACGCACCAGTGATCGGCAGAGGCCAAGCACTATTTCCTCCACCGGGTAACCCACCTGCTGCTTGTGTATCATGTCAGACTCGGCGAACACCGCGCACCGGCCCGCTATCTGTGCGCCCTCCTTGGCCTTGAGCGCCAACTCCCCGAACTCCTCCACCGGTACACCCAACCTCGCTGACTGGTGGTCCAGGAAGGAGCCGGTCCCAGCGGCGCACACCGTGTTCATGGCGAAGTCGGTTACTACGCCGTCCCTTAGCAGGATCAGCTTGGAGTCCTGCCCACCTATCTCGATTACCGTCCGCACCTGCTCGGAGATGTTGGAAGCCGCAACCGCGTGGGCGGTTATCTCGTTCTTCACCAGGTCAGCACCTATCACTACGCCGGTCAGGTACCGGGCGCTGCCGGTAGCGCCCGCCCCCCGCACGACGACATCACCGCCGAGCTTTTCACCAACCTTGCGGATTCCGTCCTGGACGGCATCTATCGGCTGGCCCCTGGTCCTCAGGTATGCCGAGGTTATCACCTGGCCCGCGTTGTTGAGCGCCACGACGTTGGTTGAAACCGATCCGACATCGACACCCAGAAACACCTCTTTATCGGTCCCGGGAAACCGTCCTTCTTCCAGTATTTCCCGCAATGCAATCCTCTCGTCTCGTGAGCGGCCATTCACCTGGAACCGCCGCCGGTGGCTTCTCGTTGTCTGGTCGGCGCGGGGCCTCCGGAGCGGCGCTAGCCGGGGAACTCCTCTTCAGTGGACAGGTTTCTAAACTGCGTGTTCTCTCCTATCCAGGCGAGCTTGAACTTGCCGGTCTCGCCGTTCCTGTGCTTCGCCAGGTGTATCTCGGCTATCCCTTTGTTTTCAAGGTTCCTCGGCTCGTCGACCTCCCGGCGGTAGATAAGTACAACCACATCCGCGTTCTGTTCGATGCCCCCGGAATCACGAAGGTCCTCCAGGTTCGGCTCCTTCTTCCCCACGCTGGGCCGCCGGAGCTGGGACACGGCGATGACCGGGACCTCCATTTCCATGGCAAGGACCTTGAGGTCCCTGGCGATCCTCGACACCTCCTGGGTCCTGCCCTCGCGGAAGCCGGGGATATGCATGAGCTGGATGTAGTCAATAATTATCAGGCCGATGTTCTCCTTGGACATCAACTGCCTGGACTTGGAGCGCATCTGTGTCAGCGTCAGGTCACCGGTGTCGTCGATGAAGATGGGGGCGTTGCTGAGCACCCCCGTAGCATCAACTATGTCCACGAAGCGGTCGTCGCTTATCCTGCCTATCCGGTAGTCGGTCGAGCTTACCCTGGCCTGGGTGCAGAGCAATCTCTCGGATATGTCGACCTTGGACATCTCCATGCTGAATATGAGTACACCGATCTCCCTCTGGACACTGGCGTGGTGGGCGATGTTCAACGCGAAGCTGGTCTTTCCCATCGCAGTACGGCCGCCCACCACGATGAGGTTGGACGACTGCAATCCGGACGTCAGGTTGTCCAGTTGTTTAAACCCGGTCTCGACCCCGGTGATGCGCGTCTTGCGCTTTCGCGCCTCCTCCATCCGCCGGAAACTCTCCTTCAGCGGCTCGTTTATATGGGTGAGCCGCTCGCGCCTCATCCTCTTCCCTACCGCGAAGATGGCCGATTCCGACTTGTCGAACGCCTCCTCCACGTCGCTGGCGGTGCTGTAACCCTGGCTGGTGACCTCGTAGCCGACATCAATCAGCTTCCGCTTGAACGCCATGTCCCTGACAATGGTGGCGTAATGCTTTACGTTGCCGGGATTGGGCGTGTCGCCCACCAGGGAGTAGATGTAAGCTCTGTCGCCGACCGACTCCAGCGTTCCGCGCTTCTTAAGCTCCTCCGCCAGGACGACCGGGTCTGTGGTCGAGCCGCCCGCGTACAGGTCCACCAACGTCCCGTAGATCTTGCGATGGGCATCGGTGTAGAAATCCTCGGCGACCAGCAACTCCTGCGCCTCTGCCGCCGCCCGGTGGGAAAGGATCATGGAGCCGATTACCGACTCCTCCGCCTCCAGGTTGTGTGGAGGCACGCGGTCCATGTGGGACTCGCCTGCCATTTTTCTTACTCCCGCCGAGAGTCAGAGTCGTTATCAGGGTCCGGGCTTTCTGAAGCGTCCCCCTCGGGCTCGTCGGTTTGTTCAGGGCCCGACTCGGCATCAACACCAGGTTCCGTGCCCTCCTCCTGGTCGCTCCCGGGGCTCTCCAACTGTCCGTCCTCCCCTGTGCCGCCAACATCTCCGGGGCCGTCTGCCCCGGCTGACCTCGAAGGGGATGCCTCCTGCCGTTCTCCGGCCTCATCCTCTTCGTCCGGCGGCTCCTCCGGCACAAACCCCTCGCCCTGGACCTCGAACTCGATATCGATGGTGACATCGGGATGCAACCTTATTGCCGCCTTGTAAGTACCTACAGCCCGTATTTTCTCGTCCATGACGATCTTGTGCCTGTCGATCTCGTTGCCGGTCAACTCCTCGATCACCTGGGCCAGTTGCCGGTTGGTCACCGAGCCGAACAGCTTCCCGGTGGCGCTACATTGCGCCTCCACCTTGATGGGCTTTGAGCGGATACTCTCCGCGACCGCTTCCATGCCGTCTCTTTCCCGGGCGGCTTTGACCCCGAGCACCTTTTTCTGCTCCTCGATCTCCTTCACCCGCCCACGGGTGACCCCGATGGCGAAGCCGCGCGGAATCAGGTAGTTGCGGGCGTAGCCGCCCGCTACCTCAATTACCTCGCCCATGCGGCCAAGCCGGTCTATGTTCTCTTTCAGCAGCACCTTCAAGCGTCTTCACCGTCCCCGGATAACCGAACTCGTTCGGGATTACTTGTGCGGGTATGGCAGGAGCGCCACCTCGCGGGCGTTCTTGATTGCCTTAGCCAGCTCGGCCTGGTGCTGTGTACAGGTACCAGTCACCCTTCGCGGCCTTATCTTGCCGCGCTCCGAGAGAAAGCGGCGCAGCATGCCCACGTCCTTGTAATCGATCCAGTTTATCTTCTCCTTGCAGAAGTAGCAGTACCTTCGCTTCTGCTTCCTGGGATAGGCCGGAGATTTTTTCTTGTTCCTGTCACTCGATCTTGCTATCGAAAACACTCCTTTTCCACGTTACCAGGGGCCCCCTTCTTCCCTTTTAATCGGCGGTATATCTATATCAGACATATCGCCGACAGGCTCCCGGGAGGGACCGGCCGGACCGGCCGTACTATCCCCTCCCCGGGGCAGGAACTGTACATTCTGGGCCTGGATATCCACCGCCGAGCGCTTCTGGCCGTCCTCGGTTTCCCATGCCCTGTAGCGGAGCCTGCCGTCGACAGCCACACCGCTACCTTTCGCGAGGTACTGTTGAACGGTCTCCGCCTGTCGCCCGAAGACCGTTACGCTGAAGAAATCGACACCCTCGATCCGCTCACCCTGGTCGTTGGTGTACGGCATCCGATTAACCGCAATCCCAAACTCCGCCACCGGCTTCCCCGCCGGGGTGAACTTGAGTTCAGGGTCTCTGGTCAGATTACCCATCAGGACCACCCTGTTCAGACTTGCCATGGCCTACTCCTTCTTCATGACCAGGGTCTTCAAGCGAAGAATTTCGTCCTTGATACCCAGTACCCGCTCCAATTCCCTTACGATATCCTTGTCCGATAGAAAGCTTACCACAGCGTAATGACCACTTTCCTCGTGATCGATCGGGTACTCCAGGCGCCTCAGCCCCCAGACATCCACGCCGGACACCGTGCCTCCCTCACTCACAATCAAGCCGGTGACGTCGTCGAGCAACGCCTTCAACTGGTCCTCGTCCAGCTCTGATCTCGCTATTAGTAATGTCTCGTACTTCCGCAATTAACCCTCCGTTTTCAGCGTCAATGTGGATACCGACCGTATTGGACAAGCCAAAAGTAACCGCAATTATAGCACCGCATCCCTATCACTGCAATTGGCACATTTTAGTACCCCGGGAATGTGATACTGTTGCAGTGAACAGTGGGTCAGGTGACCACTCTGCCGATGGAGAACGGGAGTACTTACAACAGGGAGGCGGCCTTGAGACTGGTGAACTACATGGAAGACGTCGTCATCTCCTATGTTGACAAGGTGATCATCGAGGATGCTGGTTTTTGCGGATGCCCCCGTTGCCGCCTGGACGTGATCGCCATGGCCTTGAACGATGTGAAGCCGAAGTATGTGGTGACACCCAAGGGATTCGCCTACGCTCGAATGGACAATCTCGAGGCACAGTTCCAGGCGGACACCATCGTAGCGGTCTCCAAGGCACTGAAGGCGGTCAAGGAGCATCCCCGTCATTGACCGATGCGCGGGCTACGCCGTTTCCGTGTTCCCGATATCGACGCCGGCATGTAGGAGGCACACCCGTGCGTGACCGAACAGGATTCTCGAGTTGAAGCACGGCGGTGGCTCCTTCGAGGTCCGGTTCGACCCGCCGGGGAGGTCCGCGGTGGTGCACGCCGGGGCGACGGTGATGGACGCGGCGGTGCTCTGTGGGGTCCGGATAGACGCTCCCTGCGGGAGCGGCGGCAACTGCGGAAAGTGCAGGGTTCACGCGGAAGGTTTGCTGGCGCCTCCCACCGGCGCCGAACTTGATGCCATAAGCGCCGGTGACCTCGAGGAAGGCTTCCGGCTGGCCTGCCAGGCGGTGGTGCTCGGCCCGGTGGAGGTGGAACCACCGTCAACGCCGGCGGGGACGGACGTGAAGTCCGGCCTCGGCGGGGAAGGCGCGGTGACGGTTGACCTCCCCGGCGTCCCGGGAAGCAGCCCCTCGGGCAAGCCCCTGGGGGCCGCCGTCGACGTAGGCACCACAACGCTCTGCGTCTCGGTCCTCGACCTCACGGACGGGTCAAGAGTGGGAATCGCCTCCTCGGAGAACCCGCAGGCCAGGTTCGGCGCCGATGTCATGAGCCGCATCGAGAGGTACTCGCGCGATCCCGGGGCGCGTGAACTGATGCACCTGGATGTAACCTCCTCGATTAACGGGTTGTTGAGAGGGTTAACGGACTCGGTCGGGCGCCTGCCCGGCGACCTGGTCAGGCTGGTGATGGTCGGCAACACCACGATGGTCCACATCGCCCTGGGGGAAGACCCATCCCCGCTGGGGACCTCACCGTTTGAACCTCCCGTATGGGGGCCGGTCGATGTCGGTCCCTCTGATGTGGGCCTGGAGGCCGCCCCCACCTCGCGGCTGCTGGTGCCCCGGGTGCTCTCCGGTTTCCTGGGAGCGGACATCGTTGCCTGCATACTGGCTCTGGGGGTGGGCGACTCACCAGAGACCCTCATGGTGGTGGACATGGGCACCAACGGGGAGATAGCGCTGGGCAACCGGGATCGGGTTGTGGCCTGCTCCACCGCCGCCGGGCCCGCCTTCGAGGGGGCGATGATCTCCTCGGGGATGAGGGCGGCCCCCGGCGCGATAGAGGCGTACAGCCGCGACGGAGAGCTCATCCCGATCGTGCTGGGCGGCGGCGAGCCATCCGGCATCTGCGGCTCGGGGCTCCTGGACAGCGTGGCGGCCCTCCTGGACGCCGGGTTGCTCCTGCCGTCGGGGAGACTGCTCCCACCGGAAGAGGCACAGGAGATCGCCCCCGGACGCATCACCGGAAACGCTCGACAACGGGAGTTCCACCTTGCTCCGGGGACCGGCCTCACCCTTAACCAGGACGACATACGCCAGGTGCAACTTGCCAAGGGAGCCATGCGAGCGGGGGTCGATATCTTATGCTCGTCGATGGGGACCAATTACGAGCGGATAGACCGCGTGTACCTGGCCGGCGTGTTCGGTAGTTTTCTGAAACCCTCCAGCGCGATTGCGGTCGGCCTGCTTCCCCACTTCCTCGAGAGCCACGTCGAATACGCCGGCAACGCCGCCCTTTCCGGTGCCGAGATGATGCTTGCCTCAGAGCGGCACTGGTCTCACGCGCTCGAGATATCGGAGAGGGTCGAGGTCGCCAACCTCTCCGGAGACCCCCTGTTCGAGAAAGCGTTCATCGAAAGCCTGTCTTTCCCCGACAACCCCTAAAGGGGTCCGTCACAACCGCAACTGGCTGGTAAACGACTGCTACAAGGCGTTATGGCCAGGCTCAGCCGTACAGCACCGTTATTCCCGTGCCCGATTCAGGGTAATCGAAGCAGATGGCGCCCCGCTCGCAGACCTGCCAGCACGCGCCGCATTCAAGGCATCTCTCGCGGTAGTCGGCCGGGAGCGAAGCCGTGTGGCCTTCGAGCTCCCAGATGAATACCGGGCAGACGACGACGCATTCGCCACAGCCCGTGCACCGGTCAGCGTCCAGCGAGATGAAGTCGGTCTCCGGCACGGTCTTGTGTATCAACCTTGCGAGCTCTTTCGCGTTCATCGGATCGCACCCCCCGACATCCTGGCTTTTTCCTCTGCGTAGGGCTTCATGAATCCATCAACCATGATCTCGCTCATTACTTCGCTGTAGCGGCTCTTGTGGGCGCGTGCCGACCGGCGCGCGAAGAACGGCAGAACCGGGGGCAGCACTTTTCGAAGCAACCGTTCCACCGTCGGCGAGGGGCGCTTCGCGGGCGGCTCGGCCATCCGATTTGAGAGGGGCAGCAGGTCCCGGCCGAGGGTCTCCACGAGGATCGGCAGGTAAGGGGCAAGCACCGCCGGCAGGTTCCGCGCACTGGCGGTATGGGACTCGGCCACGTTAAGCAACCCGTAAGCAGCGTCGTTCAACATCGGGACTATCCAACGGCCGGCGTCGGGGTTGAAGCCGATGCCCCGGACGAACCCGTCGATAGTCTCTCCGGCGATGAACTCCTCGCCTACGGGTGAAGCGCGCCACGCCTTCTCGTATCTCTTGAGAAAGGAGGCACGCGTGTCGCCGCTGCCGTGGGCCTCGAGGGCGACCTTTGCCGCCAGCATGCCCGAGTACATGGCGTAATACACGCCCTCCGCCTCGAACGGGCAGGCAAACCCTGCAGCGTCCCCGACCAGCATCACCGAGTCGGCGTAGGTGGACTTCGGGTCCAGCAGGAACGTGACCATGTGGTTCTGGAACTCGCGGGGCTCACCGCCACAGAGCTCGATCTGCCGCTGAACGCCCTCGAGCTCGAACATCTTCTTGAGGTAATAGTGGGGGCTCTTCTTCCACCAGTTGACGTAACAGCCCAGGCCCGCGTGGAAGCCTTCAGCGGAGAAGAAGGTGTAGCCAACCGGGAAGATGCCCGAGTACCAGTAATGGAGGGCGTTGCCTCCTATAACGCGGTTAATGTCCTCGCGCGCGGCCCCGTAGTCCACGTTCAATATCATCGCGACCTCGCCGGGGTCCCACTTTTCCCTTATCCCCGCAGTCCTGGCAACGGTCGAGATGACCCCATCGGCCCCGATGATGATGTCACCGTGAATCTTTTCGCCGGAGTCGGTGACCACGCCGGTGATCTTGCCGTCCACGCCGCGGTTCACGGAGGAAACCCGCGTCGCGGTGCGGAACTCCGCGCCCGCCTCATTCGCGAGTCCCGCGAGCCAGGGGTCGAGATCGCTCCTGTAAACGTTCTTTGTGAGGAACTCCCGCGCCTCCGGGTATGGCCCGCGTGCCGAAGGGCTGAACGAGAAGTTCAGCTTCTCGACGTTTTCCGCGTCCGAGTAGTGAAGCGTCGCCATCGTCGCGACCCTCGTGCGTGGAAAGTCCATCTGCTTCATAAAGTCGAAATCACGGAAGCACTTCGGAGACAGCCCGGTGCCCGAGACGTTCTTGTCACCAGGCTTGATGCCGCGCTCCAGCACGATGGTCTTGAGCCCCGATTCGGCCGCGGTCTTTGCCGCCACCGAGCCGCCGGGTCCGCCGCCCACAACAATGAGGTCATACCGCTTCATCTTAAAGGCGGCTCCCGACCCCTTCCTTCAGGTGGGGGAGGAAAGCCGCAGTCCTCCTTTCCGTCAAGAGTGTTTTCGCCGATTCAAGCAAAATCAAACCCCCGGCGGCAACTGAAGAGTGGACCTTCGTTCCGTCCACTTTCCGAACGTCGAAGTACCCGGAAGAGCGCCTGCCGAATATGAAACACTCGATTCCGTTATACAGAACCTTGTCGTAGCGCTGAAACCTATATAGATACCTCGGCGCAGTATTCTTGATGTGGCTCCTTGCTCCTTTGTAGAGCTTTCGGTTGTTTGATCTTACCTGCTTGATCGTGTAGCTACTGGATGTGCGAATCTGCCCATTACCACCGGCTATCACGAAAGCGTCGTTTGTATGTGATTTCGGTAGGCCTGATTCGATACGCAGGTGCTTGGTGATATGCCCGTAAGTATGCGAAACGGCGTATCCGATTTCCTCAAGTTCCTCGATTATCTTCCATCGTACGGTTGTCATGAACGTCTCTGCTTTATAACCCATCTTTGGTTTGGCGGCAATTGTGATTTCTCCCCTGTTGTGTGCGTCGTGACACGTCTTGCATACTGTTAACAGATTGTCCGGCCTGTCGCCGCCGACCTGCCTGGACGTTATATGGTGTGTTTGTAGGATCGGGTCTTTTGATTTTCCGCGACAATGTTGACATTTATGACCGTCTCTGAAAAATACATATTCTCGTATATTTCCGAACCCGTACTGGTCGCCTTGCTGATACTGTTCGCCTTCGATATCAAGGTTCTTGATTTTTTGAATATCGAAGTTGGCCACTTCAACAATAACTTTGCTAACAGGTAATAGATTGGCAGTCTGCTCGACAACCTTCACGTGGCTATACAGCTTATGCTGGATGCTTGGCGCAAGCCAGCCCTTCGGTTTTACCCGGTTCAAGAACCTTGGTTTGCGATGCCAGCACTTGCGGCCACGCCTGTTTCTACGGTACATCTTGCGCTCAGAGTTGAGTTTTACCATGTCGGAACGCAATACCATTTCAAGAGAGTAGAGTTCCTTGCCTTCCGAAACAGCGGATACCCCAATCCTGGAATACCCGGCATCAACACCGAGCGTGACGGCCTGGGCCGTCTCGCCGGTAGGGTAAAGGAGTTGGATCACAAACGGGGTCCGTTTGACCACACGAGCTTTGCCTTCACCAAGGAGAATACGTGCCCTCCTCGGGCTGGTCGGCATGAGTGGCTCACCTCGCATGTTGAGGACATAAACGGCAGGTACTCGCAAGTCCTGCCCGCCGTGCCCTCTCGGCGTTAGGGTCCCATCGGAGCTGTTATCGGGGGTTTTGAGACCCGCGTCGCTGTTCCTCACCCCCGAAGAACTGTTTGGAGCGCGGGTCACAGAGCCCGGAACTTGGGATGCATCCCGGGGTGTGTATGTGTTTCTCTCCGATAACTTCTGCATGTCACCTCCTTCGAGGTTCCAAGCCTCCTAGTCAACCGGGACCCGGAGTTTCCTCCAGGCCCTTCCCGTGAGGGAGGGGTGGTTGACAATGTCCTCCCATCCAAGGCACCGTAGGCTTGGGGAAGTATACCAGTCAGAAGATAAGTATGCCACCCGGGTGTTTCAATAGTATGACTAACGTATTCATTCCCCTACGGATACTGGAACTCTACTCGTTAGTATATGACAGTCGCCATGTTTATATCGACAGCCGCGCCGCTATTCTTGACCTGTCCCTGTCGGCCGGGCGTCCCCACAAAGACGGTTGCCTTGTGGCGCTCACTGGCGGCGTTGACCACGCTCCACACCTGTGATAGCATTTGCTTGCATTGGTTATCCTCTCCACTCCACTTCACACCAGTATCGCTACCTTCTATGAGGGATACCGCCGCCCAACACAAGGAGCAATTCGGTCTATCAACCTGTAGACTTATCATCAAGCTGATGAGCAGTGAACAACGCAAAGAACAACGGGATGGAACAATTATCGATCCCGTGTGCGGGATGGATGTGGACATCGACTCCGCCGCCGCGGCGATGGCGTTCTCCTCGGTATCGGTTGTGACCAACTCCCTGCGCCTGCGAAGGGTTTCCCTCAACTGACGCGGAAGTAGTTCCTGTATGCCAGATAAGAAACAGCACGGGGCTACCCCCGCCGGCCAGGAGAGCAACGGCACCGGTCTTTACCCTGTCATCATCGTCCCCGGCTGGGGCTCCCCCGCGTTCCAGATTGACTGGGTGTCCCGTCACCTGGAGTCCGAGGGGCTGGCCACCATCAAGCTGAAGGTGCCCCGGTTGGCGGTTGGCGACATGAGGGAGTCGGCGGTGGTGCTGGCCCGCGAGGTAGAGAGGTTGCGCCAGGAGAACGGCGTAGGCAAGGTGAACCTGGTCGGTTACAGCCTGGGGGGGCTCATCGCCCGCATCTACCTGCAGGAACTGGACGGCTGCCGTGACCTCAACCGGGCGGTGTTCGTGGGTGCCCCCCAGGACGGCGTCTACATCGGCTACCTGGGCGCCTTCACCAGGAGCGGCCGCCAGGTCAGGCGCGGCTCACCGTTCATGCGTGAGTTGAACGCGAGCGGGCCGTGCGACTGCGGCGAGCGGCGGTGCCTTTCCATCTACCTCACCAGGGATGGCACCATCGTTCCGTCGGAGAGCGCCCGCCTGTCTTGCGGCTACAACCTGCGGCTCACCTGGCCGGTCCTCCACTGGGGAGTGGTGTTCAACAGTAACGTTATCCGCACCGCCGCCCAGTTCCTGAAAGGGCGCGTCCCCCCGGACGCGGAGCCCGGAGTTCCTTGATATACAACAACGATGAAGACCGCTCTTCATGCTATAATGCATAGTAATACTATTGTATTAATAGACTTAGACTTAGTATGGAGGGAGGTCTTGAATATGAAGAGGTTCATGGTACCTCGCGTCGCTCACTGCGGCGAGGGATGTAGATGACCGTCCCGGGCAAGACGCAAAACTGCCTGACGTGTTTATTGAAGGCCCGGGAGACCGGGCCTTCCAGCGTTAACCCCGTCAAAGCAAGACATATGTCCTGGAAATACTCCCGAGGGGGGCATGGGAGAAGTGCTGCCTTGACTTTGACTTTTACAGGCGCCCCTCAAGGTTTGGGTGGTTGCTTGCGGGGGAGGGCCAGGGTGTGGGGGAGTATCCTGCAATCGGGAATGCCGGCAAGATGCCGGCGCTACAGGGGAATACCTGAAGCCGGCGGGATGCCGGCGCTACAAGGGAGTACCGGAAGCAGGCGGGATGCCGGCGCTACGGGAGCGCGGTCAGGGAAGGTCGAGCTTCCTGGCAAGGTTCCAGAGGAAGCCCCGGGCTATCTCCAGGTTCTCCATATCCACCTTGTCAACGGTGTCGGTCTCCCAGTGCCAGTTGGGGAGCATGCCGTTATCGTCGAACGCCATCAGGCTCATCGCCTGGTACCTGCGGGCCAGGGCGGGGGTGGCATCGGTGGAAAGCAGGCGGTACCCGGACCTCCACACCGGGAACTGCTTCCTCTCGGCCACCTTGCCGGCGAGCCAGAGCAGGACCGGGCTGGCCCGGTGCCCCAGCAGCATCCCCTCGCGGTCGATGTAGCAAAGGTGTCCCGTTCCCAGGTTGTCCAGGTTGATTATCATCGCGTCCTTCACCCGTTCCCCGTGTGCTTTGAGGAACTCGATCATCCCCACCGTGCCTACCTCCTCGGCACCGGTGGCAACAAACATCACCCCGCTCATCTCCGACTCCTGCTCGCTCATCTTGTCCATGAGCCCCAGCATCGTTACAACCCCCGAGGCGTTGTCGTTGGCGCCCGGCGTGTAATCCATGGACGTCTCCCGGTGCGCCATCAGCACCATGGGGATGAGAAGGTAACCGGAGACTACCAGGGTCGCGATCCATACCCACAGGTTGACCTGCCCGCCTACCGCGCGCACCACCAGGTTGGCCAATGCAAGCGCGGCGACCGCGAACACCCCGCCTATCATCATCCAGAAGGAGGTTCGGAACCCCTTGACCAGCCGGGGATGGAACGATAGCGCGGAGCAGGCACTGTCGTAATGGGCAACCACCACCAGGCCGACCTTCCCGCTACTAGACGGTATCTCGCCCATCACGTTACGGCTCAGGCGGTGGGGAAGTATGCGGGAGAGGAGCGGGAACGTCTCCAGGTCGAGGGCGAAAGCCACCGCGAAGAGCATCGCCACCGGAGCCACGTAGTAGGGGAACCAGTAGGAGAGGACGCCGCAGGCGATCGCCACCGCGAAGTATATCATGTACAGGTAGGAGTAGGTGCTGATACAGAAGAACTCATCGGTTACCGCGCTCAAGCCACGGTCCTCGAACCGGTTCCTGATATAACGCGCCGCCTTGCCCTCCGCGGGTGTGCCCGCCCCGCGGGGCCCTATCTCCACCGCCAGTTTCAGCAGGTCCTCCCGTAGCCCCATCTTTCTCCTTTCCCGTTACGCTCTCCCGGTTGCCGCGAGCCGCCCGGCGCTAGCCGTCGAGGATCGTCCTCGCGATAACACCGCCTGCCGTCATCTCCCGCCTGTCGCTGTTGAAAACCGCTTGAGAACCCGGGGTCCCCTACCACTCCGCCCAGTAACTGAAGAAACCACGCATGACCGTCAGGTACCAGTTCCTGTCCATATACTGGAACAGGCAGTGGTTTCCCGCCGGCAACATCCACACCTGCACGTTGGGGTTGTCCTCCGCTATCTGGATTAGATCGTCCATCTCCGAAGGCGGGCAGATGGGGTCGTCGGCGGAGTGCACGATGAGCAACGGGACCTCCACCTCCGCCAGGAACTCCCGCGAACTCGCGTTCCGGTATAACTCGTCAGCGGTCACCCCGTAATGCGGCGCGGCCACCTTCTCTATGTACTTCTCGAAGTTGGCATCCTTGAACTTCCCGCCCAGGTGACCGAGGATATCGGGGTCCTCGATGTACCCCAGCATGTCCCCCCTGCGAAGCCGGTGCATAAGCCGGAACGCCAGGTACACCGGGAAGAACGGGTCGTTGACCGGCGGCCGGTTGCTGATGTAGGAGACCATGCGGCGGGCGTCCGAGTAGCCGTTCCAGGCGATGGCGCCCCCGGTCAGGTACGGGTACTCGCGGGCCATGTACGCGGCCCTCATCGTGGAGCCGGCGCCCATGGAGAACCCGGTTATCCCCACCGTCGTCACCTCCGGCTTCCCGGAGAGGAACTTCGCGGCGGCGAGCAGGTCCTCCCCCTCCTTCCACCCCGCGGTGGAGGGGGTATGGGTGAGGCACTGGCTCCTGCCGAAGTTGCGCAGGTCGATGCCCAGCACGTTGAACCCCCACTCCGAGTAGGCGGTGAGCGCGGTGTCTATTATGTAATGGTCGTTCTTCGACCCCATGAACCCGTGGGAGATGACCAGCGCCGGGCGCGGGCGGCCGTCGGGGTGAATCCCCACCACCGCTCCGATGGGCGTCCCGTCGAAGCTCTCGATAACTACGTCCTCGAACTCGCCGGGATACCTGTACAAGCGGGCCGCGGTGGAGCGCCGGGCGTTCATGAAGAGGAGAAAGGAGTTATTGAGGGCCGCCCTGGCGAAGCCCAGGGCCATCGGGCGCACCGGCTGGAAGGGCACCTGCTCCAGGCGCCCGAAGGAGTCGGCCATGCTCGGTGACTCCGGGGGCCGGAGGTGCTCCGGCGGCACTGCGGGCTCGCCTCTCTTCATTGTCACCAGGAACCTGAGCAGGAGATAGGCCTGGGTCAGGGCCACCGACGCGACGAGGACGAACGCGGTGAAGAGCGTACCCTTCGCAATTCTCCTCAAGTGTTTCATCAGCCAGCTCATCGTGCCTCCCCACTTATCATATCCTACAATCGCGCTCGCGCCCCGCTAATCCAGCGAGAGAGCCTTCTCCAGGACCTGTCTGGCCACCGGCGCCGCGGTCATGCCCCCTTCGCCGCCGTTCTCAATAATCACCGCCACAGCCACCGTGGGGTCGAGCGCGGGGGCGAAGCAGATGAACCACGCGTGGGACTCGGCGCCTTCAACCTCGGCGGTACCGGTCTTTCCCGCGACCTCGACGCCCGGTATCCGGGCGGCCCTGCCGGTCCCTTCATCGACGACCTCCACCATCATGCGGGTGAGCGTGCTGGCGGTCGCCCTGTCGGTGGCCTCCTGCCACTTCCCGGGGCCGAACCGCTCTATTGTCTTCCCGTTGTAATCCTGTATCTCATCCACCAGGTACGGCTCCATCACCACGCCACCGTTCGCCACCGCCGCCGCGACCAGCGCCATCTCCAGGGGGGTCGCCAGCACCTCCGCCTGCCCTATGCTGCTGGAAGCCACTGCTACCGGGTCCATGCTCTCCGGCTCCGCTATCCTGCTCTCGGCTACCGGCAGGTCGAACGGGATAACCTCATTGAAGCCGAATAGCTCGGCGTACTGTACCAGCGAAGGCGCGCCCAGGCTCAGTCCGACCTGGGCAAACGTGTTATTGCAGGATACGACGAGGGCGTCGGCGAACGTGATGTTGCCGTGCGACTTGCCGCCGAAGTCGCTGATGGTATAGCCGTGGACCAGTAGCTCGCCGGTGCAGTTGAACTGCGTCTCCGGGGCGACCAGCCCCGAGTCCAGGGCCGCGGCCGCGACCACCACCTTGAAGGAGGACCCCGGCGGGTAGAGCCCGCTGGTGCACCTGTCCAGCAGCGGCTGTTCGGGGTTCGCCACCAGCGCGTCCCACGCCGCGGTGTCGTCATTCTGAAACGGTACCGTAACGTTCGGGTCGTAGGTGGGGGCGGTCACCATGGCGAGCACCGCGCCGGTCCCGGGGTCCAGCGCCACCACCGCCCCCTTGCGCCCGGCGAGGGCCTCCGTCGCCGTCGCCTGCAGGCGCGCGTCCACTGTCAGCACCAGGGAGTTCCCCTTCTTGCTGGCCCCCAGGAGCTTATTTGCGAGACTCCTCAGCGTGAGGACGGACCCGTCGCCCAGCAACTCCCTGTTGTACGTCTTCTCCAGGCCGCTGCGCCCGTACATCCAGGAGTCGTAGCCGGTAACGTCCGCCAGCAGCGACCCCAGGGGGTACTCGCGCTGGTACTGGTACTCGGTGCCGGTATCAACCGACCGCGCTACCACCTGCCGGTCCGCCGACAGAATGTCTCCGCGTTGTATAGCGTACTCTTCCACCAGCCGCCGCTTGTTGAAGGCGTTGTCCTCGATTCCCTCGGCGCCGAATATCTGTATCCAGGAGAGGTTCGCCACTATCGCCACAAGGCAGATGACGAACACCAACAGCAGTATCTTGATAGACCGGTTCATCGCATTGTGTCCCGTCTCATAAGTACGGTGAAGCACTGAGAGCGTCGGTGCGCCGCGCCGGCAAGGCGCGCGACTGAGGCGTACTCTCTGAGTACGGCGCAGGGAGCGGAACGCAGCAGGAGCGGATGCAGCGGCGTTCGAATGCCATTGTATTTGTGAGATGGGGCACTAGACCCCTCCTTTATGCCGACCGCGTCAGTGCCGGCGGCCCTGTCGGAGAGGACCAGCAGCAGGGCCAGCAGGATGAAGTTGGCTAACAGGGAGCTGCCCCCGTAACTCATGAACGGCAGGGTTATACCGGTGAGCGGTATCAGCCGCGTCACCCCCCCCATGATGATGAACGACTGGAGCGCGATGATGCTCACCAGGCCGAACGCCAGCAGCTTCCCGAAATCGTCCCGCTGTGTAAGCGCCACCTTTACCCCCCTGGCCACGAACAGAACGTACATCACCACCACCGACACCGCCCCGAGAAGTCCCAACTCCTCCCCCACCGCGCTGAATATGAAGTCGGTGGTAACGGAAGGTATGGAGTTCGGTTGCCCCAGCCCGAGGCCACAGCCGGATATGCCCCCCGAGGAGAGGGCGAACAGCGACTGGGTAATCTGGTACGACTCGTTCTCGATGGTGGCGGGGTTGAACGGATGAAGCCACGTCATGACCCTTGTCTCGACGTGGCCGAAGCTCAGGTAACACAGGTAGGCGCCCAGGAGGAACAGGGCCAGGCCCACGAACACGTACGACTTGCGGGAGGTCGCGGCGTACAGCATGCAGATGAATATCCCGAAGAAGAGCAGGGACGACCCGAGGTCCTTCTGGAATATCATCATCAGAACGCTCACGCCCCACATCAACAGCAGCGGTCCGAAGTACTTGAGCTCCGGGACCTTGACCCCCAGCACCCGGTGGGTGGAGACGGACAGGAGCTCGTGCTTCTCGGCGAAGAACGCCGCCAGAAAGATGACCAGCAGGATCTTGGCTATCTCCGATGGTTGAAAGTTCAGTGGGCCGATCCTCAGCCAGAGCCTCGCCCCGTTGACCTCCGTGCCCAGGACCATGGTGGAGGCAAGCAACAGAAGCGCGGCCACCGCCAGCGTATATTTGTACTGAGCCAGCAACTCGTAGTTGCGCAGGAACAGGACCACCAGGATGAACGATACGGCGGCCACCGCTATCCATATCGACTGCTCCATCGCCAACCCCGGGTCAAGGCGGTATATCATCACCATGCCCACGAACGTGAGACCGGCGCTTACCGGCAGCAGCAGGGGGTCGGCGCGGGGGAGGAATATACGGAGCGTGATGTGCAACGCCAGGAAGATGCCCGCCACCGCCCCGGGGTAGATGAACAATGAAGGCAGCACCTTCCCGTTCGCGGCCAGTTCCACCGAAACGAACCCCACGAACATCAGCACGGTCACGAACAGAAGGAGCGCCAGCTCTCGATTACGCCGCCCGATACCGCTACACCTCCCTTGCCGGGGTCCCGCCCATGACCTATTTCAGCATGACATCGGAACCCTTGCCGACCCTCGCCCCCGGGGCGGGGTCCTGTGTTGACACAACATCGGGCTCGAACCCGGGCCGGCTCACCAGCTCCGCGACCGGGTGCAGGCCCGCCTCCAGAAGCATCTCCGTTGCCTCGTCGTACGCCTTCCCTTCAACGTCGGGGACGATACTGGAGTTCTTCTCCACCTCCAGGGCCAGCGACTCTATAGTCTTCTCCGCGTTCCGGCGTGACTCCGTTACCAGGTTCTCCTCGACCCGGGTTCTAAGCGAGTCCGGCAGGAACCTGATCTCGATGTCCGTCTGCGTTTCCACCATGGCCATGTCCCAGAAAGGGAAGCCCTTGAAGAGGGTTACCTTGCCCCCCTTGACCCCCACGAAGTAGGTGTGGTTGAAGAAGTACAGGCCCACTCCGAACCCGGCGAGGGCAAGCACCAACAGGACCACCAGTAGTATCAGCCATATGCGCGCCGCCTTACCCCGACTCGCGCGCGGGCCTCCGCCTTTATCCCCCCTATTGTCCCCCCCGTTTGACCCCCCTGTAGCCCCCCCAACCGGCACCACCGTAGGGGATTCGGCGAAGCTTACGATTACCACGGAAACGTTATCGATACCGCCCGCTTCGAGGGCCAGTTCCACCAGGCGCCCGGCCGCGTCAACTGGCCCGGGAAACGCCGCTAACACCCTGGATATCACGTCGTCTCCGACCAGCGAGGTGAGACCGTCGGTGGCCAGAAGGAACACGTCGCCCGGCTGTATCTTCACCGAGACCACGTCCGCTTCCAACTGGGACTCGAGCCCCAGCGCCTTGAGTATCACGTTGCGCTGGGGGTGGCTTCTCGCCTCCCGGGGTGTTATCTCCCCTTCCTGGACCAGCTTGGCCACCAGGGAGTGGTCATCAGTCAACTTGCGCAGGTCGCCGTTCCGCAGCAGGTAAGCGCGGGAGTCCCCGACGTGGCCGATGTACGCTGTGTCGCCCTCCCGGTACAGCACTGTCACCGTGGTCCCCATGTCGCGGAACCTGGCGCTGGATACCGCCTTCTGGTGAACCACGGCGTTTGCGCCCGACACCGCCTTCTCTACCAGTTTTTCTCCGGGGATAGCACCCAGGTTATCCTCCACGTACTGCCCGATAGCCGAGAGCGCGAGGGTGCTGGCCACCTCGCCCGCCTGGTGCCCCCCCATGCCGTCGGCGACCGCGAAAAGGCTGCCGGTCTCCAGGACCGCGTCCTCGTTTATCTCGCGTACCTTCCCGGTTTCGGTTATCGAGGCTGAGGAAACGCTGTACATAGCTTCTCTAACACCGGAACTCGAACACTGTCTTCCCTATCTTTATGCGGTCACCCGGCCTGAGCTCCATGGGGTGCGTTATCTTCCTGCCGTTCACGTAGGTGCCGTTGGTGGAGCCCAGGTCCTCCACGAAGAATGAGCCGGAGTCTGAAAAGACCCGCGCGTGCTGCTGCGAGGCATAGGTGTCGTCTATCAGGATGCCGCTGTCCTCCGCCCTTCCGATAGCCACCTGGTCATCGAGCAGATACCTGGCCCCGATATTCCTGTCCGCCGCCAGCACAACCAGCTGCGGTCTCTCCTTCTTCCTCCGGCGCTTCTGCTTCGGTGAGACGTCCGGCGCCTTCATGTCGCGGTAGATAGCCCGCAGGACGAGTATGAGAAAGATATAGAGAATGGCCAGGAACAGGTAGCGCAGGCCGATGAACAGTATGTTAGGGATCAATCCTGCGACCTCCGGAATATCAGCCTTGTGCCTCCAAGCCTGATCACGTCGTTGTCGTCCAGTTCAGACTCGGACACACGCTCCTCGTTTACCCACGTCCCATTTGTCGAATCCAGGTCGACGATTATGTATGAGCCTCCTCGCCTGGTTACCCGGGCGTGGGCCCTGCTGACGTTCGGGTCGGGAAGGACAATGTCGTTGTCAGTAATCCGCCCTATCTGTGTGACCTCGCCCTCCAGGGCGAAGAACGGCGCTACATCGCCGGAGTCCATGAGTTCCAGCCCCGCCGGGCCCCCGGCGCGTTCTCGGTCAGCGCCGCGGCGGGCCTTCCTGGGCTCCCCGCCGGCGGGAACCTCTCCCTCGGTCCGGCACCGTATCCAGAACTCGCCCTCACTCATCCCGTCATCCTCCACGAGCTTCACCCGCGGGCGGTCCAGGACCGCGTACCCCTTGTCCCTGACGTAGGAGACCAGGAGGTTCTCGAGCTCGGTCGCCATCACCGCCTGGTACGACTCGAACCTGGAGTAATCCCTCTGTGAAAGCCCCACGTCGTAGCGGTTGGGCGCGTAGACCCGTGACGACACACCTATCGTCTTGTGTCCCTCAAGCTCACGAACGAGCTTCTTTCCCAGTTCAACCGGGTGAACCCCGGACTTGAACGCGCGCAGAAACACGCCCTCGAAGAGCGACTCCAGCTTCTTCTCAAAATCCTTGAAAATACCCATCACGCGTAATTATACAACGAGGCGGCCACAATAGGGTTCCCGCGTCCTTCCCCCCTTGTAGCGCCGCCTTCCAGGCGGCATTGGCCGATAAGGATGCCGGCAAGTTGCCGGCGCTACGGGGAGCGCTACGGGGAACAGGGGATGCCGGCAAGTTGCCGGCGCTACGGGGAGCGCTACGGTCCTTCTAACAGCACGGTGGCTATCTCAAAGGGGCGGAGGGGGGGGGAAACCTTGTTTTCGTTGACATCCAGTTCCTCTCCCTTGCGTTCCAGGAGGTCGGCCTTGTGGGCGCGGCCCACGTTCCAGCCGAGTTCCAGTTCCACCGTTCGCGGTTCGCCGCCGGTCTCCCAGAGGCGAAGAAGCACCTCGTCACCGCTGGGCTCCATCACCGAGACAAGCGCGCCCGGCGAGCAGTGAACCGCGCCAAACGACGACGGCGCGTCATCGCTCCCGGCCCCGGCCGGGAGCACGAAAGCGCGGGGAGGATTGTTGTGCAGGTACGCCTGCTCCGATGAGTCGATCCCGCTGAAGCCGCCCTGGTGCGGGTACAGTGCGTACCGGTACTTCCGCTCACCCAACTGGAGAGCGCCGGGGCCGCTGTCCCACAGGAATATCTTGTCAACGCTGCGAAGCATCGTCATGTAGATGGTCCCCCGGTGGCACTTGTTGCCGGGCACACCGTAGTTGACAAGCGTGATCCCCGCATCTCCCCGGGAAAGGTCGGTGAAGTTCTGGGCGGGAAGCTCGTGGCCCGGCCTCTCCATCCAGCCGTAAGGCACCTCGTGGGTCCATCTTCCGCCGGCCAGGCCGGTGGGGAAACGGCAGCGCAGCCGGCACCCCCGGTCGCGGAAATCGATGCTGGTCTCCATGTCGATCCTCGGCGAGCCCGCCACCAGGGAGATCCTCTGGACGAACGGTGAGCGCCCGACCTTCCCCCGCACCTCTACCGTCCCCCGCAGGGGGCCTTCCTCCACCACCCTTACCTGCTCTACCGTGCGCCTCCTCAAGAACGTGGTGCCCAGCGCGAACACCTGGTACAGGTTTCCGAAATCCCTCTCAAGGGTGAGTCGGTTTCCCCCCGAGAGGTTGAATGACATACCATCCGCCAGTTCCGCCCGGCGCAGGAGCCCGCTTCGGGGGTCCACCTCTACGGTGATAAGCCCGTTGGATATCGCGGTGCCGTCGACCGTTACCGCGCCGTGGGCCTCCGGCTGCCCGCCACCGACGGGTTCCACGTCAAAGACGCGGTAGCCCAGCGGGGGCAGGTCGGGGCGGAACCCGGCCTTCACCCTCTTGAGCGTCCCGTCACCGTAGCGGGCGGCGTCGACGACCTGGACCGGCAACCGTTCCCCTCCAGCGGAAACGCCGACGCATTCCCATCCCGGCGGCGGGTCCAGCTCGAACTCCACCCAGGAGGACACCGGCCTGGAGAGCGGGTTGAAGACCAGCAGTTTGAAGCCCTCTCCCGCCCGCGAACCCCCGATGAGAAACCGCGCCGACTCGCCCATGAGCGCCCGTGAAACCTTCCGGGCCTCCTTGAACCTCTCCACCATGCCCGAGGCCACCTCGTCGGTGCAGCAACCGCATATCTGGTCGTGGAACTGGTTGTCCATAACAGCGCGCCATCCCCGCTCTATCTCACCCGCCGGATATGGTGCCCCGAACAGGGAAGCGACCGCGGCCATCTTCCCGGCGTCGGACAGGGAGAACTCGCTGGCCCGGTTCAGCATCTTTATATCGGCCCTTGCGCTGTAGGTGCCCCACAGTTCACGCTGAAACTCACCGGTGACCACCCGCAGGCCCTCGGCGGGTACCGCCTCGAAGAACCGTGTGGGAAGGGAGAACTCAAAGGTGACCCCGTCCACCGCGTCGCTGAATGCCCGGGCCATCTCGCCGTACTCCTTCTGGGGTCGTCCATGATCAACGCCCCCGGGGTAGAAGACGTGGCCTGACGCCGAGCGCGAGCGCAGCAACCGGTAGTTCTTGAGCATCCTGCGCATAGCCCTGCCGCGGTCGGTGGGCACCGGGTGGCCGATATTGTACATCCCCGGCATGTTGTGGGTGAGAAGCCGGGTCCCGTCGAGACCTTCCCAGAGGAACTCGCTGGGGGTCCCCTCCGGAACCGCGGCCCGGGAGTAGGCCAGAAAATCGGAGCCCGATCCCTTCAGTATCTGGGGGAGCTGTGCGCTCATCCCGAACGAGTCGATGAGCCACCCGCACCTGGAAGTCCGGCCGAACTTCTCGAGGGCGTACCTCTGCCAGGCGACCGACTGCCTCACCAAGGACTCGCCCGAGATGATGTTGGTGTCAGGCTCCGAGTACATGCCGTTCACCGGCTCCACCCGTCCCTGGCCCACCAGCGCGGAAAGCCTCCGAAACCCCTCCGGGTCGTCCCGCTCGAACGGTTCCAGCTGGGGCACCTGGTCTACCACGAACGTCATGTCGGGATCCTGCTCCATCAGGCGCATCGCCTCCCGCAGGTTGTCCCGGCCCAACCCCTCGAAGACCTCCCGGGTCCGGAGCCACTCCACGTCGTAGTGGATATGGGGCACGACGTGGGCCACCCCCGGCGGCAGCGCCGGCGGGGGCCATTCGGGAAGTGGATCGAAACGGTCAGGCAGTACGGCGAAGTCGCCTGCCCCGTCCTTCATGAGGACCGGCAGCGCAGGCATCAGTTGGGAGACGATCTCCATCTCCAGGGTCATGTCCAGGAAGTGCAGCCCGTCGGGCAGGGTCAGCCCCTCCACCAGTATCTCCATGGCGTCCCCCGGGGGGAACTCCAGCGCCCGGAGCCGTGACCCGCGGGTCTCGCCGCCGGGGTAGCGGAACAGTATGCGCCCCGCGGGCACGCGGCGCCCGTCAATGTAGAGCTTGATTCCGGTTATCCTCTGGTCAAACCAGGCGTTGGTCACCGTTACCCTGAACGAGTCGGGGACCCCGTCGCCGTCACTGTCGATGTTGCCCATGGCGTCACGGAAAAAGAAGGAGTCAAGCCCCCCCAGCGCTTCCCTGGGCAACAGGTGCCCGTACCTGTTGAACGCGAAGTCCATCGCCGGCAACAGCAGGCGGTTCAAGGGGCTCGTCGTTATTACCCGGTACAGGGCGGAGAGAGCGACGTGGTTTACCATCTGAGGCCCCTTTCTTGCCAGCTAAAGCCCTCGCCCCCTATGATAGGCGATTACCGGCCCTCTTCACCAGGAACTGGCTGAAGGGGCGGGGTGCTAAGCCGCAGAAAGCAGGAGAGGAACGGTCGTGAGCCGCCAGTAGAGGTCCGGGGTATTGTATTGCACGTTCTTAGCGCGATCCTTATCGGTTTCGGCGCCGCGGTGGTGGCCGGGATGTTCGGTATCGGTGGAGCATCCGTAACCACGCCCGCTATCAGGGTGCTCCTGGGCACCTCGCCCGCCTACTCCCTGGGGACCCCGTTGCCGGTGACGATACCGACCGCCCTGGCCGGGTCTATCACCTACCTGCGACACGGACTGGTGGAGAAGAGACTGGCGGTGCTCTGCGGCGCCGGCGGCCTGGTCGGGTCCGTCGGCGGGGCCCTGTTGACCGGGGTCTTGAACCTTCACTACCTCATGCTCGCCACCGGGACTGTGGTCCTGTACCTGGCCGGCATGACGATGTACCGGGGAATATCCGGCCGCTTCTCCACCCCCTCGCCCGAAGGCGGGGAAGAGGAAGCGACCGGCGAGGAATACGCCGGTGGTCCGGTGACCTTCAACACGGCGCCGGCCCTGTGCATAGGGTTGGCGGCCGGCCTCTTCTCCGGGCTTCTGGGGGTCGGTGGCGGGGTCGTACTGATCCCCTCGTTCCTCTACCTGCTTCGCGTACCAATCAAGAAGGCATTCGGGACCTCGCTCACGGTCATTACGGTGATAGCGATACCGGGAACGGTGGTGCACGCCTTCCTGGGCCACATATCCTGGTCGTTGACCCTGTACCTGGTCATCGGCGCGGTCCCCGGCGGGGTGATAGGGGCCAGGTTGAGCATCAGGGCGAAGGAGCGGGTTCTTTACGTCCTGTTCGGCTCTCTTCTGGCGATCTTCGGGCTAATCTTCATCGTTAATGAGATAATAAGCATGATTGGCTAGCCGTCCGGTGAGCGTGATTCACCGGCCCCGAAAGAGGTTGACCCGAGAGATGCCCAAGAGCATTAGAAATAAGATCAGCGCGCCGCTGCTCGCGGTTTCCTTCGTCCTCGCACTGGTGCTTCTCCTGGCTCCCCTCTCGCGGACGGCGGCACTGGCCGAACCCGAGAAGCCGGAGGTTCGGATAGCGCTATCCAAAGACGCCTTCTGGTACCGGCCGGGGGACACCGTCAAGCTCCAGGTAACGCTGAACAACGAAACCGACCAGACACTGAAGGGTGTGTCGGTTCGGGCGAGGATCCACTCGGTCACCGGCACCCGGTCCGACCTGGACGCCTGCTTCGAGGGAAAGCCGGTGAGGTCTTACCGCCTCAAAGAGACGCTGGGTAGTGACCTGTCGCTGTCCCCCGGGAACAACGGCTTCAAGTTCGACCTGACGATACCCTCACGCTCGTTCTCGGACGGTGTCTACCCCCTGACGGTGGAGGCCGTTAACTCCGGTGACGTCATGGCGAAGGCGATCAGCGAGCTGATCGTGATGGACCCGGAGGAGACGGAAGAGTTCACGCCCCTGAAGCTCTCGATGGTATTCGACCTCTCGGAGCCGCCTCACCAGGGACCGGACGGCATCTTCGAAGACGACGAACTGGCCCGGGAGTGCTCCGCCAGCGGCAAGGAGCCGGGCTGGTACTCATCGGTCGTCAGCGAGGTGGAAAAATGGGGGGACCACCGTTTCACCTTTTCCCTGTCCCCGGTCATCCTGAGGGAGATGCTGGACATGACCGACGGCTACGTGGTCAGGGAAGGGGAGAAAGAGATCAAGGTGGGGGGCGACTCCACCTCCGCCAGCGACGTGGCATCTGTAGTTTCCCGCTTCCAGGAGATGGCGGCCTCGCCTCGTATCCAGTTCCTCTCGACCCCGTTCGCCTCCCCGAACCTGGAGACGCTGGTATCGCTGGGCTGGGCTGAAGACGCCGGCCAACAGATCTTGCTGGGGGACATGACGCTGGGGGAAGGCCTGGAGAGCTCGATAGACACCAATTACTTCTTCCCGCCCGGCCTGGAGGCCAACTCCCGTGTTGTCGGCGAACTGAACGACGACATGGGGCGGTTCCTCTTACTGTCACCGCAACTGCTGAGACGTACCTCGGAAGGCAGGAAGTTGGCCACCGGTCTTACCCTGGGCTCTCCGGTGGAAATCGCTGCCACCGGCGACCGGCAGGTGCTCGCTCTCTTTGCCGATGCCCGCCTGGAGAAGGTCATCGGGCTGGTGGAACCGAGCGGGGACCCCCACGGCGTCGCCCAGTGCTTACTGTCCGATCTCACGAACCTGTACCTGGAGAGGCCGGCTGAAACCCGCGCCTGCGTGCTCCTGTGGCCTGACTGGTGGCGTCCCTCCGTCCGTATCATCGACGAGGTGTTAAAGGCCATCGACGGGGCGCCGTGGCTGGAGAGCGTGACGCTGGGCGAGTGCTGGGCTGCGGTGCCGCCCATCGAGGACACGGTACTGGAGATACCGGAACTCACCCTCGATTCGGACGGCTACTTCACACAGGTTGGACATGCCCGGAACCGTTACCAGGACTACTCCGGGATCGCCCTGACGGATAACCCTGTTCTCCCATCGCTCGAACGCAACCTTTTCATCAGCGAGAGCAAACTGTGGCAGGACGACGGGGAGGCCCGGGGGCTGGAGTACGCGGAGGCGGTGATCAGCACGGTCGATGAAGAGCTCGCCAAGGTGGGCATTCCACCGATAGGCTCGGTCACGCTGGCCGGCGAGAAGGCGGAGGTGCCGTTCTCCGTTATTAACGGCACCTCCTACGACATCAAGGCGGTGCTCAGTTTCTCCAGCAACGGGCTGTCCTTCCCCGAAGGAGACTCTCTTGATGTCATACTGGAACCGAAGGAGAACCTCTTCGAGGTTCCCGTGGAAGCCAACAAGAAGGGCAGGGTCCGTTTCACCGTCCGGCTGGAAACCGACCGCATCGTCCTGGCCGAGCTTGACATCCCGGTCCAGACCAGCCGGTTCAACACGTTCGCCATAATTCTGGTTGGAGGTCTGCTGGGACTGATCGCATTGATACAGGCCCTGAAGATAGCGTCAAGGCGAAAGGTTGGTAAGCATAAAAAGCATCAACTCTCAGAAGCCAACTGAGAAGAGCCGGAAGCAGGGGCTTAAGCCCGCCTCGTTCGCCAGGGGCGCCTCGGTCATGACGCTGGGCACCACCATCAGCAGGGTGACCGGCTTCGTCCGTACCGCCGCCCTGGCCGCGGTGCTCGGCCTCACCGCCAGGGGAATGGCGGACTCCTTCAACCTTGCCAATATCACACCCAATATCATTTACGACATGATTATCGGCGGAGTTCTGGCCTCCCTGTTCATACCGGTTTTCATCGAATACATGCAGACAAAGGGGGAAAGGGAAGCGTGGCACGTCGCCAACTCGGTCTTCAACATCACGCTGGTGCTGCTCTCGTTTGCCGCGGTTGCCCTGTGCGTCGCCGCGCCGTACGTGATAAAGGCCCAGACATTCCTTTCTCACGGCCGCTCCCAGATGCAGGCCGACGCGACATTCCTCCTGCGCTTCTTTATCTTCGAGATCATCTTCTACGGCTTCATAGCCATATACACCGGGATACTCAACTCCTACAAGCACTTTACGATACCCGCGTTCGCTCCCATCGCCAACAACGTCGTGGTCATAGCCACCGTCGCCATCTACTACTTCTACCCCAACAAGTACGTGCTGGCGATCGGGGCCACGCTCGGCGTGGTGGCCATGGCGATGATCCAGTTGCCGTGGGTCCGGCGCACCGGCTTCCGCTACCGGCCGGTGCTGGACATCGGGCACCCCGCGGTCAGGAAGCTCGGACGCCTGGCGGTCCCTGTGATTGCATATGTCCGCATCAACCAGATCGGCCTTTGGGTGGTCAACATCCTGGCCGCGCAGATCCAGGGGGGGATATCCGCTTACCAGTACAGCTACATCTTCTTCCAACTGCCGTACGGCGTGGTTGCCGTTTCGATCATAACCGCGTTGTTCCCGACGCTCTCCGAGCATTCCGTCAAGGAGGATAAATCAAAGATCATTGAATCAACCTCCCTGGGTATCAGGACCACCGCGTTCGTGATCATACCGGCCTCCATCGCCTACGCCGTGCTTGCCAGGCCGATCGTCCGGCTCCTTCTGCAACACCTCAACTTCGGGGCAAACGACACGGAGATGCTTGCCTCGGTTGTCTTCTTCTTCGTCCTGGGGCTGTTCTTCTTCTCGATCTTCATGCTGATCCTCAAGGTCTTCTACTCGATGCAGGATACCAAGACCCCCATGGTCCTGGCGGCCATCACCATCGGGATCAACATCGGGGTCGACTTCCTCTTCTTTTACACGTTCTCCGGCGATGTCGCCAGGGTATCCGGCCTGTCCCTGGGTCACACCACCGCGTACCTGGTTGGGGCTCTCGCCGTCGGCCTGGTCCTGAGAAAGAGGCTGGGAGGACTGGACGGCCGCAGGGTGGCGTGGTCGCTCGCCAGGATATGCGCGGCTTCGGCGCTTATGGGTGCTGCCTGCTGGGGGGTGGCGAAGCTGGTGGAGTCCCTGGTGGGGGTCGAGAGCTTCGGCGGTCAACTGCTTCAGGTCGGGCTTGCACTGGTAGTGGCGGCCGCTGTGTACCTCGGGGTTTCGGTGCTGTTCAAATCGGAGGAGATGCTCGCCCTCAGGCGCTTGCTCGCCCGCATGCTGAAAAGAAGGCAATCCGAAATTGAGCCGCACGGGAGGGAACCGGTGGAGGATGATAGTATTATTGAGTAAGGAAAGGGTTCATGCAGTTTGAAGAAGCATATGCGATTATAGTCATGCGTTGATATGTGTCTCGCTCTAGAGGAAGGCGAGAAAGCATGTCACACGGTGGTAGTAAGATATCAATGGTTGGTATCCACGCGAAAACCAAGCACGGATACCAATTCGAGCTCGCCGTCAGTTCGACGGAGAGGATAAACGGACGTGGAGGCGATGTAAGACCTCTCGATTCCGAGAGGCGGACGCCCGGGAAGCGTCAACCGGAATCGGTCGGGTGAGATATCTGACTATATTCCGGGGAACGGTCCGGCAGGCCGCGCGGTAAGGAGGTCAGACAGTTGTGGTTGAAGCGTTTTCTCGCTGATGAGACCGGGCTGATACTACGGTCCGTTATCAAGTGGGGCATTGTCGCCGTGGTGATAGGCATCATCATCGTCGAGGTGGGACCTCTTATCTGGATACGCATCTTCTCCATCCAGAACGTCGACGATGTGGCCAGCGCGGCCGCCAGTGAGTACAGTTTGAACCACGACGAGGAGGAGGCGAGGAAAAGCGCTGCTGAGAAACTGCGGCTGATGGGCTACTCGGAAAAAGAGATCGAGGAGTGCGTGGTGGAGTTCCTGCCGGCCGGGAACGTGCCCAAGCAATCGGTGCGGGTTACGGTAGTCAGGTACGCCAACACCCTTATTGCCAAGCATATCAAGCAAATCGAGAAGCTCGCCCGGGTTTCCACCACCAAGGAGGTGAGCATAGGGCGAACACAGTAGCATCGCGCCGGTGTCTACAGGTTCTCCTCGGGGTTCTCCTGCTCGCTGGGGTAGAAGAAGCTGACCTGGTTGCGGTTGAGGGCGAGGAATGCACTCTTCTGGAGGAGCTTCCCGTCCCCCAGGCTGTATACCTCCGCGTCGGTAATAGGTATGAAAGCCTGCTCCTTGATGTTAACCAGGTCCATCAGTCTCGCCCCCGGGTACTTGTACATGTACCCCACGATCCGGAAGCGGTCAACCAGGATCGAGACCTTTATCTTCTCTTTGTCGATATGCATGCTTACGCGCCCTCCTGTTCTCCCCTCTCGGTAAACTCCGTTCCTCTTTCCCGCATTGTACATCTTTCTCGGATCCCCTGTAGCCACCCCGTACATATTCTCGCTTAGAGAAATCTCTCCACCATCCAGTGGAGCCGGTTCGATACGGCAATTTCGACAAGCGCCGCGGCGGCGGCGAGCGCCACCAGCGGAAGGACTCTCGGGGCACGGCCCTCTCCCGCAAGGGATGTAACCAGGGACAGGAGCGTGAAGTTCAGCACCAGCAACGTGAACAGTATGGAGAAGCACACCAGCGGTGCCCATACCCAGAAAGCCCACGGCCAGCGAGGCAGAAGGGCCAGGCATATCCCGCCGGGCACCAGGAGCAACAGCGGTACGTCCCACCACTTCTCCAGTATCCTTCGGCCCTCTCCCCCGGTCAGTTGGCTTACCACAAGCGGGAACACCAGGGCGGCGATCCCGGTCCCCGCGAGCGCCCCGGTGGCAAGCCTCACCAGGTTCGTGGTCTCGCGCAACCCCGCGTACGACGTTATCGCGTCGACGGCGGTCGGGACCATGAAGAGCACCAGCACCGCCGTCACCTGCCAGGGCGGAAAGCGGTCGCCCTCCCGCCGGTAGATGACCAGCAACACCAGAAAGCACACCGCGAACCCCAGGAACAGCCCCGTATCCCTGGCGCAAACCGGGAGCTTTTCGCCTCCGAAGTGCAGGCTCTTCTCGGGTAGCTGGTGGCATATCGCGAACCCCAACTGTTCCATTATCCATTCCAGGAAAGACGCTATCCGACCCATGCGCTTACTATATAGGAGGCGAATGGAGTTGCAACAAGTGATAAATTAACCTGTAGATAGATTAACCCTACATTCCGCAGATAGAAACCGGCACCAGTTGAATTATTGCACACCGCTCAAACGTTTGCCGAATGCCTATCCGT
>Ga0180014_1000040_pt1 | contig 33236 bp, 31 predicted proteins | sample KR13_S1_MetaG_FD_116507 | JGI IMG/M metagenome (GOLD analysis project Ga0180014, IMG submission 116507) | Groundwater microbial communities from the Olkiluoto Island deep subsurface site, Finland - KR13_S1_MetaG | ecosystem: Environmental > Aquatic > Deep subsurface > Groundwater | place... | reverse complement strand
GTGGGGATCAACATGCGGTGCGCATGCAAATGGATTCCGCTTGCAATTAATCACGCGAAAACGACAATGAGTTTCAATAAGCGTTTGCCGTTCTTAAACGGCAAGAAATCGGTACTCTCAAGGATCATAGATCAGGTCCGCGAATCCGGCCTGGACCAGGCGTTCCGCCGGCGGAGAAAACGAGAAGTTGTAGGGAACGGCATCTCCTTCGCCGTGGTTAAAAGAACGCATTGAATCCAATCGCGGTCGGATGTCATGTTAGGCTCAGGCGTAATACGTTGAATACTTTTCCATCGCGTCCATCAAGGCCTTCACATTGTCCAGCGGGACCCCGGGATACAGGCCGTAGATCATCATCAATCCGCCCTGCTGACTGCCAAGTTTCTCCACTTCTTCGCGAATCAGGTCGTCAATTTGCCGCGGGCTGCCGCGGGCGGTGATCAATTGCCGGTCAATGTCCAGATCAATGCAGACCCGGCCGGCGAACTTGTTAGCGATCCAGTCAATGCCATTCACCAGGTCCTGGAGATTGATGACCTCCACGCCGCCTTCAATCAGGTCGTCCACAAGCGTGCGGATGTCGCCATCCGAATGCATATGCACAATGCAACCCCGATCCCGGGCAGGTTGCATGATGCGCCGGTAGACCGGCTTGATGTATCGGCGAAAGCAGTCGGGGGACAGCATCGGGCCAACCTGCATGCCCAGATCCTCCGGATAGCTCATCAGGTCGGGTTTCAGCTCCATCCAGTTCATCACGTACTGATAATTGAAGTTTTCCACCATCTCGATCAGCCTGGACAGGTTCGGTTCGTCATCGAGCATGTCGCAGAGGAGGTTTTCATAACCTCGAATATCCTGCAAGCGCAGAAAGGTATGGCCATGCGGCAGGCCGCCGCATACCAGGTTGCCATTGGCCTTCCGACGCTTGACGTCCGCCCGGATGTTCTGCCAGTCGATCGGATAGGTTCCATCGGTGGTGTTTGGATCGGGAGCTCGATACAGGTCAAATTCGGTCCAGTCTGTCAGGGGATGCCCGTGAACGGAACCTGTTATCCCGTTGTCGGTTGTTTGCCACCCACAACCCCATGGATCTTGGTAGGGTTCGTCTTTCCGTTGATTAAGCCCGTAGTGCGGCTTCACCTGGGCCTGTCGCTTGTAGCCTGCAAAGAGCAGCCGGTGTTCTTCCATCAGGTCCTGCAGTGCGTCCTGGGGATAATGGTGCCAGCAGGCCGCGTTGATGGCGAACGTCATGGGAATATGCTCCGGTCGCTCAAACCGGATCGATCTAAGTATGTTTTCGCGATGGTTCATATCTGGGTTCCTGTTCCGAACGCTAGCCTCCGATGCTGTTTCCCCACATCCCGTGCCGCAAGCAAAATTTCACGCGCGAGCCGATGGGCGGCCTGTTTAATTTCCTTGGAAGGAGTGCGGCCGAAATCGGTCCGGCCGGGCTGGATGCCGAGGACGATGACACGACAAGAGAGCGATTGGGTCAGGTAGTCGGTTAGTATTTTCAGCGGCAGGACGTGGGTGGAAAAGGGCATACCGGCGATTTGCTCCGGTTCGATCAGCTTCACGGCGCCCGGTTTCAGTCCCAAGTCGGCCGCATCGGTCAGCAGAATATGAGAAGGCTTACAGCGGAGTATTTCGCCCGTCAGATTCTCCGGGGCGGTTCCGCCATCGAAGATCCGAAGGCCGGACGGCCGGGATCGTCCTAAGGCCGCGCGCAATTCACGGATGACCAGAATCCCGGCGATGTCGTCGCCGCGCAGGTCGGAACCGATCCCGACGACGGCGATTCGGCGCGCTTGCCGCAGGGCAGTTTCCAGTCCGCAGGTATCATGAGACGTAAGTTGTTTTTTCATTCTAAAAAGAGACATTGAATATCCAATGGAATATAGGGATATTCACTTCGAAATTGGATATTCCTTGTTGGATATTGAGTATTCGAATAGTCACTCAATGGGCGCGGCGGCTTGGGGCGGGGGCGGTTCGGCATGGTAAATCATTTTCAGTTTATTGCGCTGAAGCTGGGCTAATTCGTAATCGGCTGTGGACTCCAGCGCCTTCTTGGGACAGCTATCCACGCACTGGGCACAATAGATGCACTGATCGAGATCGAATTCGGCCTGGAACCGCTTGTCGCCAACCTTGGTGATCGTGATGCAGTTGGTCGGGCAATCCCGCATACACAGTTTGCATCCGATACACAGGGTGGCGAGGAATCGTATTTTACCACGGAACCGGTCGGGCATCAGGACCTTGACGTACGGATAGAGAACCGTCGCCGGCTTCTGAAAAAATGAGGTCAGGACTTCACGGAGCATTTTACCGGGTTTGATCATGGTCGGAGCACCCCGCTGAGGATCAGGTTGATAAGGAGTTGAAACAGTGCCGCCGGCGCGACGATTCGCCAGCAGAAGATGACCATCTGCTCGATTCTCAGCCGGGCCAGAACCGTGCGCAGGAGCGCCAGCAAGGCGATGACGGCCAACACTTTTACCAGATAGAATACAAACCCCCAGGCGGCACCCAGGCCCAACCCGAAGGGAAGAAATACGGCGGCGATCAGCGAGGCGCCGACGACGGCTTCAATATCGATGGCTATGCGGAACATGGCCAGAAACCGCCCGCTGTATTCGGTGAACGTGCCGCCCACGATCTCAGTCTCGGCTTCGGGGATGTCGAACGGCACCCGTTCCAACTTGCCCTGAAGTGCAATCAAGGACACGATCAGGCCGATGATGTTGAACGCGGCATAGGCGGGATGCTGATCGTAAAAAACGGTCATCTCGCTCAACGACCAGGTGCCGGCCAGCAGGGCTGGCGCCAGGATGGCCATGAACAAAGGCACTTCATAGGCAAACAGCTGAGTCAGGGTGCGGGTCGCGCCGATCATGGAAAAGAGCGATGTCGAGTGCCAGCCGGCCAGGAAGAATGTCAGCGTGGGAATCGTGAGCAGGTAAATCACGACGATCAGGTCGCCGTTGAATGAGAACAGGGACTGGGTGCTCCATAGGGGGATGTAGAAGAAAGCCGTGACCACCGACGCCAGGGCGAATGCCGGCATCAGCCGGAACATGACGGAATCGGCTTCCTCGGGAATGATGTCTTCCTTGGCGGCCAGTTTGACGAAATCGGCGAACGGCTGGAACCAGGGCGGCCCGATCCGGTTCTGCAGGCGGGCGTAGAGTTTGCGATCCACGAATTCCATGGCCAGTCCGAAGACGAACAGGAATAGGAATCCCGGAAAAATCAGCAGATTAAACAGTGACCATGCCATAAATAAGAACACCCCTTTTTCAAAAGATAAAAAAATTACTCGCAAATAATGTCATTCTGAGCGTAGCAAAGAATCTCAGCCTAGATGATCAATCATGAGATCACTCTGCCGCTACCGCGGCCTTGGGATGACAATATTACGTCATCCCGTCAGGCTTTCATTCTCTGTCTCATCTTCGCATTCAAATCCTTAAAATCCACGCCCTGTTTCCGGTACCACTCCAGGCTGTGCGTACGCAGTGCCTGCCAGGAAATGGTTTCCTTCCGTCTGCCGGCTGTGTCGTTGATCCGGATCATCCGGTCGGTGCAGGAGAAACAGGGATCAATGGCTGCGATGATGATCGGAACATCCGCCAAGCGGTTGTTTTCCATCATCCTGGCCACCGACTGCAGGTTGGCCAGGGTCGGTGCCCGGATCTTGACCCGCTCGGCCTTGTCTGTGCCGTTGGCCTTGACATAATGGACATCCTCACCACGCGGAGCTTCGTAGCGGCTGAACGCCTCGCCCGCCGGAATCTTCCGGGGCGCTTTGACCGTGACGGGTCCTTCGGGGATTTTGGCGACCAGTTGACGGATCATGCTGTAACACTGCATCAGTTCGCCAACGCGCACCAGGGTGCGCCCGTACACATCATTGTGGGTGTCCGTGATCACCTGGAACTCAATGTCCTTGTAAGCAAGATACGGGTCATCCCGGCGGATATCGCGGTCCACGCCGGAGGCGCGGGCGGTTGGTCCGACGGCGCCCAGCATCACGGTATCCTCATGCGAGATGAATCCCACGCCGGAGAGCCGCTGGATCAGCGTGATTTCCTCGGAAGCCACCTCGATGTAATACTTAGTCCGCTCTTCGAGGATATCCATGGTTTTCAAGAGTCCGGCTAAATGTTCCTTGCTGATATCCCGGCGTACGCCGCCGATGGTGTTGATCCCGTAATTGACGCGATTGCCGGTCAGCGCGGCGAGGGTGTCCATGACGACTTCGCGATCGCGCCAGGAGTACATGAGCAGGGTATCGAACCCGATTTCATGGCCGGCGACGCCCAGCCAGAGCAGGTGGCTGTGGATGCGTTCCAACTCGGCGATGATTGTGCGGATATACTGGGCGCGCGCTGGAATGGCCAGGCCGGCGATTTCCTCCACCGCCTGGATGAAACAGGTCGAGTGCGAGTGGGAGCAAATTCCGCAGACCCGCTCGACAAGATACATGGCCTGGATATAGGAGCGTTCCTCGCAGGCCTTTTCAATGCCGCGGTGGTTGTAACCCAGGCGCATATCCATCTCGATGATGGTTTCGCCGTTCAGGGTGATGGTGAAACTTTCCGGTTCCTTCAACGCCGGATGTTGAGGTCCGATGGGAATCTTGAAGTTAGCCATGGGACTTCACCTCCTCCTTGGGATAAACGCCGTCCAGCATTTCGGCCTTCCAGTCCTTGCGGAGCGGGTGCTGACCATCCGGCCAGCCTTCGGGCAGGGGATAGCGATTGCCTTCCGGCAGGCCCTCGACGCGGGCGCCCAACAGGTCAGCCAGTTCGCGTTCATAGATCATCCCGCCCGGGAAAAGATCGGAAATTGTCCGGAGCACAGGGCTCGCTTTCGGAACGCGTGTTTTCAAGCTCAGCACGGCGCCGTCCAAGCGGGCCAAATGATAAACGAAGGCCAGGGTATCGCCATCATCCAGGCCGGTGATTGTGCACAGGTGTTGGAAATCCATGCCGTTCACGGCGTGCTCAAACACCCGGCGGAACTGCTCGTGGGGCACTTCGAGAAAGACACGCCGCTCGCGCGCCACGCGGATCTGCTCCGTGCTGAAGCCGAACCGTTCCAACAGCTCTTTCTTGATTTTTTCTTCGTTGGTCATGATGTCAGAATTTATTATCGTTATGAATGTCCATCCGTCGCAGTTCTCGCCGCCCAAGGCAGCGGCTCGAACCGCTTCTACACCAAATTGTTGTAGCGGCCGTTCGATAGAACGGCATAGTCTTGGCGAAACCACCTAATTTAAAAACCGAGTTGCTATTCCAATCCCGCTTTTTGGGGACTGCATCCGCCACGTCGCCCCGACAAGTCGGGACAAGCGGCCCCTTGGCCGCCGACGGGGCAATCCGCATTCTGCAATCCACAATCTGCAATCGGCGCCGGCTTGGCGCCCTGCAGACTGGTCAGCAGTTTAACCACGCCGTCGATAATGGCTTCCGGCCGCGCCGGGCAGCCGGGGATGTAAGCCGAGACAGGAATCGCGGCGTCGATCCCGCCCTTGACATTGTAACAGCCCTTGAACACGCCCCCGGAACAGGCGCAAGTCCCCACCGCGACGACAAACTTCGGCTCCGGCATCTGCTCGTAGATCCGGACCAGCCGATCCCGGATCTGCCGGGTCACGGGACCGGAGCACATGAGCACATCCGCATGCCGGGGTGTGCCTTTCAGCAGAATGCCGAACCGCTCAATATCGTAGCGCGGCGTCAGCGCCGCCACAATCTCGATATCACAGGCATTGCAGGCACCGGTATTGAAATGGATGATCCATGGCGACTTGATCCGGGCCCAGGTAATCAGTTTTTGAAGCCACTTCATGAAACGTTATCTCCTGAACAGGATGAACAATCCGATTGCCGAGCAGATCAGGTATCCCACGGCGATCTGGACGGCCGACCAGTCTCGCACCGGCACCGTGGCCACCACCAGGGCCAGAACGTGCATAATCGTGAAGAAAAATGCGAACGGAAAAAACTGGCTGTAATCGGGTTGAGCCCGGTTCTCCTTGATGTTTTCGCCGCAAGCGTAGGCTTTCCGTTGGCCGCCGACATTTCCTCCCTTGGCGGGGAAAGACAAAATGGACAGGCCGCGGAGCTTAAGCAAAGCCACGGCCAGGATCAGCAGAAAAGCGACTGGCGGCCATAATAACCAATGATTCATAGACTATCCTTTCAAGTTCCGCAACGTCCGCACGTCCAGCGACTGGTTATGCCGATGGGCGCCGATAACGATTCCCGCCGCGATGGCGATCACCACCACCTCGATCACAATCAGCGTAATAATGAAGGTCTGCGCCAGCGCCATGCGCCCGGTCAGATACCCGGTCAGCGCGATCAGCAGGGTCACGGCCTTGATTAGCAGTTCCAGGCCAATCAGGATCCGGATCAGGTTCCGGCTGACCAGCATGCAGTAAAGCGCCGTCACGGAGAGCAGGATGATAAAGATGATGCTCGTGGCAAAGATGGCCTGGAGGTGTTCAATCATGATTTTGGCGCCTCCTTCTTGTCGGACCGGTCTTTGAACAAAATCACGACTCCGAACACACCCGCCAGGATAATCAGAATCTGGCCCACGAGATCCAGGCGCCTGACATTCCAAAGTACCTGGCGCACGTCCATCTCCGCGATGGCCGGCGGCAACGGGGAGTCCAGACGCAGACCCAGGGCGTAGAGAACCCAGGCGGCGCCGGCAATCAGGATGGGCAGGAAAAAGAAGCGTTTCACCCGGCTCCGGTCGCGTTCGCTGGCTTCCGGACCGGTCAGCGGTTTGGTCAGGCTGATGGCGCTGATGAACACGACGGTAATCAGACCGGCGCAAACGGATAGTTCAAACACGCCGGCCAAGGGCGCGTCCAGGAGAAACAGCAGGAGTGTCAGGAGCACGCTGGTTATGGCCAGACCGATGGCCGATTTCAGCAGGTTAAGCGTCATGACGGTCCAAACTCCCGCCAGCAGGAGGAGCATCAGCAACGCAACGAAAAGTAAGGGAGAGGTCATAACAGGCTCCGGATGGGAAGCATGAACGTTTCAAACAGCCATGGGATCCCGACGCCGATGCCGATGGTGATCAGCGCCAGAACGCAGGCCGGAACCAGGATCCACAGGTTGCCTTCCTTGAGGCTTTCGAAACCCGCGGCCAGTTTCCCGAAAAACACGCGTCTTTGCATGGAGAGGAAATAGGCCAGGGTCAGCAGGCTGGCCAGGACGGCGAGGGCCGCATAGGTGGTATAACCGGCTTCCCACAGCGCCACGATAATGATCAGTTTGCTCCAGAATCCCGCCAGGGGCGGAATGCCTGCCGTCGAAAGAAACGCGACCACCGAGGTCCAGCCGGTCACCGGCATTTTCTCGGCGAGTCCGCCCATCCGGTTCATATCGCGAGTGCCGGACTGCTGTTCCACGGCCGCCGCGTTGACGAACAGGAGGGACTTGAAAATGGCATGGTTGAACAGGTGGAATATGGCGCCCACCATCCCGAGTACCGTTCCGGCGCCGAGGCCCAAGACCATGTAGCCGACCTGGCTGATGCTGGAGTAGGCCAGCATGCGCTTGAAATCGCTCTGACCGAGCGCCGCCAGCGCCCCGATCAGCATGGAGGCTGCGCCGACGAACAACAGGAGCGTCTGTAAGGTGTCGTTGTACCCGATCACCGAGGTCACCAACCGGATGAGGGTGTAAATGCCCGTGGTCTTCGTGACGATCCCTGCCAGTAGAACGGAAGCCGCAGCCGGCGCCGCAGAATAAGCGTCCGGCAGCCAGCCGTGGAATGGGACCAAGCCGCCCTTGATGAACAAGCCGACCATCAGCAGGGCAATGGCTGCCAGAACAACGCGGCTATGGGGCGACGAAGCGATGGCCGCCTGGATCGCTGCAAATGACAGGTCGCCGGCAGTCAGCATCAGCAGGGCGAGCGCCGCCAGGATCATGACAGTGGCTACGGCGGAGAGGATCAGGTATTTGAAGGCGCCTTCGAACGCGTCCCGGCCCTTTTCGAACGCGATGAGAATATAGGATGCCACCGCCGTAATTTCCAGGAACACGTAGAGTGAAAACAAGTCGTTGGCGAGCACCACGCCATTCATCCCCGTCAGGGCCAGGATCAGCACGTTGATGACCATGAACCGGTTACCGGCGCAGGCAGTTGAATACCGGCAAACGAACAACGTAACGGCGCCCACGATCCCGATGGCCAGGAACATGACCAGCGACAGGTGATCGACCGATGGCTCAAACAGCAGCAGGTTGCCGAGCCACAGGGAGGGCGAATGCCAGAAGCGGGACTGGGGTTGAAGTGCCAGTCCTGTCTGGACCAGGCACAGCGCCAGACCAACCCAGAATGCCAGCCGGTTCATCAGGCTCTTCCAGGGCAGGTTCAGCGCCAGGATGGCCAGTAATGGAATTAAAATTAACAGTGCGGGCACGTTCAGATTCCTCCCAGGATCAGCGCAATGATCAGGATCAGGCCGGCCAAAGACCACGATAAATACGCGAACAGACTTCCGGTATGCGCTTTGCGGATGCCGTTCGTCAGCGCGTAAGTGATCTTCACGGCCGCCGTGTCGTACAGATAATCAATGCCCCGGTCAATGCCCCAGGCGATCCGGGCGATGCCATTGGTGATCTTTAGACCGATCTCATAGGGGTCGAACAGGCGCCGTTCCGCCCGGTCGTAGAGAGGATGGAGGCCCGGAGCATAATGGATATGATCGGCCGCGCCCAGCCCGCTTCCGGATCGTTTCGCGCCCCAGAGATGATTCAGGAATGCTCCGACCAGAACCACGACTGTCAAGATCACGAGGGTCATGCTGGCGGGCCAGCCCGCGAACGTGTGTCCTTCCAGTCGGTGCTCACCCAGGATCGGCTGGATCAGGCGCTCCAGAGGCAGGGCGTTCCACACGCCAAAAAGGATGCACAAAGCAGTGATGATGATCATGGGAATCAGCATGGTCATCGGCGCTTCCCGGACCTTGGCCGGATCGGTATTCGGCTTGCCGAGGAAGGCCGCGTGTCCCAGTTTCAGAAACGAGGCGGCGGTGAAGAAGGAGCCCAGCAAGGCGGCCGCATAGAAGGTCCAACCCACATGCCAGGTCCGTCCGGCCTCCAAGGCGCCGTCATAAACCAGTTCCTTGGAGAAAAACCCGTTGAAGGGCGGTACACCGGAAATGGATGCCGCCAGGATGATGAAGCAAAGGAAAGTCACCGGCATCCGGGTGCCCAGTCCGCCGAGCTTAGCCAGGTCGGTGGCGCCGGCCTGCTTTTCCACGGCGCCGCCCGTCAGGAATAGACCGCTCTTATAGATCACATTATTGATCATGTGGAACAACCCGCCGACGATGCCCACGGGCACTGCCGTGCCGATGCCCAGGATCATGTAGCCGACTTGGCTGATGGCGTGGAACGAGAGTAACCGCTTATAGTCTTTCTGAATCAGCGCCATCATAACGGCCAGAAGAATCGTGATACTGCCAATGATCATCAGTAGCGGCGAGAGCCATGAGAGGGGCGTCAGCACAAAGATGTCCAGCGAGATACGGGTTAGAAAATAAATGCCCAACAGTTTATCCAGCGCGCCGGGTAAGAGCGCCATGAAGGGCAGGGGGGCATCCACGGCGGCGTCTGGAATCCAACTGTGGAAGGGCATGGCCCCGGCCTTGGCCATGGCCCCGATCATTAGGAAAATGAAGGCCACGCTGTTCAATCCGCCCACTGGTAAATGGATCTGGGATATCGTCATCGTGCCCGCGAGGTAGATCGTCATCCCGATCCCGACCAGTAGGCACAGGTCGGCGACGCCCGAAATAATGCAGGCCTTGACCGCCGTTTTAAACGCGCCGGGATGGCCAATTACGATCATCCCGAACAGGGTCAAGAGCAGGCTTTCCCAGAAGAAAAGCAGAACGATCAGGTTGTCGGCCAGGACGGCGCCGTTCACCAGCCCGAGCGTGAACAGGAAATACCCATAGTATTGGTTCAGGAAACGCTTGCCGTTCATGAATGCCGCGGAATACAGGCAAATCAGGAATCCGAATACCGCCGCCGCCAGTAGGATGAAATTGCTGAAGGGGGTGAGCTTTAGCGCGAACTGCCAACCGAATGCGCCCCAGGGCAGGATCAAGTTCCATTCCTGCCCGAAGAAAGACGCCGTGATGGCCAGCTGCGTTGCCGTGACCGCCGTGCAGAACCAGGCGCACGCCTTGCCCTGCCGGTTTCGAAACAGCAGGGCCAGGACTCCCGCCACGATTGGCAGGAGGATCGGTACCAATAAGAAACGGACATTCATGGAATGAACCCCAATATCTGGTTCACGGCCGATTGAACCCAAATAATCTGCTGCACGGCCGATTGTACAAAATGAGACGGAAAATTAATGAACAGCCCGCTAAGGATTGACAGGGCGCCGAGGAGCGCCACGCTGAACACCATCACGGGAGACCCTTCAGCGGGTAACGGTCTGACCGCCAGCTTTGATTCCCCGAAAAACACTAGGGTGAAAACGCGGAACAGGTAAATAATTGTCAGAAATGCGCCGACAAGAAACGTCAGTGCGATCGCTATTTGACCGCTGGTCACCGCCCCCGTCATCACCATATACTTGCTGAAGAAGCCGCCGAATGGCGGGATGCCCATGACCGAAAAGGCGCAGAGCAGGAACGAAACGGCGGTCACCGGCATGGTGGCGATCAGGCCGCCCATCTTGGTGATGTCCTTGGTGTGGGTGTTCTGCTCGATGATGCCGGCGCAGAGGAACAGGCCGCCCTTGGCGATGCCGTGCATGAGAATGTAGAGCAGGCCCCCGGCGATGCCGATTTCATTGCCGATCGCAAGGCCCAGGAAAATGAATCCGATCTGGCTGATAGTGGAATAGGCAATAAGGCGTTTCAGGTCGGTTTCCAGCAGGGCGGCGCCGGCCGCGACCAGCGCGCTGACCGCCGCGATGGCCGGGATGATGGTATGCCAGACCGGCTCGATCGTCCAACTGGCGAGGAACAGCCGGGCGTACACGTACACTCCGATCTTAACCAGCACGGCGGCATGCAGCAGCGCCGTCACCGGCGAGGGCGCCACACCGGCATCGGGCAGCCAGGTGTGCAGGGGCACGGTGGCGGACTTGGACAGGATGCCGAACAGGATCAGCGTCACCGCGAGATTGGAGATCGGCTGGCCCTGTAGGGTCTCCTGGATCTGCCCCAGGTCGAAAGAGCCCGTCTGATGGTAGATCGTAATGAAACCCAGGAGCATAACGAGCGCGCCGAACACGGTGACCAGGAAAGCCTTGTCGGCCTTGAGCACGTAGCTTTTCTCCCGGAAAAAGCCGATCAACCGCCAGCAGGCGATGGCCGTTATTTCCCAGAAAAGGTAGAGGATCAACAGGTTGCGTGAGAATACGATCCCCATCATGGAGCCCAGGAAGAGGACCACCATGAAATAATACTCGTTGCGCCATGAGTAGTGGCGGATGTAGCCGAACGAATACAGCACGATGATTGCGCCCACCAGGGAGGAAACGAATGCCATGAAGACGGCCAGCGTGTCGGCGTAAAATAAATTGAATCCGGCCCATTGAACCAGGAGGGTCCGGCCGGCGGTGACCGTGGGAATCAGGGCCACCGCTGCGACGAGCGACACCAAAACGAAAATCAGCGATAATCCGTTGCGCAGGCGCTCAGACCAGCGGCCGATCACCGGAAGAATAAAGGCGCCGACAAACGGAACGACGACAGCCAAGGTCAATATGCCATTAAGATTCATGGTAGTGTGATGTCGTGCCGGCGAAAATCCGCTGACCGCTAGTGACCGTTAGGGCAAACGGGGCGATACTCTATCACGGCAATTTTAAAAATCAACTCCATAATTAATTTTTTTTTTTTGCAATGGGTCAGTTATTGGGAGGTGTAGCGGAGGTTCGTACTTGTCCCGCTCCCAGCGGGAAGAACCGTCCGTCAGCTGACGGACGGTTCTATCGAACGGCCCCTACAACCGGAAAATCAGTATATATCCAACCAGTTCTCCCCTAATAACTGATCCATTACATTTTTTTCTTATGCCCGGACAAAACACGCCATATAAAGGCTTTTCTGGAATCCGGCATTGTGGTAGTAATATATTCAGGATCGTCAAGATCAGGAGACATGACCATGCCCATTCGAGAATATCAGGCAACAGATCCGAACCGGAGTTGCTCATCCTGCCGGCAGCCTTTTGAGCAAATCGAAAGTGTGAATCAACCGCCTGTCGAGAAGTGTCCGCAATGTGGAGCGGCGGTTGTAAGACTGATTTCAGCGCCCGCCGTCGGCGCCTCCCGGACCGGATTCGACGACCGGGCCAAATCGGCGGGATTTCACAAGCTGAAGAAACTCGGCCGGGGCGAATACGAAAAGAAATACTAAACAGGAAATGGCGTGTTGCCCAAATTGGTAAGGACGAGATTCTTCTGCCGCTAAGGCGGCATCTGAATGACAATCTTTACTCTTTTCGAAGTTGTCATGCTGAGCGAACCTGCCCGCAGTCGCTATCCGTCGGCTGACGGATTGCAGGCGGGGCGAAGCGTCTCCATTTAGGCAATCCACCGGAAAGATAGGATTAACCGCTCTTAGAACGGCGGTCACAGGACTTGGATGAAATTGTGGCGTTGGATTTCAGCGCCGACCTCTTATCTATGAATTCATTCCGCCATTTATTTGGTCCGGTCCCCTCGCGCCGGTTCGGGCGTTCGCTGGGGGTGGACCTGTTGCCCTTAAAAACCTGCACCCTGGATTGCCCTTTCTGCGAGGTCGGGTTGACGACGCAGCGCACATTGGAGCGAAAGGAATACGTTTCCACCGGCGCCATATTGGCTGAACTCACAGAGTGGTCCGCGCGAAATGAGCCGGCCGATTTTATCACCCTGGCAGGATCAGGCGAGCCGACCCTGCACTCCCGGTTCGGGGAGATCCTGGACTTCGTTGCCGGCCAGCGGCGCGTCCGCTCGGCATTATTGACGAACAGCACCCTGTTTTTTCTCCCCGAAGTCCGCCAAGCCGCCGCCCGGGCCGATGTAGTGAAAGCGACCTTGTCCGCCTGGGATCAGGATTCCTTCGCCGCCGTGTCGCGTCCGCATCCGGATCTACGCTTTGATCGTATCCTGGATGGGCTTCAGCGATTTCGCGACGAGTATTCCGGTGCGATCTGGATGGAGGTGTTCATTGTGCCGGGTGTAAATTCCGAACCCGATCAGGTCCAACGGATCGCGGCCCTGGCGCAGACGATCCGGCCGGATCGGATTCAGCTGAACACGACCGTGCGGCCGCCCGCCGAACGCCATGTCCAGTCTATCTCGCCGGAGGCGCTAACGAAACTGGCGGCCTTGTTTACGCCCGCCGGGGAAGTCATCGCCCGGTTTTCAGGCGGTATCCGCCGGGAGGCGGGCGTGCATCCCGACAGCATCGTGGCGATGCTTCAGCGGCGGCCCTGCACGGCCGGTGATGTGGGCCATGCCTTTTCGCTGGCGGACTCGGAATCGGAACGGATATTAAACGATCTGATTCGTGCCGGTCGTGTGCGGGCGGAACTCCGCGAGGGCGAACGCTACTACCGCGGCGGCTAACGCGGCATAGACCGCCGTTGGACCGTTATATGAATTTTTTTGATAATGCCTTGCGATGGGGGTGAGATGGTGATCAGCCCTGTAGCGCGCCACGCCTGCCCACCGAAACTGATTGAGCGAAGGCGTGGGTGTGGCGCGTTTGCCGTCTGCCGTGCGATACTACAATAAGGTCTACAAGCAGTACCGCAGCACTTCCTCCACCGTGGTCAGGCCCTGGCTGACCTTGGCTAGGCCGTCGGCCTTCAGGGTGACCATGCCGGAGGCGAGCGCCTGCCGGCGAAGTTCATCCAGTCCCGCATCATGGTTAATCAATTTCCGCATGGGGTCATCAATCTCCAACAGTTCATGAATCGCCATGCGACCCCGGTAACCCGTCTGATGACATTGCTCGCAACCCTTACCCCGGAAGAATTTCGCCGGCTGATTGGCTCCCATCAAATCCAAGACCCAGGACTCGGGCTGGTATTCTTCCTTGCATTTTTGGCAGATACATCTGACCAATCGTTGCGCGATCACACCGGTGAGCGTACTATTCACAAGGAACGGTTCGATCCCGATATCCAATAACCGCCTGATGGCTTCAGGCGCATCCTGGGTATGCAGGGTGGTCAGCACCAAATGGCCCGTAATGGCAGCCTGTATCATAATCTGTGCGGTCTCGAGGTCGCGGGTTTCGCCGATCATCATAATATTAGGGGCCTGGCGCAATTGGGATCGCAAGGCCCGAGCGAAGGTCAGGCCGATGTCGCAACGCACCTGCTGTTGATTGACCCCGTCAATGATGTATTCCACCGGGTCTTCGATCGTGGTGATCTTGACGTCCGGCGAATTCAGTTCCTGCAACAAGGCGTACAGCAGTGTGGTCTTGCCCGATCCGGTCGTCCCGGTGGCGATGATCAGGCCATTCGGCCGCTTGATCCACGATCGGAGTTTGCCCAGGGTTTCCGGGGATTCACAAATCTGATCCAGCTTTATAATGAGATTTGCATGGTCCAGGACGCGTAAGACCGCCGACTCACCAGAGGTATACGGACTCACGCTAACCCGCAGGTCAATATCTTTTCCCTCAATTGACATCTGAATGCGGCCATCCTGGGGCAGGCGGGTTTCCTTCGGATTCATATTGGCCATGAGCTTAATTCGTTCGATTATCAGTTCTGGTATTCTTCCTGGACTGGGGGAGGATAATTCCCGCAGTGCACCATCAATCCTGTAGCGGATCCGCAACTTCTTCTCGTGGCTACATTCGAAGTGAATGTCAGAGGCCTTGTCGCGGACGGCCGCATACAGGATCAGGTTTACGAATTTTATGACGCCCGCCGAGTCGGGGTCCTCGGCTTCGGCATCCTTGGCATTTGCGGAGCCGCTGGCATCGGCAAGTTCCAGGAAAGTCGCGTCTATCGTGCCCATGGCTTCGCCGGCCTTGATTTTGGCCAGGACCGCCGCGGAAAACACATCCGGGAATTTTGCGGCGCTCTCATGGAATGAGTCGCCCGCGGCAATGTCCTTGATAAATCCGTCCAGGACCTGCTGCATCTTCGTGTCATGCGTTTGCTCGCGAACGATCTTTAAGGCATGTAGCACCGCTACGCCCGCGTGAAATAGGCTGCCCAGTGTATGATAGATCCGATTCAGTTCTTTATTGTCCGAGTTATTCATGGGATACCTCCTTCTTGTTGTGATTTAGCGAATCCTGTGATTATGATTTATGCCTTCACTTATATTAAACAACATCTACCGCGTAAATGTGCCACATTTTTTATTTTTCTTCGGTCAGCTTTGGATGCAGGGGATGTTGACGTCAAGTGTATGCCCGCTATAACCATTAACTTCCCCGCCCACCTCTTCCGTCCGTTGGAGCCCAAAGCCCATTTCCTTGCTTTCAATCCAGGCCTCGACGCTTTTCTTCCGGAAGAGGAGTTTGCCGCCCATCTCGAAGGACGGAATTTCATCCAGGTATTGGCCGATGGTTTCCCGGTCCACCCGCAGGTATTCGGCCAGTTCGTCGAAATTCAGGACCGGACCGAACTCAGTCCGGAGGGGTAGGGCGGCGCGGCGGTGAATGGCTTCGCTGATCCGGAGCAGGCAAGCGGCGCTTGGTTCGTGGCGCGGCAGGTCCCTGGTCGCGGCCGCCATATGTTCCATGAGGCGCAGCTGATTCCGGCAATCCTCGCAGGCGTCCAGGTGGACCTTGATGGCCCGGGCTTCGGATTCGGCCGGCTCATGGTCGCTGTATTCCGATAGATGTTCACTGCATTCCCGGCAGTTCATGGCGGATATCCTTTGTGTCAGAATTGTTTTCCGATCTTTTCCCGCAGCCACTGTCGCGCCCGGTGATAATTGGTCCGCACCGTGGCGGGATTCATCTTCAGAATCTGCGCGACCTCCTCGTGGGGAAATCCTTCCACGGCGTGCAATACAAACACTTCCTTGTATTCGTCCGGCAGGCCCGCGATGGCCTGATCCAGCAGTTCCCGCATATCCGCCCGTCGGGAATCGTCTGCAACGCTCGGCGCCATCAGGCGATCGGGGGTTGCCGGACCATTGGTGTTCTGCGCCAGCGCTTCCAGGGAGATGGTGTGCAGTCCTTGCCGATAGATTCTGGATTTGATTCGATTCAGGCAATGATTCCTGGCGATCGTAAAAAGCCAGGTCGAAAACTTGGCTTTGGGCTCGTAAAACTCTCTGGCGTCGTGCAGTTTCATGAATATCTCGCTGAGCAGGTCTTCCGCAGCCTCTCTGTCGCCGTTCAGCATGCGGTACACAAAGTTAAAGATCGGAAGGCGATAGTGCTCAAACAACAGCTCGAAAGCAGGCGCATTGCCCTGTTGAAACAGCCTGACCACCTCTTCCTGGGCCTCGGCATTCATTGTTTATGATCCTTCTATATAGGTTAAACAAGGTTCGCGGGTGGATTGTTTCAGAAAACCGGTAAATTCTGCGGAGAAGAATTTACGGTTCACATTATGATTACGGCCGTCAGATTGTCGGAACCGAAGTGGGGATTGAGCGTGCCCGTTTCCGGATCCACGAGCTTGGTCAGGTAGGCTTCGATTTTCCGCTCGTATTCGGTTTCCCGTTCCAGGTCGTTCATCCACTGGCGCGCCGTGATCAGGCTGTGTTCGCCGGATTCGGCATCCTTCGCCGTGGGAAAGCGGTTGACCGCATCCGCGTTCAGGAATTGTTTCAGGACATGAGTGAATTCGATGTTTTTCAGCACGTCCGGAGGGAGCCAGCGTTCGATCTGGCCGGCCAGCGCCATCTTGCAATCCTGCAGTTCATTTTCATTCAGGTCAGCCAGATCGTTGATCTGGTGGCCCTGGAGCATTTCCAGGCCGACCAGCCCGGCGCTGAAGAGGTCGGATTGAATCAGGCCGGGTTCCCGGCGATGAATTTCCGGCGCCATGTACAGCGGACTGCCGAGCAGGATATTCACCCGCTCTCCGATGCGGGCCGCCCGGCCGAAGTCCACGAGTTTCACCGTGCCCTGGATGTCCATCATGATGTTCGTTGGTTTGATGTCGCCGTGGACGAAGCCGTTGTCGTGCAAAACGGAAAGGCCGCGGAGCACGTTGCGCATGATGTGGAGCGCGACGCCCGGCTGAAAACTGAGCCGCTGGCCGTCCTGCCGGAAGATGGTGGTGAAGAAATCGGTCCATTCCTCATCGGTACAGCGCGCGCGCGCGATGTTCAGATGCTGGCCGTCGAGGAGAAACTGCAGGTCCACGCCGTCCACCGCCTGCATGAGCATGTACCCGATGCCGTTGCACTCCTCGTAGAAATCGCAGGACACCAGGTTGCTGTTGTTGAACGGCTGGAGCAGGGAGACTTGCTTGGCAATGCGTCCCATGTCGGTCCAATACTTGGCGGCGCTGGAATAAATGCCCGGATCGAACAGCTTGACCGCATGGTAGGTGATGCATCCCCGCGCGCCGTTCCGGTTCACCAGAAATACCACGCCCTGCCGGCCATGGCCGAGTTCCTTGATGAATTGATACGACACGGGATAGGGAATCGACCGGGAATGGATCAGCGCCTTGTAATTGTCCACCAGTTCGGCGAATTCGGGATCCGTCGGAGTCTTATCATCCGGCGGCTTGGCCGGCGCCGAATCGGACATTGCCGGCACCGGTAGTTTTTGCGTCACTGCCGAGTCGAGCACAACGGTTTCCAACATGTCTATTGCATTCATAAGGGGCATTATAGATAAACAGGTCCCGTTGGCAATCGCGATATCGGAACACGACTCCCTGTTAATGCGGGAATTTTCCGCCAGAGTTATAGGCGGCTCCGCCTCCGGCGGACAAATTTGCATAGTTTGTCATTCCGAGCGTAGCGAGGAATCTTGGCAGGTATTTTCAATATGGCATAGATCCATCACTTCGCTCTGGATGACAAAAACTGTTGCCTTGGTCCGGATCGGGGCCTTCCATGAGAAGGCTTATCAAGAAGCGAACGACGTGGCGTGAGCTGGTTTTCGATCCCGAGGAATGTCATGCTTCCATTCGCACTCTATAATGGGTCATTATTTATGGCCCGGTGCATGGTTGGGTCCGCCATGGGGCTGCAACCTAATTCACCGCCTGGTCATAATCCGTCATGGGCCGGTACCAGATGTTCCGGTAGCGCACGAGGTCACCGTGGTCCTGAAGTGCCAGCGGCCCAATCTCCGCATGCGACTGGTAGGGTTGAACAGCCCGGTGGGTCGTGGGACAGATCAGCTCCTTGTCGTGATGTGCCACGATCCCGTTGTGCAGTACCGTGATCCGCGCCGGCCGCACCAGCTTTTCGCCCTCGAAACGCGGGCCGAGCCAGATCAGATCATAGGTTTGCCATAGCCCCGGGTTTCGGCAGGCATTAACCAGCGGAGGACACTGACCGTAAAGCGCAGCCGTGAGCCCGTCCGCATACGTCGGGTTGTTGAAGCAGTCAAGAACCTGCACCTCATAGATGCCCATCAGGAAGACGCCGCTGTTGCCGCGCCCCTGGCTTTCTCCTTTGACCACTCCCGGCGCCGCCCACTCGATATGCAATTGGCAGTCGCCGAAATGCCGGCGGGTCTTGATATTCCCCGTTCCGGGGACCACTTCCATGTATCCGTCCTGAACCTTCCATTGCGCCGGACCTGCGCGGCCGGTCCAGGAAGACAGATCCGCGCCGTCGAATAACACGACGGCATCCGAGGGGGCTTGGCCGGCCTTGTCCTGGGTGCTTTCCGTTCCCGGAGTCACTACGCGGGGTTGCGGCCGGTTCTTATCGTGCACCTTGTAGTTCGAACCGGGAATAAGCGGCGTATCGTCGTACCCGGGTCTGTTGTCGGTCATGATCGGTTTCCTTTCCAGTATTTCTTTCCAGCCACGTGAGTAACGCGTCGGCTTCGCTCTGGCTATTGGCCCATAAACTAGGTCTCAAATCCAATGGTGACAGATAGAAATCATATATCAAGATATTCTTGTTGTCGGTCCACAATGATGTCCGATGATGTTCAAAGCATTTTTTGACAAGTCCTTAAGGGAGTGTTAGAGTCCCCCCCGTTATGCCTATTCGCTGGATACTTAATAAGATTGTCGGCACCAAGCATCATCGGGATCTGAAGAAACTCTGGCCGCTGGTTGCCCAGATCAACGCGCTCGAAAAAGAATATCAGGCGCTTTCGGAAGATGCCTTGAAGGCCAAGACGTCCGAATTCAAAGCCCGGATTGCCCGCGGCGCCGCTCTCGACAGCCTCCTGGGCGAGGCGTTCGCGGTGGTCAAAAATACCTGCCGGCGCCTGCTCGGCACGAAATTCACTGTCTGTGAACACGAGATGACCTGGGACATGGTTCCGTTCGATGTCCAGCTGATCGGCGGTATTGCGCTCCACCAGGGGAAAATCGCGGAAATGGCCACCGGCGAAGGCAAGACTCTCGTGGCCACCATGCCGCTTTACCTCAACGCGCTGACCGGCAAGAACGTCCACCTGGTGACGGTGAACGACTACCTGGCGCGGCGCGATTCCCAGTGGATGGGGCTCGTGTACCAGTACCTTGGCCTGACCGTCGGTTGTATTCAGAACCAGATGGTCCCGGAGGAGCGGCGCGCCGAGTATGCCAAGGACATCACCTACGGTACCAACAGCGAGTTCGGTTTCGATTACCTGCGCGATAACGGCATGGCGTTCACGCCGGAGGACGTTGTCCAGCGCGAGCATGCCTATGCGATCATTGACGAGGTGGACAGCATCCTGATTGACGAGGCGCGGACGCCCCTCATCATTTCCGGCCCGGCGCCGGTGTCCAGCAACCAGTACGCGGAAGTGACCCCGTTGGTGGATCGGCTGTTCCGGAAACAGCGGGATCTCTGCAACCAACTGATCCAGGAAGCCAAGGAATGCATTGACCAGGGCGATATCGAGAAGGCGAAACTGCGCCTGTACCAGGTCCGCCACGGCATGCCCAAGAACAAACAGCTCCTGCACATCCTCGAGGACACATCCGTCCGTAAGATGCTGGAACAGGTCCAAAACGCCATGTTGACCGACATCCGGAAAGAGCAGGCGCGGGCGCTCCGGGAGGAGATGTATTTCACCATCGATGAGCGCGGCCATGATGCCACCCTGACCGAAAAAGGCTGTTCGACGATGAGTCCATCGGATCCCAATGCCTACGTGATTCCCGACCTGGTGTCCCAGTTGGCCGAAATTGACGGCGACGCTTCTCTCTCGAACCAGGAGAAGCTCGAACGACGGCAGAATCTGCAAAATGCGTTTGCCGAGAAGAGTGAGCGCATCCACAACGTGGACCAGCTGATCCGCGCCTACTCGCTGTATGAAAAGGACGTGGAATACGTCGTGCAGAACAACCAGGTGCTGATCGTGGATGAATTTACCGGCCGCATCCTGCCCGGCCGGCGCTGGAGCGATGGCCTGCACCAGGCCATCGAGGCCAAGGAAGGCGTCAAGATCGAGCGCGAAACCCAGACCCTGGCCACCATTACCATCCAGAACTATTTCCGCCTCTACAAGAAGCTGGCCGGCATGACCGGTACGGCCGAGACCGAGGCCAATGAATTTCGGGATATTTACAAGCTGGATGTTGTGGTCATTCCGACCAATCGCCCTATCCGGCGCGTGGACAACAACGATCTCATCTACCGGACCCGCCGCGAAAAGTACAAGGCCGTGATTGATGAAATCGGGGAGTGCCACCGCGCCGGCCAGCCGGTGCTTGTCGGCACGGTATCGGTGGAAACCTCGGAACTCATCAGTCGCATGCTGAAACGGGACGGCATTCCCCACAACGTGCTGAATGCCAAGAATCATGAGCGCGAGGCCGAAATCGTCATGCGCGCGGGCCAGCCCGGTGCGGTGACCATTGCCACGAACATGGCCGGGCGCGGCACGGATATCAAGCTTGGCCTTGGCGTGGTGTATCTACCGAAAGAGGTCGTCGAATCCAAGCTGGTCTTGGATCAGCCTTATGAAGGGAAGTCCTTGCGCGCGCGGCTTCGGGAAAAGCCCTGCGGCCTGCACGTCATCGGCTCGGAACGGCACGAGTCCCGGCGCATCGACCGCCAGTTGCGGGGTCGTTGCGCCCGCCAGGGCGACCCGGGGTCCTCTCGGTTTTATGTGTCCCTGGAAGACGATCTCATGCGGCTGTTCGGGTCCGACCGCATTTCGGGCATCATGGCCAAGATGGGCATTGAGGAAGGCCAGCAGTTGGAGCATCCCTGGCTGAACCGGTCGATCGGGACGGCTCAACAGCGCGTGGAACAGCACAATTATTCCATTCGCAAGCGCACCCTGGAATACGACGATGTGATGAACAAACAGCGCGAGATCATTTACGGCTTCCGGGGCGATATCGTGCGTTCCGCCAGTGTCCGGGAGCACCTGATCGATATCGTTGCCGACATGATCGAGACGCGGGCGCAGGATGCGCTGGATGATGATGAGAGCCGGGAGGCGTTTCTCGCGTGGGTCAATTCGACGTTCCCCATCGGCCTGCGCCCGGACGATATCCAGGGGGAGGATCTGGATGACGCTAAACTGGGCACGTTGGTATTCGATCGCGTCAAGCAGGCCTATGACCTGAAAGTTCAGATCGAAGATGCCAAGGCGCTTCCCGGCATGGAGCGCTACATTCTCCTGCATTCCATCGACACGCTCTGGCAGGATTATCTGAGGAGCATTGATCATCTCCGCCAGGGGGTCGGCCTGCGCGCCTACGGCCAGCAGGATCCGCTGGTGGAATACAAGCGTGAAGCTTACGCCATGTTTTCCACCCTGATGGACAATATCAAGGCGGAAGTGGTGATGAAGATATTCCGCTCCACCACCTCGCTGAAGGCGTTCGAACACCTGATCTCGAACCTGCCGCGCCGGTTGGTGCATAACCAGGTCTCCGCGCTGAGCGACGCCTCAATTCAAGCTCTGGGCGCCGGAGGGTCGCCGGGCGGGCAGGGCGGAGCAGCGCCGGACGCAATGGGCGCCCCGGAGCGCCGCCGCGACGGCCCGAAAGTCGGGCGCAATGATCCTTGTCCGTGCGGTAGCGGCAAGAAGGTCAAGAAGTGCTGTGGGGCTAATTAAGAATCAATGGAAAACTGGAATGTTGGTAACTGCTCAGCGAGGTGGATAGGGTTCAGGTAAGATGGTAAGAATCTGTCCATTGAGACGCAGTAGCCAGAGCCTAATCGCCGTTGGCCCCAATTGTCCGAACGGGAGGATGGCGAAGATTACTGGTGCCTGCCCGGCCGCTGCGGCGGACTGCGCTTCAGGCAGGCCTCCTCTCATGAGTTTCCTGAACCCCGAACCTTGAACACCTGAGTAGTTATCAATTTATGAGACATGGACTGGCCGCGCTCGTTTCCGGTATTCTGCTTTTTACGTCATTTCCGCCGCTGGAATGGAGTCCGGCCGCCTGGGTGGCTTTGGTTCCCTTGCTGCTTGTTGCTGATCGGGTATCGCCTGCGAAGGCGTTCCACACCGGGTTGATCACCGGCCTCATGTTCTGGTGGCCGTCTCTTGCCTGGTTGACCCGCGTTTCATGGCCGGGCTGGTTATTGGTTGGTTTGTACTGTGCCCTGTATATCGCGGGTTTTTCCATGACCGTGTCCTGGGTACTGCGGTCTGCTGAAAGGCGCGGGTGGCTGGGGACACTTGGAACGCTGGTTGTTGTTCCGGCTATCTGGGTTGGGTTTGAATACCTGCGGTCCATGGTGTTCACCGGCTTTCCATGGAACCCGCTGGGTGTCACTCAGGCCGGAATGCTGCCTTTGATTCAATGCGCAGAGTGGGGGGGAGTTTATGCCGTATCGTTCCTGGTTATCATGGTCAATGTTGCCCTGTTTTTTGCGCTGTTCCCGGCTTGGAGCCAACGTTCTGACGCAGCCGGCCAGCTTTGGTCGGAGGCGCGTTCGGTTCGGGCGCTCTGGCCCTTGTTGGCAACCCTGGTTGCGATTGTCCTGACCTGGAACTGCGGGGTGGCGGCAATCCGGCGGGAGACCGGTGGCCCGGCCGGCGCGCCGCTGCGCGTGGTGTTGGTCCAGTTGAATATCCCCCAGTTTGAAAAGTTTACTGAGGAATGTTGGACGGCCATCGAAGTCCGTCTTCGCCGGATTACCGCTGCGTCCATCAATCGGTATCGTCCGGAGCTGGTGGTCTGGCCCGAGACCGCCGTGCCGACGTTTGTCCGCGGCGTTCCATCCACCGAGAAGCTTATTGCCGATTTGCTGACGCAGGGCGTGCCGCTTCTGGTGGGCACCACGGATTTCGAGCAGGCGGGAGATACGTTCCGTTATTTCAACAGCTCGTTCCTGTTCGATCCGGAGCGGGGATTGATTCAGACGTATGCCAAGCGGCACCTGGTGTGTTTCGGCGAATATGTTCCATTCAGTGATGTTTTTCCTTTCCTCCGCCGCCTGACGCCGATTGAGGAAAGTTTTACGCCGGGAAAGGAACAGACCGTGTTTCGGCTGGACACCTCGCCGCGCGCATTTTCCGCCCTGATCTGTTTTGAGGACACGATGGCAGGCTTGGCCCGGATGGCGGTGCGCGCCGGCGCGCGCCTCCTCATCAACCAAACGAACGATGCCTGGTTCGATCCGTCATGGGCGCCTCGCCAGCACATGTTGCAGTGCATATTCCGTTGCGTGGAGAACCGGGTGCCCGCGGTACGCTCGACCAATACGGGCATCACCTGTTTCATTGACCGGACAGGCCGCGTCACCGGTATCTTGGCGCCGACGCGCGGTCGCGATCCCTTGCCGGAATGTTTGGCGCAAACCGTTTGGCTGCCGGGTCCTGAGATGCCGTTGACCTTTTACACGAAATATGGTGATCTGTTCGCGCAAGCCTGTGTTGGGTTTGCCTTGCTGGCGATAGGCGCGGCGGCGCTTCGGCTTCGGACAGGCCGGCGGCAGGCGGACGAGGACATTGCTGCGGAGCCTGTTTAATTTACTAGGAAATTGTATTGTAGGGGCGTTGCCAAGCCTGAGGGCGTGGTGAACTTGCCTGCCTCGCGTTTCGCGTAGCTGTGCCCCTGACCGGAATGGGCAAAGATGGGTTCAGCCACGTCGCCTTGAAACGAGGCAAGTGGTCCCTTGGTCGCCGATGGGACAAGCTGAACCCCTACATATATGTTAGTGCCTCATCCATCAGGAACGGCTATAAAAAACAAGCTAAATGAACCGCATATTGACGAACCGCAGAATAATGAAGATCGAAGGATAGGAAGGTGAACCACATGCGCGAAGCTCACTTCGAGATTCTGAGGTTAATTATTCGGCAATCTGCGGTTCTCCGCCTCAGGCGGTTGGGTTGCGGGCCAGGCCCGTGTTAATTATGAGCACACGCGTGCATATCGTGGTGGCAGGCCGGGTCCAGGGCGTGGGATTCCGGTTCGAATGTCGGCGGCTGGCGATCCAGTTCGGGCTCCAAGGCTGGGTCAAGAACCGGGACGACGGGAGCGTCGAGATCGTCGCCGAAGGGGATCCGGAAGGTGTGAAACAGATGACAGACTGGGCGCGGAAGGGGCCTTTCGGCGCGGTGGTGAACGCTTGCCGCACGATTCCGGAACCGCCGACGGGCGAATGCGAATCGTTCGACGTCCGGTTTTGAGACATTGGGAAAACCGTAAACATAATTGAACCACGGATTTTTACAGAGGTGAAAAATAATTTTCTCACGACCTCGCGCGCCTCCGTGTTCTCTATGGTTGAACCGCTGCCCTCAACCCGCCAAATCTTGACTCGTATTCCGGCACATGCTAAATTCCACAGTTATGGAAGATGTGTTGCAGAATATGCGGGCCATTAAAGCGATGCCGGATTTGTTGGAACGGGCGCTGGAGCTGGATGAACTCAGGAGGGAAGTGGCGCGTGAACTCAAGCTCAAAGCTTAAAACCGACTGGACATGGGAGGAGTGGCGCCAAAGCCGCGCGGCACGCCGCGCTGTCGCTGAACGCATTGGGCCGTCCGTTATCCGGCGGAAAGAAAGTTCCTCGGACTCCAGACTGCGCCGGGTTTTTCAAGGGCAACGCGCCCCCGGGTAAATTGCATGCAGCACGGAGGTTCGCAGAGAAAAAATAATTCTCTCAGAACCCCAGTGTGTCTCTGTGTCCTCTGTGGTTCAAATTCTTCTCAGATACAATATTTCAACATTAGTAATGCGAAGGACCATCATGAATATCCCCAAAAATTTCAGCGAGCATTTTCACGACCCGATCCTCCAGGCGCTCCAGAAATCGGCGCAACAGCCGTTGAAGGAGGCGCAGATCGCCGGGAAACTGGGCCTGCGGGGCGGCGCGCGCAAGCGCCTGCGTCTGCTCCTGAACGCCATGGAGCGGGAAGGCGAGATCGTCCGCCTGCATCACGATTTCTATTCGTTGGGTGAGCCGGCCGACCTGGTCACCGGCGAGATGGATGTTCTGCGGTCAGGGGATGGATTCGTGTCGCCCCTGGACGGATCGGCGGATATTTTTGTGCGGCGGGACAGCCTGGGCACGGCGTTCCCGCATGATCGTGTGGTGGTCCGGCTTGATCCCGGTCAGACCGCGCCGGTGCCGGGTATGCGGCGCACGGGAAAGGTCATCCGCATCCTGGAGCGGTCCAAGAAGGCGCTCACCGGAACGTTGAAAGCCACCCAGAAGTTTTTCTATGTCGTTCCCATTGACCCGGCCTATACCCAGGATTTTTACGTGCCGGACCCCAAGGGGGGCAAGGTCAACGACCGGGTGGTCATCCAGTTCACGGAATGGCAGAACCGGCATGTCAATCCCGAGGCCGAGATCATCGAGATCATCGGACCCGCGTCCAATCCCTCGCTGGATACCCTGGCGATCATCCGCCATTATGGATTGCCTGATGCGTTTCCGCCGGCCGCGATCCGGGAAGCCGAGGCGTCGCCTGAATTCATGGAGGGCCCGGGTCCCGAGCGCCGGGATTTCAGGGATCGGTTCATTTTCACGATCGACCCGGTCACGGCGCGCGATTTTGACGACGCCCTGTCATTGGATACGGATGCCCAGGGCCGGCGCGTGCTGGGCGTGCACATCGCCGATGTCTCGCATTTCGTGCGGCCGGGAACGGCGCTGGATACCGAGGCGCGCAAGCGGGGGAACAGCGTGTATCTGCCCGAAGTGGTGATCCCCATGCTCCCGGAACAAATTTCCAACGGCTTGTGCAGTCTGCGTCCGGATGAGGACCGGCTGGCTTTTTCCGCGCTGATCACCTTCGACGCCCAGGGGGCGCCGGTGCATTCCGAATTCTATCGGAGCGTGATCCGCTCCCGGCTCCGCCTGACCTACGAGCAGGCGCTGGCGGCTTTGGAGAGTGGGTCAACGACCGGCTTTTCTGAGGCGGGTATCAGCCCCCAGGCCCTTTCGACGATGCGGCGCATTCATGAACTGGCCCAGCAGATGCGCGCCCGCCGGTTCGCCCAGTTCGCCTTGGACCTGGATATCCCGGAATACGAAGTGGTCATGGGTACCGACGGCATGATCGCGGACATCCGGCAGAACGTGAACGATATTTCGCACCAGCTTATCGAGGAGTGCATGGTGGCCGCGAACGAAGCCGTGGACCGCGAACTGAGCAACCGCAGTTACGAACTTCTGCGCCGGGTCCACGAGCCGCCCGCGCCGCAGAAAATGGAAATGCTGACGGCCCAGCTGGCGGAGATGGGGTTCCGGCCCGGCGATTTGTCCAAGCGGAAAAACATGACTGCGTTTCTGAAATCCGCGCGGGGGCATCCGCTGGAGTACGACGTCAAGCTGGCGGTCCTGAAAAGCATGAAACGCGCCTTGTATTCCCCCGAGTCCCTGGGGCATTTCGGGCTGGCTAAGACGTATTACGCGCATTTCACTTCGCCGATCCGGCGCTATCCGGACCTGGTGGTCCACCGGATCCTGGCCGCGGAATTGACCCGCCGGCGGAATCCATACGGTCATGGCGAATTGAAGATGCTGGGAGACCATTGCTCGGACACCGAGCAAGTCGCCGATGCCGCCGAGAAAACGCTTCTGGAAATCAAGAAATACCGGTTTCTGGAACAACAGTTGAAACTGAAGAAACCGGTGGTCTATGACGCCATTGTGGTCCGGGTCAAAAACTTCGGGATGTTCGTGGAACTCACCCGTTTGCAGATCCAGGGCCTGGTCCACGTTTCTACCATGTCCCGGGGATTCATCCGCTACGATAACTTGAAAGAAACCCTGCGCGACGGCAACGTTACCTATGCCTTCGGTACGCGGGTGAAGGTCCTGGTGACCCGGGTGGATTTCGACAAGCGCCAGATTGACTTCGCCCTCGCGGATTCCAAGCCGGTAACATCGGCCCTGCCGCTGAAGGAGCGTCAGGGCCTTCCTGCCCGCTCCGGCCGGCGCGGCCAATGGAAGCCCGCCTACAACGCTTCGCGCAGCGATGCGGGCAGGAAACGTGGCCGTCGCCGCTGATCGTAAAAATTCGTATTGATATCTATGATTTGATTGGGCTATCGTGATTAGGCTTGATCGTATTTATAAAACGCCATAATAATGCCATGAGAATCGAAGATATTAAGCGAGTTGCGGTGCGCGCATGTCGTGAATTCAACGTGCGTCGTCTGGATGCGTTTGGGTCGACCGCACTGGGCACTGCCATATCATCCAGCGATGTGGACCTGATCGTCGAGTTTATTGACCCGGGTTGTAAGCCGGCGAAACGTTTCTTTGGTTTACTCCATCAGTTGGAGGATGCCTTGGGTTGTGAGGTTGATCTGCTCACGATAACCAGTCTTCGAAATCCCTATTTTCGGTCGCACGTCCTGACATATGCAGGCGCCGCAGCGACCCGGGATGAAGCATCGTGTCTGGCGCCGCGGGATTGGCGTTGGCGTTGCCTCGGGGAATGAACGCGCCTGCCTCAGCGCGGCATTGCACAGGACGGCCGCATCAGGAGATCCGAACCATGCGACGACAACTTTGTTGGAAGGAGCGGCTGGCGGACGGCGCCAAGCGCGAGGTTCGGGTGACCGTGCTGCGGCGCTCTTTGAAATGGCAGTTCAAGCTCTTGACCGAAGAAAAATGGGATTACGACCGTCAGCCGTTCCCCGCAGACTGGGACAATCTGCTGGAGCGAATGGAGGCGCGGTATCAGCGGCGCAGCGCTCCGTATGACTATGTCGAACTTGTTCGCCGCCTGCGCAACGAGGCGCTGGGCAGGCGGGGCTTGCCAGTATCTGGTTCATGAAAATGTGATTACTGCGCGCCTCAGAACCACCGGATGGAGCCGTGTGCTCGCCGAATAACTGGCCCGCGGACGCGCCGTTATCCGGCTGCGCTGCCATTCATCCGGCTAATTGGGCGCACATGATATGAAGATGCATGTTAAACCTATTGGAGTGATCCGCACTTCGTTCAAGCAGAAGGAGAATACCCCGATTCAGGGGAAACAGAGTCCGGACTCAATCGGCACTATTGTGGTGTTTAAGGAATATGCCCCTGGGCTCAAAGACATAGAGACGTTCACGCACATCTACCTCCTGTATTACTTCCATCGAGCAGGAGACGTAGTGCTCGTGCGTCCGACCTTTCTTGACGATACCCCCCACGGAGTGTTCGCTTCACGCCATCCGTGTCGGCCCAATGGTATCGGATTGACCATCGTGGCACTCAAGAAGCGAAAAGGAAACACGCTGATTGTCTCAGGAATTGACGTTCTCGATGGAACGCCCCTTCTTGACATCAAGCCCTACATTCCTAGATTCGACTGCCACCGCAATGCCAGCAACGGCTGGGTTTCACACGTAAAGAACAGGCGGAAACCAAAAGGAAGAGAATAAGGGCTTCAGATTCAGCAAGTCAAATCCGGAAACCGAATCATGCTCGCGCCTTGCCGAAAATCCGGTTAATTCCAGAAGGACGATCTCGCCGATAAGGTAGGTGACAATCCCTTCGCGGATACAACCGGCCCGCACCGTCAACTGGAAAACCATGAGGAAACACGCGCCCACCATGCGGCGCACAGGAAGGAACGGCGTGCCAACCAACGCGCCTACATCGCGGCGCGAAGGGAGAAAACGAGCTCAACGCGAAAAAGTCAATAAGGCTCTGGCGCTCGGTCGTATAATGCTGGCAGGACAGGCGCTGGAAAAATCGTTGTCAAAAAATGAAGGAACCCATCATTGTCACCCCTGCTTGCGCGCCGGATCATGACTGCATGGCTGATATATCGCCACAGGATATATCATCGAAGACGCTGGGCGCACCCGGGATGTTACGGGACATAGAGCTGAACACGAATGGTCTGGTTATGGCAAGGGGATAGATTGGAAAATACACGAATGCCGGCGTTAGCCTGAATTGGCGATCAGACGGTTAATGTCGGCCTGGAAGCGGGTCCACTTACGGATCAGGAGCGCCAGTCGGGCGCGTCCGCGCGGCGGGAGCGAATAGATGATCCGGAAGCGCGCCTTGCCGACCGTTTCCGGAACGCCGTTGACATAGCCCCGGCGCTGAAGCGCGGCCAGGAGAGGATAAAGGCCGCCAAATCCGACTTGGATTCCCTGGCGGGACTTGTCCATCAATTCTTGCCGGAGCCGATAGCCATGCATGGACTCTCCAGCCAAGACGGCCAGAACGAGCATCTCGAAATTGCCGTACAGCAGTTTGCGATCCTGATCTTCCAGGGCGGGCATCATATATCGTGTTGCGATATATCGCAAGACCAAGCGGAAACAAATGGCTACGACAATATATCTTCATGAAAAAAAGTTAGCTTGAAGACGTTCATACCGTAATTACATCTCAGCTTTGCTACGGGAACGGAGGTGGCGTCGGACTTGCCGCAAGCTTTCGCGATGACTTGAACACATTGCTCCATTCCACGCGCGCGGTCACCCTCATCAGGACCGCCAGGGTTGCGACCGAGCCGATGGCCACCGTCAGGCCGGTGATCCCCGTGAAAAAGAAGCTGTAGGAGAACAGCACCAGGTAGAAGATTTGACCGGCCGCCGCGGTTTTCCAGGGGAAGCTCTTGCCCAGCGCCGCTGCCAGGTAACTCGTGACCAGCGCCACGGACGTCGCGGCTGAGATAACGAAGGCGAGCTGGATATCCAGCAGTCCAACCAGGTAGGACAACAGGAGGTGAAAGGCGAAAAATCCGGCCGCTACGAACAGGTAATGCATCGGGTGGATGGAAATTCCGCCCATGATGCTGATCGTGGCAATCAGGATGAAAAAGAACAGAAGGCACACCGGCGCAAAGAACGTAATGCGCGAGGTCACCGGCCCGGGGTTGAGTTTCTCAGGGATCACGATTCCGATGTCCTGGGCCGTGATGAGATCCGTGGCCGACCACTTGAGCGTCATCCCCCCGGCGGTTTCCTCCTTCGACATGGGCGACAGACTGCCGTCGGTGAAGTCCACGTCTCGAAAACTCGTGGTCACCGTAAGGTCGAGATTCTGTACCCGCCCGACGTTCCGATCTGTTCGATAACGCCATTCGCGAATGCCGCGGGTTTGATACGTTACCTTGAATTCCCGACTCTCCCCCGGCTGGAGTTCGATGATCTCTCCCACGCCGGCTTTCGTGTCGATCGGAGCGGATGCCGGTTTGCCTCCCACCACAAGGGAGAAATTGTCATACGTTCCGCTTTTGGCCGGGAAGTCAAAATGCAGACGGACTTTCTGCGCCACGCTTTCCTGGTTGGTAATCAGATAGCTCCCCTCGAAACTGCAGTTGTAGGTGGGGTACCACATCAACCCCTTCTTTCGGTAGTCGGTTTTCAGGGCCACCATGATTTCGTTTTTCAGCGGCATGATCCAGCGCACCTGGTCGGAGCCGGGTACCTGAACAGATAGGGCCGGGGCCTCCTGGCACAGGGGAACCCCCCACAACACTTCAACCTTGTTCCCGAGTTGCCTGAAAAACGCGGTGGATCGAGCCGCCGTGGCCAATCCCAGGATCCACCAGCCCGCACAGCTCAACACGAAGATGAGTCCGATCGCTACGATTCTCTTTATGCTCATGACATTTCTCCTTTTAGTTTTACTATTTGTTTCTATCTTGACTTCACTCAAGGCCCTGAGCCTGTCGAAGGGCTCCGCCGCCGTGTCCGATGGACCCAACGCATTCCGTTTAACCCGAAATTGAACCATGCCGTTATTTGCCCGTCTCCCGTACCGGTTCCTTGTATGAAACGGCGAGATTCATTCCTTCTCCCTTATAGAACGCACGGGAGAAATAATACGGGCGGCCGACGAATTCCGCCGGCAATTTGCACGGGTCATCCGCTCCCGGATTGACCGCTCCTTCCAACGCCAGCAGTTCCACCCGTTCCGGCAACGCCACCCCCACCACCACTTTCCGCGCCGGGATGTCGGTCTCGGGAAGAACGGTTTCGAGCCGCCCGTGCAAGCCGAGCTTTTCGCCCTTCGCGATGATCGCCAGTTCAACCTGCGAGGGTTCAGTTCCCGTCAGCGGGATGATCCACCTGCCTTCCTGGTCCGTGAACACTTTTCGTTTTGCGCCGTTGACGGTTAGCGACCAGATATCGGCGCCGGCAATCGACTTGACCTTCAGTCTCATCCCGATTTCCGGAGGAATATCCATCTGGAGCACGGAAAGCCGGTTGCCGTTCTCCTCGAACGACGTATAGAAATACAGCGTATCCAGGACTGCCGCCGGCGTACTGACTGTCTTGAACTTTCGCAGGGAGACGGTGATCTTTTCCCGTGAAGCAACCTGATCGTAAAGGGGAAGTTTCCCTGCGTGCGCTGCCAATTCGTTCGGTAGGCGGCTGACTGAGATGCCCCGGACGAGTTCTTTTGCGGCCACGCTCGCGTGGCCGTCAGCGCATTCTTCGAGGATGAAACTGCCTTCTTGGCCCCGGTTGTTGCTGATCCCGGGCAGGCGGAAACTCGTTTCTGCATTTTCGCCGGCCGCCAGCGGAAACAACAGGTCGATCACGAATCCTTCCTTCATGCCCGCCGGCAGATCAAGCTGGTATGAGTCTTCACCCGTCTTTCTCAACCACGACGGTTTCAGGGACGAACCAATAAACTGCGCCCCATCCTCAACGTGAAGCGTTACCGGCCCATTAATGGGTCTCATGGGCAGGAAACGTGTGGAGACCATCGCCCGATTCTCTTCCAGTGCGATTCGCGACAGCGTGTTGATCTCTATGGCAGTCTCCTCGGCCAGCGCCTTGCGATCCCTGAAACGGACGACCATGTTCTGGCTGACCGGAAAATGGTACACCCCGGCCGTGTCGGCCAGCCCCGGCCCTTCGACGAGACGCATGTTTTCCGGTAGAGTCAGCGTAAGAGCATTCCTTAGCGCGGTTGGAATGGCCAATGAGACCAGGCGCGACCGGTTGTCCTCCTGGACCGGAACGAGAAAACTTATCTCGACCTGGAACTCTTTGCGTCCGTCAGGCAAGAAGGCGATGCCTTCCTCCTGGCCGCCGATCAGGGCGCCGCCGGCGGCGCGCTTGACGCCGGTCAAGATGATGCCTTTCCCGAAGAGACCGATGGGCCGCGGGTCTCCCTCCACAAGCTTGCCGCTGATCAGGACCTGGCCCACGGCCTGCGCTGATCCGATTGATAAGCCGTAGATAGCCTCGTCAATCGAGGCCACCATCGTTTTTCGGGATTGTGCCGCGGCGTTCAGTTTATCTTGCACGTTCCGCTCCACCCGTTCCTCGAATAGTATTTTGATTTCTTCCCAAGGGACGGCGACCGACTCTGTTGCCCAAATACGGCCCGTCAGTGCCAGACACATGATCCCTACCATAATCTTTTTCATCGCTTCTCCCCCTTATATGATGGTTGATGTTTCGAGTCCTTTCTCTTGAATCCGGCAACACTATAGAACCGGCCTGTGAAAACAATTTGAAGCGGGTGTGAATTCGAGGTGAAGAAAAAAGGGGGGAAGCGGCGGTGGCGCCGCTTCTACTTGATTAAACGGGGGAAGGATAAAATTGTCCCGTTTCAGAGGGCGAATGATTTCAGCACCATCGCCAATCTGGATAGCGGGCCGTTTTTTTGACAATGAGACCAGAGGTCATGGAATTACACTACAGAGTGCCTCCTGACCTGGGTTGTTTATGATCTTTTCCCGGGGTTCGGTCAACCCCATATTATTCCGATTAACC
>Ga0180014_1000039_pt1 | contig 33562 bp, 19 predicted proteins | sample KR13_S1_MetaG_FD_116507 | JGI IMG/M metagenome (GOLD analysis project Ga0180014, IMG submission 116507) | Groundwater microbial communities from the Olkiluoto Island deep subsurface site, Finland - KR13_S1_MetaG | ecosystem: Environmental > Aquatic > Deep subsurface > Groundwater | place... | reverse complement strand
GCCTCACGCTTTTCGAGAAAACGCCCATTTTACAGGCCTTTGCTCAACATCCATTGCAAATTGAAGACACGACACTACTAAAACAGCAGTATTTACAAGGGTTTTAAGCCGGACACTCATGACAATGTTTATTTATTGACAGCGCATTAATGGCGGGAGCCGCCGCGATAGCCTGGGCCTTTTTTGGGTGTGGGAGCGGCCGCCACGGAGACCACGTTGGTGGTCATGGTCACATAGGCGTTATACCGGGTGCGGATCTGCCGCACATAGGCCACGGGTTCTTCCCCGCGCACATAGCCATGCCGCGCCCGGCGGGCATACTGCGGCTTTGACAGCAGCAGCATGGCCCGCTCGACGTGATCAAACCAGCGCTGATGATTCCAGCCCTTCTGGGACGCCAGACTACGAGCATCACCCACATGTCCTTTACCCGCATTGTAGGCCGCCAGCGCAAACCACATTCGTTCCTGGTTATCCATCTCCGGCTCGAACGTATTACGCACCCAATCAAGATATTTCACGCCCGCATGGATGCCGGTTTTCGGATCATCCAGCCGCCTGATTCCCAATTCCCTGGCCGTGCGGGGCATAACCTGCATCAACCCCTGAGCGCCGACGGCGGACTTGACCTTGGGATTGAATCTGCTTTCCTGGTACATCTGGGAAACGATCAGCCGCCAGTCGAAATCATATTCCCCCGCATAATATTTAACGATATCGTCGTAGGGTGAAACTTGCCCTCGGCGTTTGGCATTAATTTGATCCTCGATAAAAAGTCGAGCCTTGCGTGTATTGTTGAAATACTTCTGATAGGTTATGTTGTAGAATTTTCCGCGATATTCTTTTTTCCAGAAAGCATTGACTGCCTCAAGCAACCGGGTGTCTTTCGCCCGGACCGTCCAGACATAAGGTTGGGGATCGCCTAAAGGAAAAACCGCTTTGATGTCGTCGTTCCAAGCCCGCTCCATATCGAGGGTCTGGTTATCGGCCACGGTAAGATCATAGTCGCCGCCGGCCACCATCCGGATAATGTCTTCCGTTTCCATGGTCTCGGGCGCCGGCTGAAGCCTGACATTCAGACCACCGGCCTTGAGCGCTTCCAGTGTCTGCCAGCAGGCGCTGGACTGACGCGCCACCACGGTGCGGCCGGCCAGATCGGCCCGCGTTTTGAGTTTCCGGTCATCGGTCCGCGCGACAACAATTTCCGGGGAATAATAATAGGGCACGGAAAACGCCAATCCTTTCCGGGCACGGTCCTCCGTAGGCGCCATGAACGATGCAATCATATCACCCCTGCCATCCATCAGCATGGCGATCAATTCATTCAGGCTGGACGCCACCACCATTTCCAACTGGAGGCCATTTTGCCGGGCAAACTCCCGGGCCAGGTCGTATTCAAACCCCAGGATCTCACCGCGCCACATGAAATATGACACCTCGTTGTTCCGGGTCAGGACCCGCAGAGTCTTGCGCTTTTGAATGCCGGGCCAGTCGTCCCGGTAAACGTCTTCGCGGGGACGCGTCACGGCCTGCCGGTCCAGATAACCGTTCAGCGCGGCCAGTAATTGGGAATTCCCGGGGCGAACGCCCCATGCCAATGGTCGTTCGCAGCTCATATCGAAGATCGGCTTGATATCGGACCGGTAATCCAGGCTGATGTCCAGAATGTTGCTGTCCATGATCGTGAGATCGATCTTGCCGGCGGCCAACCGATCGAAGATAGCGTCGGGACTGAACCGGCCGGACAGGATTTGGATCTTAAGACCCGGAGTGTGCCGGGCCAGGTCCCGTGCGGTTTCCGCGAACGAGGTCATGTCCTGAATGGCAACGGCCCGCGTTTTAAGATCGGATATTTTCCGGACAGTCCGGTCATTAGTGCGGGCCACCAGTTGCTCGCGGGAACGCCCCACCGGCGCGGTAAACGCGATCTGCTTTTTGCGGGATTCCAGAACTGTCAAGTTGGCGGCCACCAAATCACCCTGGCCGGCCAGCAAGGCCGGGATTAGTTCTTCGAAACTCTCCACCGCCACCAGTTCCGGTTTGAGGCCGATGGAACGCGCAAAGGCGGCGGCCAATTCCCGCTCATGATCGTAGGGATTACCGTCCCGGGGCAGGTAGGTTTCTTCAAAGCGCTGGACGAGAATCCGCAGGAGGCCCCGTTTCTTTATGGCCTCCAGGTCGCCGGTTTCAATATAGGTGGTGGACGCCGAGACGGTGGCCGGCAGTTCCTGCTGATCAACGGCTTCAGGTCGGCATCCGGCGCCGAGCAGCAGGCCCCACAAACAGGATGCCGGAAACAGACGCCAGAATGTCTTTTCAATCATGATATATCAACCGCCATACCCGTCTGTATCCAAATTCGACGCGACACGCAAGGTCGCTGGGGACTGGCGCCATAATCGGAAGTATTAATGCATAACCATCACGAATCCCGCATGAGAATCTGCTCGATCAGCGGCGCCAAGCGGTCGGCAATGAGACGGAATCCGTGATCGTTAGGATGACCGCCGTCCACGTGCGCCGAATCCGCGCCGAACGGGATCAGGCCGTAACCATCGACCAGGTGCAGGTTCCGGTCTTTCGGCCGGCAACGCACGTAATACATCAGCATCACGTCCCGCACGCCATCGAGATGGGTCCGGTTCCCGGAAGACCAGTCATAGGCCGAGTAGCATGTCGGTGTGATCAGCAGGATTGGCGTCCGGGGATGACGGGCGCGGAGAATACTCGCGAAGGGCGGCAATCGCCGGCGTAGAAGGTTCCCCGCTATATTGGCATAGTCGAGAACAAAGAGCGCAGCATCAATTTCACCGATGAGTTTCGCCATTTCGGGCTCGTATTTTCCATTGCCGGAAAACCCGAGGTTGATCGTTTCAATATTCAAGAGTCGTCCGACGCAAGAGACATAATCATTAGCGGCGGTGCCGGCACAGCCCCCCTGGGTGATGGAAGTCCCGTAAAACACCACTGGCTTTCGAAGCGCCGGCGGTGCCGGCGGCAGGATACGCGAACCGTGACTGAAGCCCAACTCCAGCTTCTCCAGACCCTTGTAGAGTGGAAGATACAGACGGAACTCGCGCATTTTTTCAGGGACATCGTTAAACAGTTGCCTCTCGAACGACGGCGAAACCAGATCCGGTTGTGCCACCGCCCACGGCCGCATCCGACCGGGCACGCCGCATTCCAAGGCCACACCGTTGCTCCCGGTGGCGGCCATATGCGCCATATGACTCGCGTCCGTGTTCGTCACCCGCACGGCCATGGCAACCGCATCGGACCGGAACGCCACGTTGGCGCCGGCAGGACACTGGGCCAAGGCCCAGACATCAGAAGAGACGCACCCCTGCGCCCGCAGGGGGAGACGGCAAAACCGGCCTCGGTTTTCCTTGAACCAGGCCAGTCCCCGAAGGGCCAGGCGGCGATCCATGGCGGATATCCACATTAACGCGGATGGCGCCATGACTTTCCGCACCCGCATGTTCTTATCCATATTTTCAATCCGCTTTCCTATGGGCATGGTGCGCTCCTTTTCCGGAAGATCCATTCAGAAATAAACAAATGCTACGAAGTGGAATTTATCGCGGCGACACCTGCTGAAAGGCATACGGCAGGGAGTCAATCACATCGCCCGCTGTCAGGCCGGCTTCGGTTTTCTCAGCCGCGGCGTCGTCGCCGGCCTTGCCATGGAGAAATACGGCCGCCCGGGCCGCGTCAAAGGGTTTCAAGCCTTGCGCCAGCAGACCGGCGAGTAAACCGGCCAGCACATCGCCGGTTCCCCCCGTGGCCATTCCGGGATTGCCCGTCAGGTTGACCTGCAGGGGCTCCCCTTCAACCGCCACCAGGGTGCCCGCGCCTTTCAGCACGACTACAGCCCGGGACCGCTTTGCCGCTTCCCGCACTGCGGCAAACCGGTCTACCTGCACGTCAGCCGTGGAACGCCCCATGATCCGACCCATTTCAGCGGGATGCGGCGTAATGACCAGGGCCCCCTTCCGGCGGCTGAAATCATCCAGACACCCTTCACCCACATTCAAGGCATCCGCATCAAGTACCAGTGGAACGGGACATTCCTGTAGTATCCGGTTGATCAACGTTTGGGAATCCGGGTGACGCGTCAATCCCGGACCTGCCAATACCGCGCTGAATGAGCTCATTTTGTCGCGCCATGCATCCCAGCTTGCGGCGGCAAGGGAGCCGGTCTCCGTTTCCGGCGCCGCATGCACCATGGCTTCCAACACTGCGCCCGCAACGACGGGAGCAATGCCGCGCACCGTGACAACGCTCACCAAGCCGGCGCCGGACCGCAAGGCCGCCTGCGCGGCCATGCTGACAGCGCCGGCATAACCGGCGGCGCCCCCGATGATCAGGACATGTCCGAAACTGCCTTTATGGGCATTGCGGGACCGACGGGGAATAATCCGGCGCACATCGTCGGCCGCGATGAATTCGATGTCGGACTCGATTTTTTCGATCAGCGGCGGCGGAATGCCGATATCCGCCACTTCCAGGCGACCCACGTTGTTCACGGCACACGGTTCCACCAGGCCGCGTTTGGGAAGCCCCATGGTAACCGTCAGATCGGCTGTGACGGTGTCGCCCGCAGCCCGGCCGGTATCGGAATCCAGGCCGGAAGGCACGTCAATGGCCACGACGAAACTCTGGCTGGACAGCGCGTTGATGTAACGAATAGCGCCCGCGGCAGGACCGTGGGCCGGTCCATGGATACCGGTGCCCAGCACGCCATCCACAATCACCGTCACGCCCATGCTGCCGCTTTCGCCGAGCAGATTGCCGGTCAATTGATCCCAGTCTTCCTGGGTGGGAAATTCCTCCAGCGGGATTTTTGCGGTTTTCAACTTGGTCAGATGCGCCCGCGCATCGCCCTGGACATCACTGATGGAGCCGGCCAGCCAGACTGACACCTCATAGCCCCGTTTCTTCAAATAGCGCGCGGCCGCGAACGCGTCGCCTCCATTATTCCCCCGCCCCGCGACCAGCAGAATGGCGGCGTAGTCCCACCCATAGCGGTCACAGAGGCTGTCCACGACGTGCGCCACGCCGAAACCGGCCCGATCCATGAGCATCTCGCCCGACACTTGGAAATCGGCGATGGTTTTCCGGTCCAGTTCCCGCATTAATTCCGTGGAGACCACTTTCATGAGATCCTTTCAACGCGGGCTGTGCCCACAACCCAAGCAATTCCAAGTTCCACTCGTGGCGCGTGGCAAGCCAAAACCCAAATTCCAAGGAATAGTCAAATTCTAATTCCACCTATGGCGGAGAACCCTGAACACCGAACACTGAAAACCTTTTTAGCCCCGCGGATAACCCCGATATCCGCGCATGGCGGCCAGCATTTCGCGGACAGCGGATTTCATGCCCACCAGCACGGCGCGGGCAATGATGCTGTGCCCGATATTCAATGTGTCCAGCCAGGGAATTTGCAAAACATTGCCAATGGTCGCCAGATTGATTCCATGGCCCGCGTTGACATTCAGTCCAAGTTCATGGGCGTAATGGGCCGCGACGATCAGCCGTTTCAGTTCCCGCTGTGCTCGCCGGCCGCTGGCGTCACAAAAAGAGCCGGTGTGCAATTCCACATAGGGGGCACCAAGCTCGGCGGCGGCTTCCAGTTGGCGCCGCTCGGGATCGATAAACAGACTGGCTACGATACCGGCGCCGGCCAGACGGGCCAGCGTGGTTTTTAAAGCGTTTTTCTGACCGTCCGCGTCCAGGCCGCCTTCCGTGGTCAGCTCGCGGCGTTTTTCCGGAACCAGGCATACCTCATCGGGTCGCGCCTTCACCGCTATGGCCACAATATCCGGGGTATTGGCCATTTCCAGGTTGAGCCGGACATTCAAATGGCGGCGCATGGACCATAGGTCGCGATCCTGGATATGGCGCCGGTCTTCCCGGAGATGAATAGTGATGCCGGCCGCGCCGGCTTTCTCGCAGAGCCGGGCCGCTTCCAGAGGATCCGGATAGGGGGTGCCCCGCGCCTGCCGCACCGTGGCCACATGATCCACGTTCACGCCCAGTTTCAACTGCCGATATTTCATACTGCCCTCGCTCCTTAATCCCCGTATTTCCACCGGCTGCGGTGCAACACCATACGTAAGACGCTTTCCCGTAAAGATACACGTTTTTGCGAGTATCTTTCTGGGTAGCGGAGGCTTCACGCCTCCGAAGATCGCAGGGATAAACCCTGCGCTACCTTGGGTTGCCACGTCGCCAAGCAAGTGGCCACTTATCCCGCCTCATAGGCGGGATGACGTGGCGGGCATTAGCCCGCCTTAACTTATTTTGTGGCCGCGAGTACTTAGCATTAGCAGGGATATATTCCAGAATATCCCTGGCCTGTTCAAGGATATTCTCTTCAGAACGATAATTGATAGTTAGAGCCTGTCCCGTTATTCCGGTGGTCTTGAAAATACGGGGCGGATCGGATAATCATGGATTAAACCGATATGGCCCGCCACGGAGATAGCCGCTCGCCGAAAACCACACGTACCAGTTATGGGATGAATCCACGACTCCCGGGTCGGCTTTGCCGTCACCGTCAAAATCGCCGCTTACGGCCATCGTATCGGTGAAACCGAACGAATATGGCCCGGACGGCACATAACCAGCGCCCGATAAACATACATACCATTGCCCATTCTGGACCATTGCCGGGTCGGCTTTGCCGTCACCGTCAAAATCGCCCGCGAGCGGCGAATCACCGGTAAGATTGTAATTATATGGACCGACCTGAGCATACCCGGACCCGGAGAGCCATTGATACCAATTGCCCGAAGTATATACAGCCGGATCGGCTTTGCCGTCACCGTCAAAATCACCAACAACCGGAATATTCCCGGATGTTCCGAAGACATACGGCCCACCGATCTGATAGCCCATACCTGACAACCATACATACCATGCTCCGGCGTGGAAAACCGCCGGGTCAGATTGCCTATCACCGTCAAAATCACCCGTAACCGGATACGATTCATTTAAGCAAAACGCCACGGGACCGACCCGCTGATAACTGGTTGACGAAAGCCAGGCATACCAGCCAAGGGATGGTTGATATATTGCCGGGTCGGCTTTGCCGTCACCGTCAAAATCGCCTGCCACCGGAATCCAGCTGCTGGCAGGCGGATTTGAGCCGCAATAGCCGCTGGTATCAATGCTGAATGAACTAATCTGCGTTTCGTTCGTGGCTTTAATCCAGTAGTAATACAACGTCTCCGGGATGACGTTGCCATCATCGTACCGGGTATTTGTTGTGGCGGTCGCAAGACCGGCGGAATCCGCATTCCTTTCAAGGCTGCGGAACACCTGGTAACCGGTCCCCCCTTTTGACGCGTTCCATGTAATTTGCACTTGATCAAGAAACAGACCGTCGCTGGCCACAACATTCGTGGGGACTTCCGGAATCTCAAATATGGGCAGGGTGACTACGTGGGCAGGCACATAAGCGTCGAGAAAACTTCCATTGCCCAGTTGACAATAAAAATTATAACCCCAACCCCAGAGCGTTCCGTCACGCTTCACCGCCAGGGAGTGAGACGTACCGCCGGTAATTGCGATGATATCAGTCAGATAAGCAACCTTGACTGGGGTCGCGGAATACATATTCGAGGAGCCGGTCCCCAGTTGACCGTTCTCATTACAACCCCAGGCCCAGACCGTGCCATCGCTTTTCAACGCCAACGAATGATAGCCGCCGCCGGCAATCGCGATGACGTTGGATAAACCGGCAACCGGCACCGGTGAATAACAATCAGTTGTCGATCCATTGCCCACTTCGCCATATTGATTATAACCCCAGGCCCAAACCGTGCCGTCGCTTCGCAAGGCCAGCCCATGGAAAAGCGCGCCCAATCCGATCGCCGTCACATTGGAAACCAACGTCTGTACCGGAAGCCATTCTTCACCGCCGAATCCGTTACCTAGTTGACCATACGTGCTATTGCCCCAGCTCCAGACGGTTCCATTGGTTTTTAAGGCCAGCGAATGGTATTTACCCGCGACGATCGAAATCACAGCAACAAGGTTGCTGACCTGCACCGGCGCCAAACGATTGCTTTTCGATCCGTCTCCCAACTGACCATGGCTATTATGTCCCCATCCCCAGACCGTGCCGTCATCTCGGAGCGCAAGGGAATGAAAAGTGCCTCCGGCAATAGTTGCAACATTACTGAGCCCGCTGATCCGGACGGGTGACAGATAATCATCAAGGTTGGTCTGGGCCAACTGGCCATAATCATTACAACCCCAGCCCCAGATGGTTGCATCACGGGTCAAGACCAGGGAATGCCACGCGCCAGCCGCCGTCGCGCTGATATTCGAGACTGCGCCGACCGACACCGGTGTCCTTTGATCATCCGTGGAACCATTATCTACCTGCCCGTAGAGACCATTACCCCAGACCCAGACACTCCCATCATACTTAACCGTGAAAGAATGCCTATCGCCCGCCGCAATAAGGGCCTGGGTGGAAGCGGAAACCTTTTGAACCGAAATCAGTTCATTGCCAAACGACGGTTCCAACGCAACATCATGCGCTAACGAATGGGAAAGATAAATCCATCCGAAACAAACCAGGAATATTGAACCAGAAAATCTTCTAATCATATTGATTATTACTGCCTTTTATTGCGCTAATTTACCATTTGTGCATTTGAAACTGACTCGATTATTACAGTATATCTTATCCATCCCTGCCGAACCGGGCAAGATATTTTTGTTTGCCCCGCCAGGTTAATAAATTACTCGTCAGCCAGATACCGGTTGCCATTCTTCCGGCTGTTCTCGTTCTTCATGCCACAGGCGAAAATTGTCGTTGATTTTGACTGGGCTGGCAGATACTATCGGCGCGTTGTTTCTGAAAACAATGAAAACATCGCAGGGCGAGATAGCTCAGTTGGTAGAGCAGCGGACTGAAAATCCGCGTGTCCCCAGTTCGATTCTGGGTCTCGCCACCCCTTTTTTATTGACTAAAACAAGCGTTTAATCCTTTATTCATGCTGGTTAAACCAACATCGCTGTTTTAAGATTTTCACTTGCCTGCACGTTTCTTCACTTGCCGGAATGTATGCTTTTAGGGTTCACAAAGCATACAGAAAGCATACAGTCCACAGTCGCCCTCGTCGCCCGTTAATTCCAACGGTGTAAAAAGCCTTTCGTCGGCCGGGGGGTGTTTGGGTATTGGTCGGCGCGATAGGCGCCGGGAACGTGTCCTACGCTATCGCCTGGGTTGTTTGAAGTCATCGTAGCGCGGGGCTGTGTCGTTACCCTAATCCCGCCGGTCGTATTCCTTTACAGGCGGGATATTTGGTGCAGCCGTAGAATGATGAGCCGGCATTTGCGCCGCGTTTGGCGATGCGCAGGGCCATGTGACTGCCGCATAGCGGGCAGGCATGTGAGGCAACCGCAGATGGAGGAATTTGGACAGGCGCGAGCGGTGGATGGGCTGGTTGCACATCACGTACCAATTGTGCTAGTCCCGGGCCATCCACAAGGACGAGAGGTTTGCTGACCTTGAAGGACTGGGCGTCTTTGGTGAAGTTGCCGGATGTGACCAAGATGCCGCGGCTGGCGCCTTCGGCAGTCACGACGCCGAAGAGCTCCCGGACCTTGACCACGCCGACCTGGCGTTCCCGCCACTGTTTGCACTGGACCAAAACGGTTTCGCCGTGTCCTCGAAGAACGAGATCCACACCCCCGTCTGCACCGCCCCCACCGGTCTCTTCGACATCATAGCCCTGACGGCGGTATGCCTCGCCCACAAGTTGCTCGAACTCGCGCCATGAGAGGGATCGGAGGGATTCCATCCCGCTCTGCCGGTCGAGGAGTTTTCTGCGGGACAAGCTCTGGATGGCGGAAACGACAGCGGCGACCAATGCAAGGATGGCGAGTCCGTTGAAAGCGAACTTGATCAAGGGGCGAATTGCGTTCTGTATGGCGTCTTTCGTCATACCGGTGGTGACAAACAGGCCAACGATCCAGAACACAGCGGCCATCACCACGCCCACCCACCACGGGAGCTTTCGGAGCGTGTCGAACATGTCTTCAATCAGACTGGTTCGTGCCATTGATATCTTCCTTGTTCTCAATTCAGGGGCCAGCGGCCAGCTTCGGCGGAATTATAGGGCGGATGCTTCCCGAAAGTGTAGGCATTCTCATCCGGTTTATGCCGTCTTCTTGATATATGCATTCACCCCGATTACTACGGGCTGGCCTTGCTACCAGCCTCGACATTAGCGGCCGCCTTCTGGCGTTCCCGGCGCCTCTTGTTCTTCTCGAGCTTGCGGGCCTTGCGAGCCGTCACCTTCGCGGCGAGTTCCTCGGGCGTCAACTGAATGGCTTCTATCGGCTTGCCCTGATTGCTGTCGATCGCCTTCGCCTTTTCCTTTGCCATGGTTCTATCCTCCTCGTTGTTGTTAACAAACCGTCATTCTCATTCGTTTACGTCGTCTTCTTTATATACGCATTCACGCCGATGACTACGGGCTGGCCTTCGATTATTAAGTTGGTCACCTCCTTACACCCAAGGAGTTCGAAAACACTCGTTACCTTTTTGGAATGGAGTTACAGATCCGCCATCAAAATTCCCCCTTGAATGCCCTATCCAGAATTAAAGGCAACAGGGCGTCCAACTCCACCGCAGTCTCCGTCTGCGCGGACTTCAACGCGTCCACCTCTGCCTGCAATGCGTCCAGTTCGCCCTTTAGACATGACCTCGATTCTTTCAACTTTCTTTGCCCTCAAGCGCACTGCTAATACTTCATAACATGCAGCTCGTTAACCACGCCGCGGAAGAACTCGAAATCCAGCGATTGCTTAACTCGGATGACCGCTGTTGTATGCCAATACTGGCTTTCTTGGCTGCGAACTCCTTTATCGTACCGGCGCAGGATAACGAGCAGCAGCAATTCTGCGCGTTGCTTCACCAGCACGTTCTTCAAGAAGTCTGCGCTACAGATGAACCGTTCTCCGCTAATCGGTTCCTCTTCATCGTGCGTCCGATTTCGCTCCCACGCTTCCGAGCGTGCCGCCAACTTACCTTCCGAATCCGTCCAAGTTCGCTTGAAAGGGTCTGTTGTCTTGATCGAAGCGACTAAGTTTACAGCCTTCGTAAAATGAAGCCGCCGTACAACTGAGACCACTCCGAGCGGGTCGCCTTCGTCGAGTCTCGCTTCGGTGGATGGCCAGACGATCCAAGGCTTATACGTTTCGTTTTTGGACCGTGAGAACTCCGCCCCGGCCTCATATTCCTCGGCGCATGGAAGCCACGCCTGAAACGGTTCTTCCCTCGACAGATGGAGAGCCAATTTATTCGCGCCTCGGGGAGGTATGAGCGCTGAAGTAACGCGAATCCCTATATTATCAACCGAGTGCCAATCACCGCCTACAACAAGGTTCTCCGTAATCGACGTCCCGATATTCAAGAGAGCGAGCAGCTTTCTTCTATCACCGGTTAGAACAACACCCTTTTCTCCTTTCTCACAGAGGTTTACTTGCGCGTCTAGCGGCGGCCTATCTATTCCGTCAGCGAGCCACAGTCCATCTTTCCTGGTCAGCAACTCGCGCTTCAACCATTCGCGCCATGAATTATCGTCGTCGTAGGGACGCTGAACGACCGGATACTTCGCCAAAAACTCTCCTGCCACCAAATAGAGCGCATGCCAACCCAGTTGTTGCCCGTAGAGATGATGCCGCGAATTCGTTCCTCTCAGGCGTTCTCTTCCACGCGTAGTGCGTCCGCCGTTTTCATGCATACTCGTTATCTTCTGATCGTATTTACGCACCCAAGCAGTAATGGCGTCCTCTGTCTCCCACCTTGACCTATCGAAGATGTCACTCACACTCGTGACATCATACTTCTCGAAATCATAGTCCAGATAAAATGCCGGATGTGGTTCCGGCATCGAGGTGGGACGCGATTGATAGAACGAATTGTAGGGACGCGCCTTTGTCCTCTTCTTCGGGAACGGCGATTCATTTACCGTCTCCAGCGCCCTGGCATCAGCATCCGATAGGACGATGCTGCCAATACGGACGCAGGCCAAGAGAGCCTGTGCCGCAAAGTGGCGCAACAAGACGTGCGGCACGTCTCTGTCGAACGCAATAGCCTTCATCATATCCGCATACTTTGCCACGTTTCGCGGGTGATCCATAGCTATTCGGGCAATCGCCAGGAGCAGCCAGAGCCGTGCGTGCAGAAAGTAGAAGGATAGCTCCGGAGCCTGATACGGATGGGCGTCCGTTGAGTGAAGCTTGCCAACAAGCGCATCGACTACTTCCCACTTCCCAAATCGCGCGAGGCATCTGATGCTATGCGCGGCTCTCCATCGAGATGCCGTCGAAGGCGATCCCAGCATTAGCCACACAAGCCCGGCCGCGATTTCCGTCTGCCCACCTTTTGGATAGAGACCCTCCTTCCACACACCATCAACCACCGTCGAAGCCAGTTTTGCGGAGCTGCTATTCAACAACCTTTTGAGAGCGACTTGTCCATTGGCGTCCTTGCTCTGCTCACAAATGACCGCTGCGAGCCCCATCCAAATAGACGCAGGCAAGTGCAATTCCGGCGCTGCAAATATCACAATCAAGTCCAGGGCCAGTACCGGCATTGCAATCCCAGACAGATCTGCAACCTCCTTCAACTTAGAGCCGGACAAGTAGTCCTGGGTGACAAAATCGTCTGCGTGGATTTGGATGAGCAGGGGTCCAATCTTGCTGAAGATGCTTCCCAGTGATGCCGATGAACTGCCCCATATCTCTTTGCATTTCCTCAGTTCTTCCAGTTTGGTGTAGATATCAAGGTTTTCGAGCCGCGATATGACCTGAGCGTATTTCGATCTCTCGGAAAACTTGAGCTTTTTTCGCAAGCTATCGAAGAAGCTGTTCTTCAAGTCAAAGATGTTCCGTAATTCATTTAGCGCGTCCATTGCGTGCGACATTGAAGCCTCGTCGCTCGGGTCTGTTTCATTTTCGATTTTCTTCAAGGCGCACCGATCCTCTTTCTTCGCATCATCTGCTTTCTTGGCAAGACGAGGATCTGGTGCACCGTGATAGTTTAGTTGGTCGTTCTCCTCGTTTCTGAGCCTTTCATATTTTGCCGCTGCGACTGAGAGATACACACTTTGTTCCGTGTCCTTGCCGAGTTCGCGCTCCGCTATTTTGCTTAGCGTCGCGACAGTGCCGGGCATGAACACGCCGGGATGGTTCTGTTCAAACTGCAATATCAGCTCAGCCACCAGCTCCTTCGAATTTGAATATCGCTTCTGCTCGATTACTTTCGCCAGTTGCTTAGTGCCGCAATCATACAACTCGGCAGGATTCGAAACGCGAAGCAGGGCCAACGCAATGGCAGGATCGATTTTGTCCTGTTCGATGAGAGCCGTTAGGTACGGCAGCAACGTGTAGTTCAGCGATATCTTGTCACGGTCATCCCAGCGGCCAAGCTTTACGAGCGTCTTGCATCCGGAGGTCCGGGCCAGTCCTCTTGCGAACGCAAACCACGGAAACTTCTCTTCTTCCGAGAGCATATTGAGTTCACAAATATTCGAAAGCGTGTGAAAGTCCGCCTCCTCGAGTTCATCGCCCTTCAGTTCCGCTGCAAAGAGAAGTAGTTCATTCGTGAACTGATAATCGCCTGAACCGATGGCGTCCATCTGTTCGAGACCGGCGCGGAAATATGATGCCGTCTCTTCAAAGCTTGCCGGCATGATCGCTTTCGACAACTTCGCGAACAGAGAGGCCCGGTAGCCGACTTCGCCTTCGCGCTCGATCAGAGCCCTGGCTGTTATCGCTGTCTTCCCTGCCGACTCCTGAAGCCTTGGCGTCTTTGAAATAATTCCAGTGATCTCGACGAGCGTCGATGCTGTTGTGACTCCATCCTCGGTCACTTTCGCCAAGAATGCTTCCACGGATGGCACTGCAAAATCATTGCGCGCCCAGAGCGAGAAGATCAGAAGCTGACGGCCCAATCGATCGAAGAACGAGTTTGTCTCATGAAAGTCCGAGTAACTCTCCCGCTTCCTTCTGAGTCTTGTCCACACATCAAGCAGGTGTAGAAACGCCTTATCGCCCTCACGCAAGCCGGAAGAGAGCATTGCCGTAAACGCTTGAGTGATCTCGATCAGTGGTTCAAGCTGCCCATCGATAAAACGCTCTGCGTCCCTCTTGGTGTCGTGGCTCATCGACCTCTTTTCATCGGGCAGTCCTTCCTGTGACTTGAAGTACTGCTCCAATTCAACCTTGAGCGCCTTCCGGAACGGCTCTCCCGTCGTACCAATCGGAGCACTCGTGCCGAGATTAACGAGTTCCTGCGGAAGAAGCGTCTGCTCAACTACCGATTGGTGCTCTGCAGCGGCGCGAAGCGCGACGAAGGCAATATAGGGAAACGCATCCTTGTTGGAAAACCGATCCCTGAATGACCAGAGGCGCAGTCTTTCGTGAGGTGCGGTTGACGTAATTGCAAGCGCCTCAGTATACAGTTTCATAGCCACCGCGATTGCGGCGGCCTTTAGCAGACCATCTTGAACAAAATAATCTCTCTCCCTGCGAAAGTCCTTGTTCGTTTCAATAGTCAATTTATTCTTGCAGGCTTTAGCAAGCTCCCCAATGAGACAGCGGCGAGCTGCGCCGTCAATATCCAGAAAGGATAGAGCTGCTGCGAGGATGCCGGGTTGCGACTTCAGCGCATCTAAGAACCGGTGAATATTCGCTGCCGGAATGGTTTCCATTCCCCGCGCTTGGCTTAGCAGCGTGAATACATGCTCAGCGACTTCGTACGCGTACCAATCCTTCCATCCCTTCATGAAGAGCGCCGCATCGCGCGCGCGATTCTGGGCTACGAAGTAGAGCGGAATCGATGCAATGTCGATCCGTTCTGGCCCGACTCGCTCTCGGCGGTACTCGTCGTTCTGCCGATAGAAGTGACGAATCCATTCATCGGCACTCACAGCATGCCTGCACGCGGTGCTTAGGTCCCCAGAAAGCACGTTTGCTATCGTAAGTCTGGCGTGACGGGTTCCAGGCCAGCGCGTACGCGTCTCGAAAAGCCGTCTTGTCGCATCAATATCGTGGGACGCGATCACCAGATCTGGATTGTCCAGCACATAGTCTGTGCCGCGCTGATTGGCGGCGGCGAGAGTCGATAATTCCACCAACAAGTGAATCAGGCGGTCGAAGTCCTTTTTCCGTGCCGCATGCAGAACAGCCGCTTTCAGCCTTGCGTAGCGTATGTTCTGTTTGCCAACAGTGCTCGTGATTGCACTTGGGAAACGATCATCAAATGCCAGATCGAACAGGAGTTTTCCATCGTCAAGCTTCTGAAGAAGGCCGGGCAACGCTCTCGCCGCATACACTGAGACTCCCTGCTTCTTGTATAGATTCTGGGCGAGGGAGCTCAGCGTGCCTGGTTTGGCCGCGTAGACTTCGCGAATGAGCGTTTCGGTCGGCTCATCGCGGAACATTAGACCGTGCTTTGTGTGCTCCAGCAGGGGTGCAAGGTCAGCGGCAAAACTCTGCACGGCACTAAGGTCCATGCCGTGCGCGTCGGCGTATTCATTGAGCGGCACAGGCGGCGGAAGCACCGACAAGCCGGCCAGGAATGCGTCGATGTCGGGTTTTTTGTAGCCGCGTTTCAGGGCTTCGGTGAGAGCCTTCTTTATGCGCGCTTTTAGGAGATCGTCCAGTTTGATTTCATTTTGGATTTCCGAGGGATCGAGCAGGCCCCTGTCACTGAGCGCAAGATGTTCGAGTATCCGTGGGTTTCCGCCCGAGCGTGAATACGCGACCTGCATTTGTGTGTCAGTTACTGTCGGAATGCGATCGCGAAGGTACTTCTGTGCTTCCGCCACGCTGAAGGGGTTGAGTTCGAATTCTTCACACGGAATATCGCCTCTGGAAATTTCGCGCCGATGTGTCCTGCAACTTACGATGAGCTGAACCCCGGCAATCAGGCCTCTATGGTGAAAGCTTTCCAACAAGAGCCTTGGGAAAGCTTTCTCGCCCTTGTCCTTCGCATGCTCGGCAGCGCTGTCTATTGCATCAATGAACAGGAATAGCTGTTGTGCGCGTGATCCTCTCCGCAGTGTAGCGACAGCCTGCTCGAGCCGAACCCGAAAGGCTTTAACAAGCACTTCCACATTCTCGTTGCTCGGAAGAAGCGGATCGCATAGTCCATCGCATGAGAGGCCGTTGATGATGTGGACCAGGCCGCGCTGCGGAAGATGTCTCGCATCGTCCGGCGCGCGGTAAGCACCACCGCCAAAGCAATCAAACAAGACAGTTTTATGACTCTCGCTTAGAGCTTTCGAGAGGCTCTGAAGAAAGACAGTCTTCCCTACGCCGCCAGCGGCATGAATCAGGAGAGGTTTGTCCAGTTTTGGAATAAGGCGGACGACGGCCGATAGCTGTTCTCGCTCGACGATCTGGCCGACTTGCGAAAAGTTGGCTGGACAAGGGAAAAGGTCGGCGGGACTCTGTAACTCCAGAGCGTCGAGAACGTCGGTTCGGGTTATGACGTTCTGTCGATCACCAGCTAGGCCGGCCTTTTCCCTGAGCAGTTGCCTCATCCCACCAAGTCTGGCGCGCGCCATAGCGTCGGGCGCAACGGACCAATCGGCCAGGACGCGGGATAGATGTTGTTTGTTTTGTCTTAGGCTCCCAGCCAGACCTGTGATCCTGACCTTCTGTGCGAACTGCACGAGTTCCTTGCCCGTCAGCCCGGACGCGGACACGAACTGGGTGGCTTGCTTCTTTGCGTCCTCTTTCAACAAGACGCCCGAGGCAAGACCGTCAATTGCAGCGGCAAACCCGCGGGATATGGGTCTGTTAGTTATCAGCTCAAATGAAATCTTCTTAGCAACATTTTTGGCGCCATGCTTCTTCCTGTGACTTCTAAACGCCGATGCGAACTTACGGATTGTTTTCTTTGCATCACTCGCACGGTACGGAACGGACTGCGAGCGTTTCGAGTATTTGACCTGAACTATGACGACCGAATGCGCTCCGTCAAATGTCGGGCGCCTCCCGTAGTAGAGGACAAGGTCGGCGATCTCCACCGTTTCGGCTGAGGCACTTGCCTGGTCGGCGGGAGCAAGGCCTTCGATAGCAATTCCCACAAGTCCGTCGGTCGGCATGACCAGTTGCAGGGCCTTGCGTGCCGCCCATGCTTCATGGAACTCATGACCATCGCGGGAGGCTCTTACCTTATCTATTCCACGAAGATTCTTGTTCATTTGATTAAAACACGGCAAGCCACGGTGCCATGGGGTCACGATCTGCAATTGCGGGCTAAACTTTCAACTTTTCAAATTGGTCAATCTTAAGTTTTCAGCATTATTCACTCACCCGCCCCCCCCTTGCCACCCTGCCTGCCATCGCTTCCCGGTCACTCCGCAAGGCGGGCGGGGTCCTTCTCAATCCAAACTTCGCGACGTGATTCCAGCTCGATGGCCAGCTCCGACAGTCGTTCCGGTGCGGACGGATTAATCTACCAAACTCCGAATCGTTTGTGTATTTTACAATTGTTCCTTAAACGCCCGATCCAGGATCGACGGCTACACACTTGCACTGAATGATGGTCCCTGCGATGGATAGTGAATTGCCATTGGCCGTAAGGAAGACTTCCGGGATTTTGGGCAGGTGCTTGATCGCTTTCAGAAATGGCCCGCGGTAGGAAACCGCCACGGGGCCGAGCCATTCGCCTTCGGCTGACACATAACAGCGGGCGATGCCGGCATCAATCAGTAGGCGGCCGTCAGCGTAGGAGAGGATGACACGCCCAATTTCGCTTGGCTTATATGCTCGGAACACGGGCTTGAGGTTGTTGTACAGTTCATCTCTGTTGACTTTGACTCTGTAGCTCATCTTGGTTGCTCCGCCTTTGACAGCATGTCTTCCATGGAAGGGATTGGGTCTATCCCTTGTGTCGGAGGTTCCGCGGTTCCGCCTTGTTGTTCGACAGTTATAATCACTTGGTCCTCAACACCAGTTTTTTTGTAAATCGCCAAATAATCGAGACCCAGTTCGCCCTTGAGGCTATCCAATAACTTTTCCATCTCGCGGACGCCGTCGGCGGTGCCGGTGTCTGGTTTGGCGATCTTTTTGAGTGTTCGCTCAGATAGCGTGCCGTAATACTGGATGTCTTCAATCAGCATCTCAATGAAGGGCCGTCGTACCTCTGGCAGGGTTGACAGCACCGCCTGAAGCTGATTACGTGCACGGTTCACCAACCCCTGCGTCGAGGAGGCGTCCTGGTCCGGTGCGCGTTTGTAACAGCAGAGCTCTCCGTAGTGTTCCCAGAAACCGGGGGTGAACTGCACACGGGGTTCTTGAGGTGCGCAACGGATGGCGTCCAGCCCCTCATCGAGCGTGAGCGGTGTCACCGCCTCGTCCCGATGACACAGGGCGAATAGCGCCGCTCCGCGCCGCTTGAAGAAGTAGATTCCACCGGGGGTGCGCGCGGACGCCGTTTTGACCCGCGGCGGCAGTTGCGCAATACGTTCAAGCGCCTCGGGATGGGTACGTCGTATTTCCGCCAGCTCCCGTTGCGCCCGCGTCAGGAAGCTCTCCCCTTCGCTCTCTTCTGCATCCGCGTTCACCTTCTGGAAGAGTTTGGCGGCCGTGGGCTCTTCGTCCGGCGCCAGGATCTGCACGTCCTCGCCGATGGTCGAGTGGATCAGGAACATCTTTTCGCCGGCAATCTGCCGGCTACGGTGGATGTCCGCCCCCTGTTCGGTCGGGAAGAAGTTGAAGATGTACAGGTTGTCGAAGACCTTCTTTCCGATACGGTTGGTGCGTCCCACGCGCTGGATCACGCGGGTCGGATTCCACGGGATGTCATAGTTGATCACCAGTCCCGCGCGATTCAGGTTGAAACCTTCGCTCATCCGGTCGGTCGCCAACAGGATCTGGTATTCGTCGTTCTGCTTTGCCTCCGGCCAGGAGGCGTCGAAGTTGGCTTTGACTTTCCGATCCATTTCCCTGGTGAGTTTATCGTTGACCACCAGCACCTTGCCCGGCAGGGCGATATCGAGGTAGCCTTGCAGGTGATCCACCGTATCTGCATATTCGCTGAAAACCAGTACTTTTCGCTGTTGCTTCCCGGCAATCTCCTTGCAGGTGCCGTTCAGGACGGATTGCAGGATCTCAATCAGCCGCTGCGCTTTTGGGTCGTGCATCGCGAGGTTCAGGTCGTTCATCTCATTTTTGATCGCCCGCAACAGTTTGATGTCGGCCTTGAGGTCGCGGAAGAAGTGGTCGCGGTTGAATTGTTGGTCCAGATGATAGACCTGCTGGTGTCCTACGGTCTCTCCGCGCTTCAGTTCAGCGACAATCCGCTCCAGTAGCGCGTCACGTTCGTCATCCTCGGCCGCGAGGATCTTGTCCATCAGCGTCCGGTTGACCAGTAGTGTACCCGTCTTCTCCGTAAACTCCTGCACTTGTTCATGCATGCGGATCGCGTTCTCCAGGCTCCTGGCAAAGGCGCCGAAGGAACTTTCGAAGCGGCGCACGAGCAGGCCGCGCATGAAGGTGAACATGTTGATCTGCTGTGCCTCTTCCCGTTCGCCCGAAGTGTCGTATTGGACGGGACGGTAGATAGCGCCGTGGAAGAGCCCGGCGGGACCGAAGTAGTCGGTGATCACCCGGTCGTAGAATTCGCTCTGTTTCTTCGAGAGGCAGTAGAACTGTTCGGCTGGCGGACGCACCGTCGAAAGGGTTGTGATTTCGGCGGCATATTCCGGGTTGCCCTTCAGATCGAGCCGGTTGCGTCGAATGGTCACGGGTTCGATCACCGCCCGCATGCGGCGGGCCATTTCGCCCGCGCGCCTGCCAAGTTCCTGCTTGATTTTCTTGATGTTGCCTTCGTCCGGCCGCAAGGCGATGCCCAGTTTATCGAGCATCCCGCAGACCTCTTCGCGTTTTTCGGCGGACTTCATGTGTTTGAGCACGAAGCCGATCATCTTGAAGGTCTGGCCATACACCTTGAAATCGGCCTCCATATTGCCGTCGAGCACAAGCGGGCAGTTCTTTGGCGGCAGGAAGAGTTTGAGCAGTGAGAGCAGGTCGGCAGGCCTATTGTTGAAGGGCGTAGCCGTCAGAAGGATCACTTCCTTGCCACGGCAAGCCTGCAACAGGTCGTCATAATCCTCGGTATCCTGGTTACGGAAACGATGGGCCTCGTCCACGATCACCATGCGGAATTCTCCGTCACGCTCAACGTAGTCGCGAACCTCCTCCATGCTGCCGCAGGAACGGACCTCCCAGTCGTGCAGTTTGAACTCTCGCAGGTAGGCCGCCCAACCGGTGGTCGCGCCCTGATCCCCAACCAGTCCCGGCGGAACGATGACTATCCCACGGCGCCCCCGGAGTCGTGCAATCAGGCAGGCAATCACCGTTTTACCAAGTCCCACCACGTCCGCCACAATCACGCCGTTGTAGGCCCCCAGCGTCGCCAGCGCCTGGTTGACGGCATCAACCTGGTATTTGTAGCGCTTGTAGCCCGCCTCCTCCAGAATCCGGCCAATACGCGCGCTGTAGTCTGTAAGCAGCCGCTGTTCGACATAGTTCTGCAGGACCAGCAGGTACGCCTCGAAAGGGGTGACCGGTGCGACAATGGAGGCGCGCTCGAAGATCGCCAGCAAACGCTGCCGCACGGATTCGTCCTCGGTAAGTGGCACAGAATGATGATCGGTCCAAAGTTCCTCAAAGTAGGCGCTGGCCTCGGCAAACCCGAAGTCCGAGAGGTCCAGGTTCAACTCCGCGTTGGTCTCCAGCCCCGGCTGCGTCAGGTTGCTGCTGCCGCTAATCCAGACGCCCGGTTTCACCTTGCTGTAGGGTTCGGCGATGTCGAAGAGGTAAAGTTTAGCATGGTTCGGCTCGCGCGTCTTCCGGATGACCAGCCTGCCAGCGCGCACCAGTTCAATGAAGGTGCTCACCCGCTCGTAGAAGAACTGCTTGTCCAGCGACGCAGAGCGCAGCGCCCGACGCAGGTTCTCCAGGTAGGCATCCTGCGCCTCGCCCCGGCTTTGCTCACGGACATTGAGGACCAATTCCTGTAACTGTCCACAATGCTCCTCCGCCTCCATCCCCACCAACACCCTCAGTTTGATGGTCGGATTCTCGCGTAAAGCCTCGTACAACACCTTGACACCGGAGAAATAGAAGAAGCCGACCAGCGCGCGCATCTCGCGGCTCGTCGAGATCAGTTCGCGCAGGCGCTGGCCCAGATTGCCGCTCGCGCCGTTGGTTATGAAGAGATTTGTGGGCATGGGTTTAGGTTGTTTGGGGTTAGGAAAGGTCAGAATCTTCGGTCATCACGCTCTTTCGGGGTTGCCGGGTTGCGGACACCTTTGCCGGTTTGGCGACGGTGGCCGTCCGCTTTGTGCCGGCCTCCAGCCCTTCCACAATCGCAATTTCCTCCTCCGTGAGGCCGTAGAGTTCATAGACGAGGTGGTCAATCTCGGTTTCAAACGACGTAACGTCAGCGGCGGGGTCTACGGCTTTAGTGGCAAGGATGCGGTCAACAACTACGACGTACGGTGTTTCATTTTTTGTTGTCTTGATTGGCAGCAACTCCAAATCGGTCATCAAGATTTGAGGGAACCCCTGCTGATTTGTTATAAACATCAGTTTAGTATAATAATTTAGGAGTTTTGAATTCAGTAACGCGAACAGAAACTTGTCTGACGTGTTCGATGCTATTGACGAACAGGAGTACAACGTGCTTTCGGTCAACGCAGGATATTCCAGAAAAGCACAACACAAGGTGTCCCCTGTACGTCGAATCAATATTCGAGGATAATGGTTGTGTTTATCCAGTTTTTTAGTTCCGCCGATAATTATCAATTTTTTGTAATTTGTATAATATGTTGACGGAATAGTCCATTTTGCAATGTTCTTTCCTAACAAGAAAACGTCTGGATGCTGCTTGCTTTTGCTTTGCGTAACAACAGATTCACGATCTTGAACAACCATGCCCTTAAACAAAAACGAAAGGGAATTCAACGGCGACGAATCCTTCTCAATTTTTCTTAATAATGAATCATCATTTTCCACCAAATCGCGAATAAAATAATCGTGGTCAAAATGTAATTTCCGCGTTGGAACGGTCACTGCATCCAGATAAACGAATATCAGACTACCTGTAACTGCATTATCAAACACAAAATCGGTAAATGTGGCAATTTTTGCAACGCTTCCATTTTTGAACATTAACTCCTTACAGGTTTCATAACTCCGTGTCTTAAATAATCCTTCTGGAACAATATAAGAAAGCACGGCTTCTCGTTTCAGCATTTGTTTGACGGCTTTTTCAATAAACGGTATGAACAAATTTTTTGAATAGGAGTTTTTAATCGATGGATAGGTTTCAATCAAATGCGCAAGGAAATGGCTATCCGTATTCTTCTTGGTCAGGATTTTATACGGCGGGTTGCCGATCACGATATCGAACCCGCCCTTGAAACCGAACATCCACTCCGGGTCGAAAAAGTGAGATGATGCGTTCTGGTCGTAGGGGTCCCAAGCAGCCAACCTTTCGGCCTCCTTCTGGAAGGCGCTCTTGTTCTTAGCCCGGTTCTCCTCGGCCTGGATGGCACGGGTGTTGCGGCTGATCTCGTAGTCCAGATTATCACGCTGTTCCTTGTTCACATCCACGCGCAGCGTGGTCTGGACGACCGGAGGGGACTCCTCGAACAGGTTTATCTGCGCGGGGGTAGAGCGGACAACGTCCTGCCAGTCTTCCTTTTCGACTGCCTTGCGTCGGCCTTGGAGCGACTCGATTTCGGTCTGGCAGAAGGCGATCTTGGCAGTATTCGGCTTGCTGGCAATCTCGATGAGGCGCGACTTGATCTTGCCCCTCAATTCGCGGTCCAGTTTGCGGCAGACGTTCTTGTCAGGAGCAGTACGCGCCCGGAAATGCCGGTGACGGACCTCGGCGAGTTCAGCACGCAGGCTCTCCAACGCTGGATCATCTAAACGGCTTTTACCATCAGCAGGTTTGAGTTCATCGGCGAAGGCAGAAGAGAGGCCGATCAGGGAGTTAGCGGCGACAAACTTCGTCTCCAGGTTCGGCAGAGGGAGCATGCCGTAGTTGCCCGCGACATTGGCAGGGTCAGGCTTTTGATCGCAGACAAGGGTGATGAAAGCACGGAGCTTGGCGATCTGGACGGCGATTTCCTGTATGTCTACACCGAAGATGCAGTTTTCGATAAGGTAGAGCTTGCGGGCATAATCTGGCTCATTGATACTGCGCTCGAAAGTGCCCGTAATTCGTTCGAGCTGAGACTTCTTTTCATCTTCGTCCAGAGAATCGGCCTCGGTCAACGCCTTCTCGGTTTCTTCCATGACCACCTCGTGCCAGATGGCGTTTTTCTCGTCGAGACGTTGGAGCACATGCACCATCTTGAGCAGGAGTCCCATCGGGAAAGCGCCCGAGCCACAGGCGGGGTCGAGGATACGGCAGTGGTAGAGGGCTTCGACCAGTTTGCGGCGAACGGCTTCGGTAAAATCGGGCAGATTTTCATCGCCCAACAGGAGACGGATAGCGGATTCCTCCACCTCATGGGCCTGCGTCCGGAGATGGGCAACGAGACTCTCGTTCACCATATAGTTGACGATCTCGCGCGGGGTGTAGAAGGAGCCGCTCTGTTTGCGGGCGGTTTCCCGCGTCTCTGGGTTGTAGGCGCCCAGCAGGTTTTCAAAGACCTTGCCGAGCAGTTCGGGATCGAGGGCAACATCGGCGTCGTTCGGGGCGTTTTCGTCCATGGTGAAGTCGTAGCGGGCGAAGAGCGTTATCAAACCTTGGTTGTCAAAAAAAAGTTATTCGGAATGCGAGCACGCTTCTCCTGTTTTCGACTGAAGCCGTCGTAGTACAACACAGGACTGCGAGGACTGTCGTCGCGCTTCCGGTCCAGACACTCGAAAAGTCCACCATTGAGGAAAGGCGCTTTCTTGAACAGCGCCATGACCTGCTCGGGCGAGCAAGCAAACTCCTTGCTATAGCGGAAGAGCATTTTGATGCCCAGATGTTCCTTGTCCTGGTCTCCAGTCTCAGGCGCAAATCGTCGCTCTCCGATTTCACAATTCAACGTGGCGAAAAACAGGTTCTGGAGAATTGCCCGATAAAACTGATTCTGCTCTGAAGAAAACGGATCGAAATCCTTGAGGATCTGCGTGAGATCAGTAGGTTCAAAGAGTTGCTTTGGCACTAGATCCTTCTGGCGAATAAACCATACGAACATGAGGCGAGTGATCAAACGGATCAGTTGATCCGACTTCACCTCACCGGCTTTCTTGTCCTTCACAAGATCGTTCGGGAACCAGACTGTGCTTGCAGTCTGGGCGCGTTCATACCAGGTGAAGAGACTGTTGTAGAACTCTTTGGTCAGGGCCTCAACGGAAAAGGCGGCGGTGAGGTCCTGGTAGGTTCCAAAGGGTGACTTCATACGGGCGCGGAACGTCTTGTTCCGGTCCCGCGTGACGAAGAAGGACTGGCGCTTGAAATCGCTGTATACGAGCCTCTTGCCCTCCGCGCGCCCGGAGACGAGACTGAGTCGGAAGGCGCCGGCATCGTCATAGAAGGCAAACAGGCCTTGCGTGAAGAGCCCCTTCACCTTGGCGGGAGGCTTGTCAATGGCGGCCTGGAGTTGTTTGCGGGCAAACTCAAACTGGCGGCGGCGGCTGGAGCGCTCATTGATTTGATCTCCGGCGTGTATGGCCATGACCAGCAGGGGACGGTTTGCATCGCCATCTGGCAGGGTCTGAACATAGCCTACGATCTCGGCTTGGGCGAAACCACCGGCATCCGACGCCGCATGGAGATCGGGGGTAAAGCGATTGAACTGCTTCCAGCACCATTTACTGAATGACTCCGGCGAAAATTGGCCAATCAACTCGTCACTCACGATCTACCTCCAGAATTCGCCGAGGCCATAGGCGAGCAAGCCTATTCCCGGCACCTTCCCACCCACACGATCACAGCGGTTTTGAATGTAGCAGGGCATTTCCGGAATTACCAGTTGAAAGAGGCGGCATGATCGGCGGGGTAAAATAAAACGGTTGCGGACGCTCGCGGCCGGCCAGAAGGCGCTGTCGGTTGTAAGACAGGCAACAGGCATAAAGACGCTTCGAGCGTCAAAACAGTTTAAACCTGCCAAGAGAAGTAAGTGCTGACAGTATAATCTCCGCCGTATTTTGGCGCTGTCAAATTAGGAAAACATCAGTATTTTCCCTTTATTGTCTATGCGTTCCTCTCGTTTTACCGTCTTTTGTCTTTCGCGTCCCTTTTTCTCTTTTTCGATAAAAAGAAAATATAAAGATTTATCTTGCATTTTCCATGCGACACTGTCAGAGTATGGGCATGAAAGGAAAGGATCTTTATGAACAACAACACAGTTAGACAAGCCCTTATCGAGCAACGCACCAACCGTCTGAACGTGCTTGCGTCAATGGACCCAGACATTAAAGCAATTGATAGAGTTCTCTCAATGATAGGATCTGAAACCACAACAGATAGTATGGTAAGGACTGATTTAGTGTCGGATACTACAACTAATGGTGGAAAGTCAGAAACCTTTGCAAAAAGTTTTCGCCGTGCTATTGAAGCAATGCAAGGGGATTTTACGTCACAAGATTTGCATAAGATTCTTAAAAAGGAATTGGCAGAGTTTAATGAGAATAGCTTTTATGCCCAACTATTCAAATGTAAAGGGCAGGAAATCGTAGTTGTTCAACCAAAGTGTGGCAGAAAAGCAGCAATATATAGAAAAAAAGTTGTTTAGACGATATGAGACTCTTTATGATGAGTAGGAAAAGGAGGGATTATGTATTTTATTAAAATGGGCGCTCCCGTCTACGGTCTAAACGGATAGGGCGCCTTAAATAAGAGAGCGGCTCGTGGAATCTTTTCTTCGCGGGATAGAATTCCACGAGCCGCAACGACCACCCCCGTTACTGAACGAGTAAACGGGAGCACCGGGCAGGGCCGGTTACTTATTGCATATATACACGTTGCTGGTTTAATCCCTGCCGGTCAAGTACTATTTTATTAATAGTCTTATGGAGGCAGTAACTATGGCAGTAAATATGAAACATGATTATCCTATGCCACGTCCAGGCATGCGCTTAATCTTTCGTCCTTATATCACACATAAGGCGACAGGGCGGCGCATATATCCTAAGCGGGCGCGTTATTTCCCGCTTTGGGTTGAAGCCTAAGTAGATGGGCAAGGCCAGCCTGATCAACTGGCCTTGCTTTTATCTGCCGCCGCACTTAATAGCACCCCTCTGGCCCAAGCTGAAAGCGCTTTGCCTTCCCGCTGCGCCACGACTGTAACCCCTCGTAGTTCCGCGCTTGACAGGACTACCTGAATCCGCGCGTTCCTGCGATCTTCTTTGGCAAACGGGGGGCGCCCTCTCTTTTTTGGACTCATTAGATATAACATACTATACTAATTAAAATACGTCAAGCAAAAAAGTTATTTGTTTCTTGACACCTTATTTATTTAGTATAGTATATTATATAAATACAAGGGAAACACTACGGTAAATAAGTTTCCAATAGAAAAAAAGCGGCAGTCATTGCGGCGCTGGGCGAAGGAAACAGTCTGCGCTCTACGGTCCGCATGACCAGTTGCCTCGCACGACAATTCAAAATCTCCTTGTTATTTTCGGTGTGGTATGCGCCTTTGCCACCAATTAAAGCGATCTCATTAATTGCCTTCGAGTACCCCTATTGTCCGAACAGCGAGTTTGCCGACGGCTCCGATAAATACAGGGATCGGACATCGTTACTGGTAAGCGCGTTAGTCCACCACATCAAACGATCTCCGGGATAACCATAGCCGCCTTCATGCCATAGGTTGTAATTACCGTTGGTGTAAACAAGGTTGCTGAAATACGGGTAGTAATTATTTGAATTCGCGGCGGGGGCGCTTTGGACCGCCAATACGCCGTTTGTATAAAGCGCAATCCCGGAATTCATCGCCCAGCTATATGTCAGGTGCATCCAATTGGTAGCCGTGCTCGCTGGTGTCCAGTTGTTCTGCATGGACGCGACGCCGTTTGTGCCATAGATATAAAACCTAACCGTATAACCAGAATTGTCGGACGCCAACCGGATCACTTTATTGGTGGTGTCATTGATCGCAATTGGAAGCAAAAAATTATATTTGTACGGACAGAATATCCAGAACGCAACCGCACCCTGGCTATATCTCGGGATAGGGTTCCGTGGAATTATTGCGGCGTCTGCGTATGCTGATTTCGCCGGCACCCAAGCATTTTCGCCATAGTTCGTGTAAACCATAGCCCGGTTATTCGTCGCGTCATGCCCGTTCCCTGAACTATCCAGCAGATTCGACGAAAAGTTATAGAAGAAGTACGGCGTTGGATAAGACAGCCCCGCCGCCTTCGCTGCGCCTCTCGCATACCATTCGGCCAAAAGATCGGTCTGCGCCAAGGCATTCACCGCCATCAGACATAAGGCTGCGATTACGCTCCTCATTAGCGCACGCTCCAAACGGCCTGACGACAGCCCCGATGGAAAATCAGGCTGTTCCATTCATTTGTAGCCAGGTTGATATTGGTTGTGGTCGCCGCGCTAATTGTATTCGAGTCAAACGTGACTGGGAAGTTGTTGCAATAAAGGGCAAGATTTACAAAGCAGGAATCATTCGTCGAGAAGCTGGTGTCGAACGTGAACGTCACATTGTTTGTCAGCGTTATCTGCTGATATGCGGAAGCTGCGCTTGTGATCGTGACGGTATCCCCTGTTTGAGTAAGCGTCACGGGAGTATGACAGGCTTTCGCCGGACTATTTGTGTAAACCACGCTATTGCTGATCCCCTCCCATGTTTCCGCCGCAAACCATGCCGTGCTGTTGGCCGGATTGAATTTGAGCACGTAGTATTCGGATGGCGTGTTGGTGATCGTGTAGAGGACGCCATTGACATCCATGACCTGATTGGTCACGGGACCTGCCGAGCCCATTGCGCCATCAACCCCGTTCGTACCGGCCGGTCCTTGTGGACCGACTACACCATCCACACCATTTGTCCCCGCTGGTCCCTGCGCTCCATCCGCGCCGTTCGTTCCCGCCGGGCCTTGAGGTCCGATTGCCCCGTCCACGCCATTAGATCCTGCCGGACCTTGCGGGCCCGTGGCACCGTCGACTCCGTTAGTCCCGGCAGGGCCTTGCGGCCCTACCGCGCCATCTACGCCGTTTGTTCCGGATGGCCCCTGCGGACCAACTGCTCCGTCAATGCCGTTTGTTCCAGACGGACCTTGTGGCCCCTGTGCGCCGTCAGCACCGTTCGTTCCTGCCGGACCTTGCGCTCCATCCACGCCATTGGTACCGGCTGGACCCTGTGGACCTTGAGGACCAGTTGCTCCATCCGTACCGTTCGTCCCCGCTGGCCCCTGCGCGCCATCAACCCCATTTGTTCCTGCCGGGCCCTGTGGGCCAACAGCGCCATTCGTTCCTGCTGGGCCTTGGGCGCCGTCCACACCGTTTGTACCTGCGGAACCCTGAATGCCCTGCGGCCCCTGCGCTCCGTCCACGCCATTAGATCCTGCCGGTCCTTGGGGACCCGTGGCACCGTCAATACCGTTTGTGCCTGCCGGGCCTTGTGGCCCCGTTGCCCCATTAGTCCCCGCTGGCCCCTGTATATGCCTTGAGGCCCTTGTGCCCCATCCACGCCATTGGTTCCTGCTGGGCCCGGAATGCCCTGTGGGCCTACCGCTCCGTTGGTTCCCGATGGGCCTTGTGGCCCTGTTGCCCCAGCGATTCCGTTCGACCCTGCTGGCCCTTGGATGCCCTGCGGTCCTTGCGCTCCGACCACTCCGTTCGAACCTACCGGACCTTGCGGCCCCGTTGCCCCGGCTACACCATTGCTTCCCGTTGGCCCTGTGGCACCGGCAACGCCATTACTTCCCGCAGGCCCCTGGGGGCCGGTGACTCCATCAACTCCATTCGATCCTGGGATGCCTTGAGGTCCTGTGGCGCCTGTTGGTCCTGCCGGGCCAACTGCCCCATTTGTCAAAAGTCCATTCGCCGCAATGATCTTTTCCCTGCTGGGCGTCTTGAACAGGCCGTTGGAGTCAACCATCAGCGTGATGGCATTTGTAAATACCGGAAAATTCGTCGGAGGCGGCGCAGGTGGATTTGTGGCCGAAGGCCATATTACGCTCACATACGACCCGGTCATGTTATTTACCAGCGGACTTGTGCCGATGATATTTGTGGAGACCGCGGACGGTGTTGTGTAGCCGGACATGGCTGGAAACGTAACCGTATAGAGTCCGGTCGGGATTCCGGACACGGTGAACGTATTAGTGAAGACCGTGCCGAAACTGATAGCATTGGCGAACTCGGCCGGGCCGGCCAGGGTCCAGACACAGTTGGATCCGCTTGTAATGCCGGATACGGTAACGGCAAGGCTGTTTGAATATGGGATATAATTCAGATTAAGTACATTAACCAGAGGACTCGCGCCGGTGATATTGGTGCTGGTCGCTGTCGGCGTGGCATAACCGCGCACTGTCGGGAGCGTCACGGAATATGTGCCGGTCGGAATGGCGACAAGGTTCATGGAGTTTGAACCGGAAGTTCGATAAGCCGTTGAGTTTGCAAATTCGGCAGGCCCGGATAATATCCATTCGACTGGCGTCACTGGCCCCGATACCGTTATCGAAAGCGTGTTTGAAAAAGGCATGTAATAATAGGTAAAATTCGTGTCGGTAAGTCCCACGATTTTCTCTTGAACGGGGAGATAATAATTGGTTTGCGTAGTGTACGTTAAGACATAATAGCCATCTGGATAAGACACTAATGTAGTGCCAGTGATATTCGTGCTTGGGATAACACCCAAAAACCCCCAACGGGCACCCTGGCCTGCAAGTGTACTTTTGAGCGCTGATCTAGCAGCATAATAGCTGACACCCGGATAATTCGTCACGATGTCAAGATTGATTGTTATATTAAAGTGCGCGAAGACGGCGCACGGAATGAATTCCAGGAACAGAACAACCCCCAGTAGCGCGCATAATTTATTGAGCTGATTATTATATTTCATTTAATCCTCTGGATCTCCCCAGGTTTCGGCCGGGTTACCTTCAACCAGGACGCCATACCGTGTCCGCCATTTGCCGTCTGAGAAAAGGACTTGGGTGCGGCCGTCTTTACGGCGTTCATATTGGGTAGCGGCCGGGACAGCGGTGGCGGCATTAACCGCCGGCAGCCAGATCGGCATATCCCAGGCGGCAATCAGAACGGCTTCGAGAGCCGGCGGGAGCGCCCAAAGGTAAGAATGAAATAGCAGGGATGGATTAGTTGTCTCCGTAAGTGAAGTCAATAATTCAGCCGTCGCAAGGTTGGCGCGCCAGCATACCAGGCCCTTGGCGGTTTCCAAGAATGGCGTGGCCGTGAGTTCCAGACCGATGACCGGCTTCAACTCGTTGATTGCCCGCACGCCGGCACTGGCGCGGTAGCGGTGGGACTCGTCCATGATCAGCACGAGATCGGTCAGGCCGGCCAGATACTCGAAGTAACTTTCTCCGATGTATTCCGAGAGCCGCTTGATGCGCGGCGACTTTCCGCCCCGGACTTCGGAATTGATCTTCGAGATATTGAAGATGTTTACCTTGCAGCGGAGCAACTGATCGAACAGCGTGCCCGCCTTCGCCTCGTAGTTGTCGCCCGTGATGATTTCCGGCGCATCGGTGGCAAACTCCGCGATGCCCTTGAAGACATACTTAGGGGTGTTCGGCGTGAAATCCGCGATGAGCTTGTTGTAGATCGTCAGGTTCGGGGCCATGACAAAAAAGTTATTGATGCCGTGCGCGAGGTGCAGGTAACTGATGAAGGCGCCCATCAGCCGCGTCTTGCCCACGCCGGTGGCGAGCGCGAAACAGACCGACGGAAACTCCCGCTCAAAATCGGTGACGGTTGGGAACTCGGAGCGGATCACCTCCAACGCGGCGGCGATGTCGGCATCCTTCTTTGGCGGGACGATTTCCGTTATGCGGTCGAGGATTTCCAGTGATCGGCGTTGCGGCGGGCGCAGGCTCAAGCGGCCGGCAATGGCATTGACTTGTTTGTTCATGGGGTGTTAGCCGCGAAAGAACGCATGGAGTTTGGTGGCAATCTGTCCTTAAATGATGTCAGCGCATATTTCTTGATGGCAAACTTGTAGGAACCGAAGTTGATCAGCAGTCCATGCTCGATACGCGTGGACTTCAGGTAACCCAGCAGTTGAGCCACATACTCATCAGCGAGGGTCTTGGCGGCTTTGAGTTCCACAATCAGGATGTTTTCCACGAGGAGATCGGCATAGTAGTCGCCAATCGGCGTTCCGTCCTCGTCCAAGACCTGAATGGGGTGCTGCTGCTTCACGTCCAGCCCCGCCTTCCGTAACCGGTGGGCAAGTGCGTTCTCGTACACCTTCTCCAAATGCCCGTGGCCGTGGTACACATGGATAGCATACGCTGTCTCTCGGACCGCATCGCATAACTCATTGATCGTCTTCATCCCTTTTTGTGCTCCTTGTGTTCCTTCGCGGCAATCCTCGGCGTACGTAAGGCCCTGACCTCGCGTTTAATTTCCGCCCGGAGTTCCGCCACGGACGGCACATAGAGTTTGTACCGGCTGGCAAATATTTTCTGCTGGCCCTCGCCCAGGGTATAGCGGACTACAGCGTCGTTCTTATCGGCACAAAGGATCAGGCCCAAAGTCGGATTATCCCCCGTCGCACGCTTTTCCCGGTCGTAGTAGTTCACGTAGAGCTGGAGTTGGCCCAGGTCCTGATGCGTCAGCTTGCCGGTCTTGAGATCAATGATGACGTAGCATTTCAGGATCGTATGGTAAAATACCAGATCAATGTAGAAGTGGTCTCCATCCAGCGTCAGCCGTTCCTGCCGCGCCACGAAGGCGAAGCCCTTGCCCAACTCCAGCAGGAACGATTGCAGATTGTTGATCAGGGCGGTCTCCAGATCGGTTTCGACCAACTTGGGCGACTCCGGCAATCCCAGAAATTCCATGACCACAGGGTCTTTGAAAATATCTGTCGGCTTCTGAACCTCATGGCCTTTTGTGGCCAGCCGCATCAGCCCTTTCTTGTCGCGGCTTAAAGCCAAACGCTCGTAAAGCAGACTGCCTATCTGCCGCTCCAACTCGCGAGCCCCCCAGTTATTCTTAAGCGCCTCTATCTCGTAGAATGACCTGGCTTCTGGTTTGGCAACGCGAAGTAATGTCCGGTAGTGGGTCCATGAGAGGTTCGGATGGAGTTGTCCGGGGATCCAGGATTGGCTACGCACCGCGTAGCCAATCTCCGCAACAGAAATTCCATGCACAGCGTGCGAAGCCGATGGAATATCAACGGCAGCCCCTTTGTCAGAGGATTTTCGAGGCACTGCGTCGGATATTTGACGCAGTGCGTCAATTTTCTGCCGGGCCAGTAGTTCCGGATACCCTTGATATAATCGGCGGAACCAGAACAGGTTGTCCTTCGAATAGCCTGCCCCAAAATCTGCGGTCAGTCGCTTTGCAAGGTCAAGGATCAACTCGTCGCCGTAGTCCGCCCGCGCCTTGCCCTTCTGCTCCTCCTCCACAATCTCCCGACCCACTAACCAATTCGCAACCACTTGTGTCGTGTTGACGGATCTGGAGACAGACGTCCTGGCCGAATCGAGAATCTGGCGGATCCGGTCATACAGGGTGCCTTTTGCATTGGATTTTCTCATCTTTTGCGTTCCTTGTGCTCTTTCGCGGCTACTCATAGGCCCAGTTCCTGTTGTCCCGCTTTCGGAGGCGCTTTTGGCAGGTTCTCCACCTTGAGGCTGTAATCATCGTGGCCCCACTCGCAACGGGAGAGTACCTGCTTGGGAATCTTTTTCACCGTCAGGTTTGGATACCGCTCCGTGCCGCCTTTGAGGACGCGGAAGGCGGCGCAGAGCACGAGCAACGTGCGCTCCGGCCCCACCTCGTCGCTCAACTGCGCGAGCTGGTCCGCGCTCAGGTGCTGGGTGGTCACGTAGATGAAATCGCGTTCCGTGGAACGGCCTTGCTGCCAATAGACCGTGTCGCTCGGCGCATAGGTGAAGCCTTCCAGCTTGCAGACCGCCTCGGCCAGCATGGCCGGATTGAATTCCTTGCTGATGACCCACTGCCCCCACTTGTCCTTTTCCAGCAACGAAGGCGCAAGCCGGTAGTAACGGAAGCCGCCGCCGCCCTTCCAGTTCACTGCCTCCGTGATGCCTCCGGGGTCCGTGCTATCAATCACCTTCTTAAGCCGGGGAATGATATGCGTGTGACAATGCTCGCCCAACTCCACCATGATCCAGCGCCGCCCCATCTTGTGCGCCACCGCACCGGTCGTGCCTGAGCCGGCAAAAGAGTCGAGCACCCAGTCGCCGGGGATGCTGGCAATGTGTATAACCCGTCTTCTACAGTTATCGGGGCTTTATTTCTTTAAATCGCCGAATTTTCTAATGATTCATAGGGATGGGTTTTACCGAGTTTGAAATGTGTTGGCAATAAATTGATGCGGAGATGTTT
>Ga0180014_1000038_pt1 | contig 33627 bp, 30 predicted proteins | sample KR13_S1_MetaG_FD_116507 | JGI IMG/M metagenome (GOLD analysis project Ga0180014, IMG submission 116507) | Groundwater microbial communities from the Olkiluoto Island deep subsurface site, Finland - KR13_S1_MetaG | ecosystem: Environmental > Aquatic > Deep subsurface > Groundwater | place... | reverse complement strand
CAATCTGGCGATGATGACCCTTGACAGGACGCGCTCGTCGATAGGCGCGCAAGGACTGGGCGTCGCCGCCGGGGCGTTGGAGTACACCATCAACTACATGAAGGAGAGGGTCCAGTTCGGCCGTCCCATAGCCGCCCTGCAGGGCTTGCAGTTCATGGTCGCGGACCTGGGGATGCAGGTCGAGGCCGCGCGCCAGTTGGTGTACCGGTCCGCCTGTATGGTGGACAACCAGGAGCCGGGCTTTTCCGGGGTATCCGCGATGGCAAAGTGCTTCGCAACCGACACCGCCATGAAGGTCACCACCGACTGCGTGCAGTTGATGGGTGGATACGGGTACATGAAGGAGTACCCCATGGAGCGGATGATGCGCGACGCCAAGATAACCCAGATTTACGAGGGTACCAACCAGATCCAGAGGGTGGTTATCGCCCGGCAGTTGTTGGGCAAGAGCTAGGTCGTACTCTACCTAGTCGTCCTCGCGGTCGGCCAACTCACGTCGCCGGCGCTCGAGCCGCTCGGATATCCGTCGCTCGAACCCCCGGTCGGCGGGGCGGTAGTACCGTTTTCCCACGAGCTCATCGGGGAGGTGTTGCTGGGCTACGATGTGGTCTTTGAAGTCGTGGGCGTACCGGTAGCCTCTACCGTAACCAAGCTCTTTCATCAGGCGGGTGGGAGCGTTGCGGATATGCAGGGGAACAGGGAGCGCCCCGTACTTCCTGACGTCGCGCTTGACCTCACCGTAACCCGCCTCCAGGGAGTTGCTCTTGGGGGCCGCCGCCAGGTAGGTTACCGCCTGGGCAAGTGCAAGGTCGCACTCGGGCATACCCACGAAGTGGCAGGCCTGCATCGCCGCGACGCAGAGCGTGAGCGCCTGCGGGTCCGCGTTCCCCACATCCTCTGAGGCGAAGCGTATCAGTCTCCTTACTATGTACAGCGGGTCCTCCCCCGACTGGAGCATCCGTCCCAGCCAGTAAAGGCCGCCGTCGGGGTCCGAGTCACGGAGACTCTTGTGAAGCGCGGAGATGAGGTTGAAGTGCTCCTCCCCGGCCTTGTCGTAGAGCACGGTCTTCTCCTGGGCCACCTTTACTACCAGTTCGGCGGTTATACGGGGCCCATCACCGGCGTTAATGACCATGCGGCTCGAGAGCTCCAGCAGGTTGAGGGCGATGCGGGCGTCACCGTCGGCGATGGCCGCCATCGCCTCAACCGCGTCGTCATCGACCTCGAGGGCCATCCCGCCAAGCCCTCGTTCGTTGTCGGCCAGCGCCCTGCGTACGATGTTCTCCAGGTGCTCAGGCTCCAGCCGCTTCAGCACATAGACCCTTACCCTGGAGAGCAGTGGGGAGATGACCTCGAACGAAGGGTTCTCGGTGGTCGCGCCTATGAGGATTATCGTACCGTCCTCGACGTGGGGGAGGAACGCGTCCTGCTGCGCCTTGTTGAACCGGTGTATCTCATCCACGAACAGGATGGTCCGCATGCTGTTGAACTTACGTCTGTCCTTCGCCGCGGCGATGATCTTTCGTAGCTCGGGAACCCCGGCGGTGACCGCGCTGAACCGGGCGAACTCGGCGTCGGTGGACCCGGCGATTATGCCGGCAAGGGTGGTCTTGCCGGACCCGGGAGGGCCCCAGAACACCATCGAGGACACCGCGTCCTCCTCGATGGCCACACGCAGCGGCCGGCCCGGCCCCACGATACTGTCCTGGCCCTCGAACTCCGATAGGTAGCGAGGCCTCATTCGGTCCGCGAGCGGGGTGCCCTCCACCGTTCCACCCGGGTCCTGGTCGAACAGGTCCATTACGCTTCTTCCTCCAGGCCGGCGTTCGATACGGTCTCCAGCTCCGTAAACGCGCCCAGTTCGCGGCCCGATATCTCCCTGGCAATCGGCTCGGCCTCCAGGACCGCCCGCCGGCCGTCACCGGAGAGTTCCTTGAACGTGAGCGACAGGTCGGTCCAGATATCGCCGATGGAGATGAACTCGTCTCCGGCCAGGTCCAGCCCGGCGGAGGACAGCACTCCGGCGGATTCCTTCAGGAACCTGCCGTAGAGGCGGCGGAAGTTACCGCCGTATCCGGTGCCGCCCTTCTCGGCGCTCACGTAGATGGACTTACAGAGGAGGCTGAGTGTATCTTTGCCCATCTCCTCCGGCCACCGGGGCATACTGTCGGCGAACCGCTCGAGGCCTTGCACCCCCCGGACGACCTCGGCACCGTTGTAGGTGAAAGCGGCCCGCTCGGGGGGGAGGCGCAGGTTGAACCTGATCACCTTGGCAATGGCGGCCGGGATAGCCCGGGAAAGGGAGTTCAGCCGCTGTGGCACGCTGAACCGGTAGAACGTGTTGTCTGCCGACTGGGGCGGGAACACGGCGGAGCGGGCCAGTGCCAGGCTGGCGAGCGAGCACTCCTGGATGGAGTCGCGGTCGTTGTCGGCCACAAACGCGACCTCTCTCTCCTCGTCGTAACCCACCAGGATTATCCGGTGCCCGCTGAAATGCCTCTTGGCCCTCAGGTAATCCAGGTGGTAGACATCGGCGTGGACCATGGTGGGAACGCCCTCGTCAAGCATTTCCTTGACCGCGAGCCAGCTTTCACGGTCTCCCAGTCCGGAATTGACCTCCATGCCGATTCCCAGGTTCCGGCACAGGTGCTCCTCCAGGTTGTGTATCCTGCCACCGATATAGACCGGGGGTTCCATGTCGGGTCGATGGTAGTAGGTGAAGCCGATCCCGGCCCCCAGCCCGAAAACCATCTCCTCCGTCAGTTCATGCCCGTAGAACCCCAGGAGGTCACGGAGCGCGGTGGTGCCGCAGTGCCCCCCCGGCTGGTGGTCGAACTCATCGATAAAGACTCGGGCCAACGCGTACTCCTTCTATAGACGTTTCCTTAATTCTAATGCACGCCCTGGGCTGTTGCATATTGTCTCCCCTGTAGCGCCGGCAACCTGCCGGCATTGGAACGCGCCTTTCGCGTGGGGAGGGAGGAGTCTCGCCCCTGGGCATATGCATTGTGGGGCGTGGATCTAAGTAAAGACATGAACGTCACATGCCCGGGGATGGCGGGTTTTGTCTTGCGTTGTCGTGTATAGACGTGGTGCCAGGCACCTGCGTTGCATTACTGCGAGCGGTTTGTTGACGCACTGGTGCCTGTCACCAGTGCGTCATTCTGGGTGGAGGGTTGAACGACAACACCTGTGCCAGGCACCGTTTGGTTGGCGATGGGTCAGGACCCCACTGGTTGGCGGCTGGATAAGAGTTTATGCTATATTCTCGACTTACAGGCTGAAAGAGGTGATGCATTGGACGAAAACGAGGAAAACGGAGCCGAAAGGGAGAAGCCGCGCCGCGGCAGGACAAAGAGGCTTATTATCCTGTTCTTTATCGTCTTGATAATCGGAGCGGGGGCCGGCGTCGGCTCGAACTTCATATTCGCGAAGCCCGAGGCCGAGAAGGCGACGGAGGTCGCCAAAGAGGAGAAGGAAGAGGAGAAGGCCGAAGAAAAGGGTGAAGAAGCAGGGGAAGAATCGACCCGGGGAAAGCCGCTTGTGTCGAGGTTTAACACCTCCCAGGCGATGAGTCACGTGTTTGCCCTGTCCGAGCAGATAGGGGATCGCCCGGCGGGGTCGGTACGGGCGTCCGGCGCGGCCGATTACATCGTCCGGAAGATGGGAGAGTACGGGTACACTGTGGAGGAACAGCCGTTGACCACCACAGAAGGGTTCGGCTCCCGCAACATAATCGGGAACAGGCGTGGGACTCGAGATGGCTACACGCTGATAATCGGTGCCCACTTCGACTCACCACCGGGATCAAAGGGGGCGGTGGACGATGCCTCCGGCGTGGGCGTGGTCCTGGAGCTCGCCAGGTTGTTCGCCGACCAGAGGCTGGAAAGTACCCTCCAGTTTGTTTTCTTCGGTGCGAATATGCCGGGGGACGGGAACATCGAGAACCGCCTGGTGGGTTCGCGGCTGTTCGTGGATATGCTGGGCACGATGGACCGGAAAGAGGTAATAGGGATGATTTCGGTCGATTGCGTGGGCCAGGGGGAGTTGCTTGCCCTGAGGACCCAGGAGACCGGCCTGCAGAGACTCAAGGCGAAGCTGACGACCTTTGCCCGCGAGTCCGGCGTTGAGGCGGTATCGCTGAAATCGACCAGTGACAGTGATAATATTCCGTTTGAAGACGTGGGGATCCCAGCGGTATGGATTGAGTGGTGCGACGCCGACGGCTCGCTTGCCACCGACAATGAGTACCGGAGCGTTGTGCCTGAGAAGGTGGAAACGGTGGGGGCGCTCATTGAGGATTTCCTGTACGACATTACACCCGACGACCTGGAGGAGCTAAAGTACTGATGGATGGTACCGAGGAGATCACGCGGCCCGGATTCATACAAGGCACCGAGGTTGCTTGCTCGAAGCGGTACGCGCAGCCGGGGTTTGACGGTCAGCTCCCCCTGCTGAAGCGCGAGCAGGGACTCAAGAAGAAGCTGATGGTGGCGCTTATCGTGATATCCTCGGTGTTTCTGGGTGGTATGATCGCGGGGGCGGTCGTGAGGTTGTTTATCTGAAGTGCCCAGGGCACGCCCCGGGCATATGTATAATGACAAAATGGTGCCAGGCACCATTTTGTCACCAGGCATCATTTTGTCACCAGGCATCATTTTGTCACCAGGCATCATTTTGTCACCAGGCACCATTTTGTCATTCTCGCCCCTGGGCTGTTGCATAACGGACACCGTTTGGGTGAGTATTCCAACGGCAACAGCCCGGGAATGGCGGGTTTTGTCTCACGTTATCGTGTCTAAGGCAGGGGTCAGGCCCGCTGTTGCATTACGGATATAGACTTGAGTGAAGAATCGAACGACAACAGCTTGGGCCAGACCCCGTTTGGTTAGCGGGTGAGAAAGTCGTTCCTGATATAACCTTCGCGTTCGATGTCTTCACCTTGTGATCTTACGATTCCCTTGGCCTTCGTCCATGTCTTGCTGTCCGAGCCCATTACCTCGCTAAGCACCGTTACCTCCTGCCCGTCGCGCAGCAGGCCGACGATGTCACCGCGGGGGTCTGGCGTCGCACGCATCCTGACCCCTTGCCCCTCCACGATGACGGTCTGGGGTGTAGGCGCGGGCGTTTCCTCTTTCTCCTCACCCTCTTCGCCGGGCTCTTCCTTCTCTTCTTCCTTCCCCGCCGCTTCTTCTTCCTTGTCCGGCTCTTCATCTTCGACGACGGCCTCGTCGGCCCGGCTCGTCGTTTCCTTCTGTGGCTTCCTGATGGAATCGGTTATCCTCCATCCAAACGCGAACGCCACCGCGAAGATTCCGATGAGCACCAGGACCAGGAGCGTTACTATTATGGCCTCGGCTGCGCGCTCCTTTCTGGCCCTGCTCCTGAGTTCACGCTGGTCAACATCGGTCGTCTCATCGGGGATCACGTACTGCCAGGCGTTAATAGAGGCGTTATCAGACGAATCGCGGCTGAACGCGAGCCGGGTAAGCTGGCTTGTGCTCCGCTGGATGTTCATCGCGGAAAGAAGGTTCTCCACGATCTCCTCCTCGGAGACGTTATTCCAAAGGCCGTCGGTACAGAGGATCAACGTGTCACCAACTGCTATCTCCACTTCGTTGTAGCCGACGTGGACCTCGGTGGAGGTGCCAAGGTATTTGGCTTTCTCCCCGGCAGGGGCCTTTTTCGGCTCAGCCGGAGCGTCTTCCCCGGTGGTCACGGGGAACAGCTGGGGTGACTCATCGTCGGCTGGAGCCTTGAACGAAAGATCGCCGGTGGGGGTAAGGTCGTAGAGTCGTTCGTCGTGAAAGAGGTAGACACGGGTGTTTCCCGCGTGGCCGATGTACGCCTTTTGGGCGTCGGCGATGACCACGGTAAGCGATACCTCTTCGCCACCTTCGCCCGCTTCGGCCAGAAGGTTGGCGTTAATGCCGGAGAGCGCGTCCTTGATAAGGCGCTCCATGTGCGCGCTGTTCAACTCCTCTTCGGCGATGACCGCGGGCTCGATAAGATCGCCTAACAGAGCCAGCGCCTTCTTGGCCGCGGTTTCGCCGGTTGGGTGCCCCTTTGGGGAGTCCGCCACCGCCATGTAGGAGATAACCGGCATAGGAACGCGCCGGCGCATGTAGTCGTGGACGAAAGACGCGTCTCGGGGGATCTTGCCTTCGCCGAGGTGCGTGGCGGAACCCACGTTACCGTACTTCGCTTCAGCCACGGACACCTCCTGGACGTTTCAGGCCTGCACCAATCATGAAACCCGGGGCTTGAGAAGCGGTAGCGAACGGATTTCGTGTGCCGCGCGCCCGGGCACCGCCTCACTTAGATACGGCAGTCTATCATTCTTCACCCGCTCCTGTAAAACGGCCAACCTGGGTTCGCAAAACAGCACGGGACAGCCGGGAGAGCGACGATTCCAGTTCTAGTGCCCCGTTCCATGAATACGGTTAAGCACCGAGAGCGTCGAAGCGCCGCTCCGGCAAGGCGCGCGACCCATGCGTACTCCTGTAGTACGCCTGGGGAGCGGAACGCAGCCGGTGTGGATGCAGCGGCGTTCGAATGCCAGCGTATTTGTGGAGCGGGGTGCTCATCAGTTGCACTCACAGCTTGAAAACCAGGGCCTCCTCGAGGTTCACCGTTCCATCGATGACGAGTTTCCCGTCACGGACGAGTATCTGGGATATGGTAAAGGGGACGTCTTCACGAATAGTGTAGACCGAGCACTGTTCCATTGTCTCATTCACCTGTTCGACTGCTTTCTGCGGCGCCTTCACCCCGGATACGTCTATGGTCAGGGGCACGAAGAATACCCGCTGGCCGTCCATTCGAAGCGTTCCAGTAGCGGTGACGTCGGCGACCACGGACCCGGCCTGCACTCTGCCGGAAAGGTGAAGGGCGTCCCCCTGTATCTCTGCCTTTGGGTTCACCAGGAAGGAGCCGGTATCGGAGAAGAAGCGGTCTATCTCCTCCGGACCGATCGTCGCCCGATAGGTGGCGTCCGGCCAGCCGTCGCTGCTGAGCTTGATGGAATCGAAGAGAATTCCTTCGATGGTAATATGCTCGGCCTCGATCTCCAGGTTGTTATACTGCTTGAACACCAGCTTGATGGCGGGAAACGCCCCGGCCGATACCGAAACCTCACCTGCCTGGGGGTATCTCTCGCTGATCTCCCGCTTTATGTACTTTGAGGCGATAGGTGGGATGAGCAGTTCCGTGGCGAGCCATAGCACCAGAAAGCAAACGACAATGACTATGATTATCTTGACGGCCCTTTTCGACGCTCGGCTTTTCACGGTGTACTAGGCGGGTCGTCTAATCGCCCGGCCGGGCCAGGACCACCAGCGCGTCAACCGCCACCGGTGTTCCATCCGGCTCGATGATAAGCGGGTTTACGTCGACCTCGGCCACGTCCTCCTGCTCCAGCCCCAGCCTGCCGAGCCCCACCAGCGCCCGGGCCAGTTTCTCCTTGTCGGCGGGGGCCTTGCCCCGGACCGGGCCCAGTATGTCCCTGGCCCTGATATCATCCATCATCTGTAGCGCGTCGGCTTCGGTGATGGGAGCGACCCTGAACGAGGTGTCCTTGAGTATCTCGGTAAATATGCCGCCGAGCCCGAACATGACGCAGGGGCCGAACTGGGGGTCCCTGATGAGGCCGATGACCAGTTCACGCTCGCCTGCCACCAGACTGTATACGATGATACCCTCGTAGGGGTCGTCTCCCAGGTTGACGATTATCCTGTCGAACTCCTCGCGAAGCTCCTCCTCGTCCCTTATACCCACCGCGACCAGTTCACGCTCGGTCTTATGGCTGATATCGGGGCCGCACGCCTTCAGGACCACCGGGAAACCCAGCTCGCCCGCCGCCCTGGCGGCGTCCTCGGCGGTCTTGACCAGTGTGTCCCTGGTCACCGGTACATCGTACTCCTCCAGGAGGGCCTTTGAGTCGTACTCCGACAGGGCGGTCTGACTGTTATCCAGCGCGTGTGCGATAATCGAGTTCGTCGACATTGGTTGCTACCTCCCGATAATGTATCCGTCCGGGTCTACCTCTTCCCTCAAGACCCGAAGCTCCTCGTCGGTGGGGTGGTCCATAATAACCCGGTGCAAATAAGTATCATATAACACACCGAAAAGCAAAAACACGAAGACCTCCCGGTGGGCATGGGCTGGTGACGGGACCCCGCGCGCCGGTCCGGCGGGCGCGACTGAAATCGCCCGGTGACGCTCGTTTCGGCCGGGAACAGGCGAAAAAGTCCACGAGATTGGCGTAATCCATTGCGGGAGCGCCAGCGATTACAATACTATTGTTACAACCGGTCGGCTGTAGTAACGGAGGAGCACAGGACGACAAAGGAGGAACCCGGGATGGCCAAGCTACTATGGAAACCTTCGGAGGAGCGCGTCAAGGGTAGCAACATGTACAGCTTTATGCAGTACATCAACCGGAGATTCGACAGAGATTTCTCCAGTTACGACGAGCTCTACCAGTGGTCGGTGGACAACATCCCCGATTTCTGGGCGGCGATGTGGGAGTTCGCGGACATCAAGGCGTCATCGGATTACGAGGAGGTCATCGATGACGTCGGGAAGATGCCGGGGGCGAAATGGTTCACCGGGGCCCGGCTGAACTTCGCCGAGAACCTCCTTCGTTACCGTGACGACCGGGTGGCGCTCATATTCAAGGGAGAGGGCCAGGACATAGTGAAGATGACCTACGCCGAGCTTTACGACCAGGTCGCCAGGGTGGCGGAATCCCTCAGGGAGGCGGGGGTGAAGGTCGGAGACCGGGTGGTAGGATTCATGCCCAACATGCCCCAGGCCGTGGTGGCGATGCTGGCGGCGACCAGCATGGGAGCGGTCTGGTCCTCGTGCTCCCCCGACTTCGGTATCAAGGGGGTCCTGGACAGGTTCGGCCAGATAAAGCCCAGGATACTGTTCGTGGCCGACGGCTACTTCTTCAAGGGCAGGAAGCTGGACTCGCTCGAGCGGGTAGCCGATATCATCGAGAACCTCCCGTCAATCGAGAAGGTGGTGGTCACCCCGTACATCAACGAGGAGCCGGACATCAGCGGCGTCCGGGACGCGGTGTCCTTTGATGAGTTCAAGTCGGGCCAGGACAACCTGGAGGTCGAGTTCGAGCAGCTTCCGTTCGATCACCCCCTCTACATTATGTTTACTTCCGGTACCACCGGCCTTCCCAAGTGCATGGTACAGAGCGCGGGGGGTATCCTCATCCACCACCTGAAGGAACTGGTTCTCCACACCAACCTGACCAGGGACGACAGTATCTTTTACTTCACCACCTGCGGGTGGATGATGTGGAACTGGCTGGTGAGTGCCCTGGCGGTGGGCGCCGAGCTCGTCCTCTACGACGGAAACCCGTTCTACCCCGATCCCGGTGTCCTGTGGGAGATGGCCCAGGAAGTGGGGCTCACCGTTTTCGGGACCAGCGCCGGGTACGTGGCGGCCCTCATGAAGGAAGGGTTGAAGCCGGGGGAGGAGTACGATCTGTCTTCCCTCGAGTCAGTCCTCTCCACGGGGTCGCCGCTCTCCGAGGAGGCGTTTGAGTGGATCTACCAGGAGGTAAAGCCGGATATACAGCTGGCCTCGATATCCGGGGGGTCTGACATCAACGGATGCTTCGCCTGTGGGGACCCCATGGGGCCGGTGTACTCCGGTGAGCTGCAGTGCAGGGCGCTGGCGATGAAGGTGGAGGCGTTCGATGTGGACGGGAACCCGGTGGTAGGCGAGCAGGGAGAACTGGTCTGCACCGCTCCGTCTCCTTCCATGCCCATCTACTTCTGGGAAGACCCCGACGGCGCCAAGTACCATCGCGCCTACTTCGACGTCTACGACAACGTCTGGAAGCACGGCGATTTCATACTCATCAACGAGAGGGGCGGCGTGATCATCTACGGCCGCTCCGATGCCACCTTGAACCCGGGGGGGGTCCGGATCGGCACAGCCGAGATATACCGGCTGGTGGACCTCATGGACGAGGTGCAGGACTGTATCGTGGTAGGTCAGAACTGGAAGAACGACGTCCGGGTGATCCTGTTCGTGCAGATGGCGCCGGGTTACGAGTTGACCGACGAGCTCAAGAACAGTATAAGGAAACGCATCAGGGCCGAGGAGTCCCCCCGGCACGTCCCGGCCAAGATAATCGCGGTGCCCGATATCCCTTACACCATCAACATGAAGAAGGTGGAGCTATCGGTCAAGAAAGTCATCGAGGGCGAGCCGGTGAAGAACAAGGACGCCCTGAAGAACCCCGAGGCGCTGGATTACTACGAGAACATCCCCGAACTGCAGGAGGATTAAGTACCGCTCCATGAATACGCTGGCATTCGAACGCCGCTCCCGTCCACTCCGGCTGCGTTCCGCTCCCAGGGCGTACTACAGGAGACTGAAGGGGGCCCATGTTCGCTGAATATTAGCTATTCCCTTGCATACCTATGGATTTGGTGTATATTCTTTTCAACAGGCGGATGTCCAGGGATTCTGATAGCGATAGGGAGCGGACAGGGAAATGGCTGACACGATTATCCGCATGAATGGCAAACGGGTATCAGCCTCTCCCGGCCACAGCGTTCTTGACGTTGCCAGGAAGAACAAGATATTCATCCCCACTTTGTGCGACAACCCCCAACTAAAACCCGCAGGTTACTGCCGGGTTTGTCTGGTGGAGGACCTCATCAGCGGCAGGCTTATTACCGCGTGTGATACCGTCGCCAGTTCGGGAATGGACATATCCACGGAATCGCCCCGGGTGCTGAATGCCCGGTGCCGCATGCTGGAACTTATCCTGATGAATCACCCCGAGACCTGCGTGATATGCGAAAAAGGAAACACGTGTGAGCTCAGGCAGCTGGCCTCGGGATACGGTCTCGCGTTGACCAGTGAGGACAGAATCGGCTGCCTGGAAGCCATAGTGGACGCCAACCCGTTCATTCACCGGGACCTCTCCAAGTGCATCGGCTGCCAGATATGCGTCAGAGCATGCCGGGAAATCCAGGGAGCGGAAGCGATCGAGTTCACCGGAAAAGGCCTCAGGGGTCGCCCACTTGTGGCGGGGGGCGGTGAGCTCAGTGGGTCCGCTTGCGAACTGTGCGGTCTTTGCGTTTCCCTTTGTCCAGTAGGCGCCCTCATGGAGCGACCTACTTCTCATAGAGGCATAGAGGACAGATCGGCTGCGGTGATCTGCCCATATTGCGGGGTGGGTTGCTCGCTCTACTTAGAGGTGAGGGATAACGAGATCATAGGGGTTCGCGCGGGCGTTCCCGGTTCCGTTAACGGCCCCAGCCTTTGCGTGAAGGGGAGGTACGGCCTGGACTATGTCGGCCACACTGATCGGCTGACTCAGGCCCTGGTCCGAAAAGACGGTGAGCTGACCGAGGTTTCCTGGGAAGAGGCGCTTGATCTGGTGGCCAAGAGACTTGGGGGCATCATCAAGAAACACGGCCCCGACGGGGTAGGGGTACTCGCCTCTGCCAAGGTCACCAATGAAGAGAACTACCTTATACAGAAATTCGCAAGAGCGGTCATTGGAACGAACAACGTTGACCACTGCGCCAGGTTGTGACACAGCCCCACCGTCGCCGGTCTGGCGGCAGCGTTCGGAAGCGGGGCGATGACCAATTCGCTTAAGGATGTAGGGCAAGCTGACGTTATCTTGCTGACGGGGACAAACACTGTAGAGAATCATCCTGTTATTGCCCAGATGATAAAAACCGCGGCTCTCTCTGGTGATACCAAACTCATAGTTGTTGATCCGCGTGACATATCCATGGCCAGATATGCGGAGATTCGATTGAGGCCCGGACCCGGCACGGATGTGGCCTGGCTCAACGGGATGGCGCAGGTGATAATATCCGAGGGATTATGGGACAAGGAGTTCGTGGAAAAGCGAACCGAGGGCTTCGAGGAGTTCCGGCGCTCGGCCAAGGAATACACACCCGACCTTGTGCACGAGATTACCGGCATACGACCGGCCGAACTCAGGAAGGCGGCTCGTCTCTATGCGTCGGCCCCAAGCGCGGCCATCTACTACGCAATGGGAATCACCCAGCATGTGACAGGTACCGACAACGTGATGGCAATTGCGAACCTGGCGATGCTGACGGGCAATATCGGAAGACCTGGCACCGGGGTGAATCCACTGAGGGGACAGAACAACGTCCAGGGCGCGTGTGACCTGGGGGCGCTCCCAAACGTATTCCCGGGGTACCAGAAAGTCGCCGATGACACCGTGAGGAAGAAGTTTGAGAAGGCGTGGGGGGTAAAGCTTCCCGCCAGGCCCGGATTGACGGTAGTGGAGATGCTTGATGCCGCCGGACGCGGCGACATTCACGCGATGTATGTAATCGGTGAAAACCCGGTGTTAACCGATCCTGACGCGAACCACGTCGAGGCGGCGCTGGAGAAGTTGGATTTTCTCGTGGTACAGGATATCTTCCTTACCGAAACCGCCGAGTATGCCGACGTGGTCCTGCCCAGCTCCGCTTCTGTGGAAAAGGAAGGGACCTTTACCAACACCGAGAGACTTGTCCAGAGGACACGTGCCGCGGTAGAGCCACCGGGAAATGCGCGAAGCGACATGGAGATAATCACCGATCTCGCCGGCAGGATGGGATACGAGCAAAAAAGGACCGAACCTGCCGAGGTTATGAAGGAGATAGCTTCCATCACTCCTTCTTATGCCGGCATATCGTACAACCGATTGGCACGACGCGGCTTGAGATGGCCTTGTACTGACGGGAAACACCGGGGGACGAAGATCCTTCATGGCAAGAAGTTCGCCAGGGGCAAGGGGAGATTCCATCCAGTTGACTATATCGAGCCCGACGAGATGCCGGACAAGAAATACCCGTTTATATTGACCACTGGGCGGATTCTCTACCACTTCCACAGCGGCTCGATGTCGCGCCGTTCGCGCCCGCTGAAGGAGTACGTCGACCATGGCTCAGCAGAGATAAATCCAAGCGACGCGAGGTGTCTTGGAATACGCGAGGGATCACCGATAAGGGTGAACTCGAGGAGGGGCTCAGTGGACACCACGACTCGTATCAGCTCGCGTTCCCCGCAGGGTGTCGTGTTCATGAACTTCCACTTCGCTGAGCAGCCTGTGAACAAGCTAACCAACCCCGCGTTGGACAAGGCGGGGAAGATCCCCGAACTCAAGGTTTGCGCGGTCAGCATTGAGTCGCTTTAGTTCCACTTAGAGGAGGAACCAGTGGGTATTGAGGGGCCTGGCAGTATCCTGCTGGAGCGGCTGCTCCAGGAGAGTGACAAGAAGGGATTCCTGAGTCTCCCGGCAGTGGAGAGAATCTCAAGGTCACTATCGATTCCCGCCAGCAGGGCCTATGCAGTTGCCGCGCAACTCGAGTGTTTCGCGTTCTCCCGCCATCCCGGACCTACGCTGGATATCTGCTGCGGCCCGGCCTGTGCACTTGCCGGGTCAGGCGGTCTATACGACGACGCCTCCAGGGAGGTTGCCGCGGACCTTGGTGGACAGGTCGAACGCTCCCTGGGAAGTCCCTACTGGCATGTTCCAATCATGACCGGATTGGACGGCCCCGGTGGACGTCGCTTTTTTCAGAATCTCAAACCGGGCGGGATCTCCGCATTGCGTTCTTTGGCCAAAGGAGACGGAGATCACCGAACGAGACCACTGGCCACGGGTATTGAAGCGAGGGAACAAGTGCTCTGTATGAAGGGAGAGCGTGTTGCTACAGCGCACAAAGGGAAAGCAGTCCGTGGTGTTTCAGAGTTCCTGAGAGGGGAAGGGCGGAAACTGGCCCGTTTCCTCAGTGAGAATGACTCTGACGCGATTCGCCGGATGATAAGGGACTCGCGACTGAAGAACTCAATGAGTAGTGGCGAACTGGCTGGAGATATCGCTCAGATTCCCCGGACGGCCTCGGATGCTCGGCTGGTCGTCTGCGATATCGGCGGCATCGAACCGGAAAACAGCCCAGGCCCTACGCTCGCCGCAATGGACCCGCTGGGAGTCGCGACCGGCGTTATTATCGCCGCAAGGGCGGTCGAGGCAACCAGGGCCCTGGTTGCCGTTCCCCACGAGGATGTTGAGCTTGTGAAGCTGTTTACCAGGGTCATCATTGGACTCAATAAGCATTGTGAGTTCAGCGGCGTGGAATTCGAGCTGTTCAGGGTCCCCAACTTCATTCCCTGTGACCGCGAGATCGGAATAGCTTCCCTTTTCCGCGGATTGACGTTCAGCGAGGGGGTGAGCCGAGCTCGTGATTATAAGTATCTGCCGTGGGGCAGTCACGCTATTGTCTCCGAACCGGAGGTTTTTCTGAAGCTCTCCTGGATGGCTTCTTCGGGCGCGCGAGCGTACAGGGCCAGGAAGGGCGGAGGAACCGCCATGGTCTCCATCGGAGGCAGTGTAAAGCGACCGGTCCTTGCGGAGGTCCCGCTGGGAACATCACTGACCGAGTTGTTGGAGGTGTACGCCGGCGGCCTGCTCAAGGGCGCCGATCTCAAGGCAATCCACTTCGGTGGAGTCTTCGGCGGACCTCTTCGCCGGGGGGCGAGAAGGTCGAGTCTCGGAAACCTTCTCGAAAAGTATCCAGAAGCCGGCAGTGGACAGATACTGGCAATCGAACGTTCCACATGCATGGTCGAATGGAGCAGGTATCTTGCCCGGCTGGCCGAGAGAATGTGTTGTGGCGCCTGTGCCCCGGGCAGGATCGGTCCCACATATGTATCCAGGCTGCTGGATAGAATTAGTACCGGCGATACCGACCCCGCTGATCTGGAGGAGATAGATGCTACCATCTCGTTGATAAGAGAGACATCACTTTGTGTCCAGGGCGAGAAGATCTTGAACCCGGTACGCATATGTCTGGAGAACTTCTCCAAGGAGTTCCGTGAGCATATCGAAGACAAGAAATGTGACGCAGGGGTGTGCAGGTTTCAGACGGAAGGCCCAGGGCCATAGGGGGTTAAGGAGTTAGCCATGAAAAGCATAACCGCTCAGAAACCGCTGGATGAGCTACTGGAGAACCTTGGCAAGGCGAAAATGCTGTTTGTGGTGGGATGCGGTACCTGCCCGACGGTATTGGGCACGGGCGGTGTTGAGCAAGTGTCATCCCTGGCGGAGGAGCTGCGGAAGAAAGGGAAACAGGTCAAGGGGAGCATGGTCCTTCCCGTGGCTTGTGAGCCCCTACCGCTTGATGCCCGCCGGGAGTTCATCTCCTCGGTCAAGGGAGCGGAGGCGGTTCTTGTGATGTCCTGTGCTTACGGGGTCAGGGCTGTAGCGGATTATCTCGAAATCCCCGTGCTGCCCGCGCTGAATACACTGTTCGTTGGGAGAGAGGTAGGGCCGGGTGTTTTTGTAGAAGAGTGCAGCCAGTGCGGGGATTGCGTGCTGGCGCTCACGGGAGGAATATGTCCGATAACGATGTGCGCGAAGAGCCTGTTTAACGGCCCTTGCGGCGGGTCAGTCGCGGGAAAATGTGAGATTAATACCGAAGTCCCCTGTGGTTGGCAACTGATAATCGATCGATTAGCGACTCTCGGCCGACTATCCCAACTGGAAGAGATCATTCCCTTCCACAACTGGAGCACCTCCCCGGCAGGTGGGCCGCGGCGCTATTCCATTGAATAAAAAGGTACACGGGAAGGCAATCGATGCGGTACGAACTGCTCTACGAGATCTCTAAACCCATAATCCAGGCGGTCGGTGTCGATAACGTCCTCCGATCGCTTGTGGAGAGCACTGCCAGGGGGACTGAATCCAAGGGCTGCTCAATATTGAAGCTGTCTCCTGATGGAGAAAGGCTGGTTCATCTTGTCTCCTACGGGCTAAGCGATGAGTACCTTGGCAAAGGGGACATCCTGGTTGATGACACCGTACGGGAAATGCTGTCCGGCAAACCGATGAACATAATCGACGTGGCCAGTGACCCCCGGATGCAGTATCGGAAGCTTGCGGAAAAGGAGGGAATCGCATCACTTCTATCCATTCCGATAAGGAGCATGAAAGGCGAAATACTCGGGCTTATGCGCCTGTACACTTCCACGAGGACGAAGTATGCGCAGGGCGAGATAGATTTCCTGATTTCTATCGCCGACCTTGGAGGAATAGTGCTGGAAAAGGCCGAGGCATATGACGACATGGCCAGGGATGTGAAAGATGCCCGGACGGAGATACAGAACCTCGAAGAAGAGCGCAAGAAGTTCCTCCAGTTCCTGTCGATGGTGGCGCACGATCTCAAGGCGCCGATAGCCGCTGTGGAAAGTTATCTCAATGTCATACTGCGCGGTAATCCCGGACCGCTTACCGATAAGCAGGGACGATGGCTGACGAGGAGCGTATCGCGTCTCGACGCGATGCTGGAACTCATAGGCGACCTCCTGGACATCTCCCGCCTGGAGACCGGCCAGATGGCACCGGAGATGGAGCTGATCTCCTTTGATAAAGTCCTGGAGGGCTGTTCGGAGACCGCGAGCGGACTGGCGGAGCCGAAGGGGATTAACATCGAGATAGTGAAGGAATCCACCTTTTCTCAAATCTATGGATCCGCTTCACGGCTCTCCCAGGTCATCAACAACCTGGTCTCAAACGCGGTGAGATATACCCCTGAAGGAGGGGCGATTACCATAGTTGGGAAGCTGGAATCGAACAGTATAATAGTATCTGTCGAAGATAATGGATCGGGGATCAGCGAGGGAGTAATGCCCCGGATATTCGAGGATTTCTTCCGGGGGGATACGGAAACGGAGGGGACCGGTCTGGGACTGTCCATATGCAAACGTGTTGTAGAACTGCACGGGGGAAAGATATGGGCCCAGAGCCCAGTCCCTGAAACCGGGGAAGGCACCAGGTTCACCTTCTCCCTTCCTTTGGATCATGATCGGAAAATGAGTTAGACTTCAGAGGGGGTTTACTATGAAAGCGGGGACTAATCTGGAGAGAGTTCTTGAGGCGGGCCAGTTCGCGGTCACTGCTGAAATCGGCCCTCCCAAGGGTGGCTCAGCTAAGGTTATCGCATCAAAAGGAGAGATGCTGGCCCACGCCGCTGATGCCTTCAATGTGACCGATAACCAGACGGCAGTGGTACGGATGTGCAGTCTTTCCGCCTGCGGGATCCTGAAGCAGTTGGGGCTGGACCCCGTGATGCAGATGCTCTGCAGGGACAAGAACCGAATCGGTCTCCAGAGCGATGTCCTGGGTGCGGTTGCTCTTGGCATAGGGAACTTGCTGTGCCTGACCGGTGACCACGTCAAGTTTGGTAATCACCCGTCATCGAAGATCGTGTTCGATATCGACTCGGTCCAGCTTATTGCCGCGGTCAAGATGATGCGCGACGAAGGCTTGTTCATCAGTGGTGAGGAGATTGCCGGGCCGACTCCGATGTTCATCGGCGCGGTCGAAAACCCGTACGCAGACCCGTTTGAGTTCCGGACAACAAGGCTTGCCAAGAAAGTGAAGGCGGGAGCGGATTTCATTCAAACACAGGCTATCTTTGATGTCGGGAAGTTCGCCAGGTGGATGAAGGAAATCTGCGATCGAGGACTGGACGAGCAAGTTCACATACTTGCGGGTATAATACCGGTGAAGGCAGTGGGCATGGCACGTTACATGAGAGATTACGTCTCGGGAGTCGAGATACCTGACGAGATGATCCAGAGACTTGAGGGAGCAAAGGATGTACAAGAAGAAGGCATACAGATAATTCTAGAGATAATCGAGGAGGTCAAGCTAATACCCGGAGTTCATGGAGTACATATACAGGCGGTAGGCTGGGAGAAGATCGTGCCTGAAATAGTCGAGAGGGCGGGTCTACTACCCAGGCCGATGATGTAGGGAGGGAGACAAATTGGGTGCCAAGATCCTGGTAGTGGATGATGATCCAGACATAAGGGATGTGCTCGAAGACCTGCTGGAGTCGGAAGGGTATAAAGTGATAACCGCGAATGACGGGACCAAGGGGCTTGAGGCCATCAAGAGTGAAAGCCCGGATCTTATGATTCTGGATCTGCTCATGCCGGTTATGGACGGGTTCGCGGTATGCAAACAACTGCAGGACCCCCGTTGGTCCAAGTGGAAGGAAATGCCGATTCTCATACTCACCTCGGTGAGAGAAGAGGTGAGCCAGAGGCGCTACGAGCTGGAAACAGGTCTTCGCCTGGGCGTAGATGACTACATAGAAAAACCAATTGACCCGGATGTGGTTCTTGATCGTGTGAAGATATTGCTGGAGCGAAGAGGAATTGAGGTATAATCAAGCCGTCTATGTCGTGGGTCCATTCGAATGTTAGGAGGGCGAAATGAAGAAGGTCTTGCTTGTTGATGATGATCGTGATTTCGTTGAATCCACCAGGGCGGTTCTCGAAGAGAAATACGAGGTAATTGTAGCCTACGACGGTGATGAGGGAATCGAAAAGGTTAAGTCGGAGAGGCCCGATCTCATAATACTCGATGTCATCATGCCCACTGAAGACGGATTTAGTGCTGCCGAGCAGTTGAAGAATGACCCCGAGTTCTCAGATATACCGGTTATAATGCTGACAAGCTTCGGAACCCGTATGTCGAAGGAAACACAGATCCCACGCAGCAGAGGGTTTGACCTGCAAGCGGAGGACTATATAGAGAAGCCGGTGAAGCCTGATGAACTCTTGCGCCACGCGGAAGAGTTGCTCTCATAGTGCCCCGTCTCACAAATACAATGGCATTCGAACGCCGCTGCATCCGCTCCGGCTGCGTTCCGCTCCCTCGACGTACTACAGGAGTACGTCTCAGTCACGCGCCTTGCCGGCGCGGCGCATCGACGCTCTCGGTGCGTCACCGTACTTGTGAGACGGTACACTTGAGCGAAAACCGGCTGGCATATCTCGGCCCCATTTGATCTCCGTTTGCGGGGTGTTCTGGGGTGTAATCCGTAATGGCTTAGAGCAATACCTCGTGAGAGACCAGCCGTAGCGGCTCGTCCAGCAAGGTCTTGTCGATACGAAAGATGTTATGGAAAACGCCGTCAAAGATGGCCTTGGCCTCATCGTGCAGGTAGTAGACGGGCACCGCGGGGTTATTTTCGTCGTAGAAGAAATCTGACAGGACAGCATCACGCGGGTAGATCAGCTCTGCATTCGGTATTTCATGGAGAGCCGGCAGGTTCAGTCTTTGAAAAAGCCTCAAGAACCATACTTTGATAGTGCTGATGCCACCGCAGTGATTCTCCTTGAAACCGAAGTCGATCAGTGAAGAGATCATGGTCGAGGATACGACGTGCTTCGGGAGAGGATTCCTGCCTGGCTCTACGATAGCGGTCAGCCTGCTGACCTCTCGGAGTTGCTCTTTGGAGCAGACTTCAAGGGGTTTGGGAAGAGGGAATTCATAGTAGACGGAACCGGTCGGCAACTCTTCGGAATCGATGATCCTGGCTGCCGCCAACAGATCGCCGTTTGCGTAAGTTCCGAAATAGACGCTTGTTTCGTCATATTGGTCTTCAAAGGAAACGATATCTTGAGGTATGTACCCTCTACGCTGGTACTCACTCCTTATCAGGTCTTTTATCTCCTGAAGGTCAGAGGTGCTCTCGGGAGTTCTCGAAAGAAGCTCGACCCTTTCACCTCTATTCTCCAGTATTACCCTCTTGATATCGGTCATTCGACTTCCCTTCGAACTGCCAGGAGCATAGCTGAGCGTGATTGCTCTGATCTGGCCCTGTCCATATTCTATAGATATATATGCGTTGAGAAAAGCCCTACAACTTGATTTTCGAGAGGACGATGGAGGTTGCGCCACCGGCCCCCAGGACATAATATAGTAAATTGGCTGTTGATAGGCTTAACCCTTTACGTCTTAAGGAGGTCAAGATGCCGGAGAAGAGAAAGCTGGGAAGAGGGGTCGCCATAGTCGGGGCGGGGATGTCGAAGTTTGGCATGTTCGCGGACAAGGACTCGAAAGACCTGTTTGCCGAAGCGTTCAAGGAGTTGCTGTCCTCGGTGGACAAGGGGTTTGATCCCGAACGCATCGAGGCGATGTGGATAGGCAACTTCTCGAACGATTTCTTTGTACACCAGTCCCACTGGGGACCGATAATATCCGACCTGCTGGGCATGGCGCCAATAGCGTCGACCAGGACGGAAGGCGCATGCGCGGCAAGCACGCTTGCCTTCAGAGACGGCGTCATGTCTATAGCCTCCGGGCTCTACGACGTGGTCCTGGTCGGTGGCGTGGAGGAGATGTCCAAGTGCACCACCGTGGAGGTCACCGAAGGCCTGGCGCTGGCCACCTCCCCTTACGAGGGGGCCGCGGCGTTCACGTTTCCCGGCGTGTTCGGGGCCCTGGCGACAGCGTACTTCGATAAGTACGGGGCGTCGCGGGAAGCCCTGATGAACGTCACCATCAAGAGCCACAACAACGCGCCCCTTAACCCCAAGGCCCAGTTCAACCAGACGATAGCGGAGATAATGCAGGCCAAGATAAAACGTGCCGAGGAGAAGGGGCGGCCCGTTCCAAGTTGGAGCGACGAGAAGGATGCGCTGAGGGATTCCAGGTTCAACCCGCCGGTCGCATGGCCCATGTGCCTGTATGACTGTTGCCCGATAAGCGATGGAGCAAGCTGCATGTTGCTGGTAGCCGAGGACATGGCGGGGGAGTTCACCGACAAACCGGTATACCTGGCGGGGATGGGGCAGGGAAGCGGCAGGGGCCTGCACGCCGCGCCCAGCCTGACCTCATTCGAGGCGAACAAGCAGGCGGCGGCCGAGGCCTATGGGATGTCCGGACTGGAGCCAAAGGACATCCAGTTCTCAGAGGTCCACGATTGCTTCAGCATCGCGGAGCTTATCCACACCGAGGACCTCGGGTTCTTCGGTCCGGGGGAAGCGTTCGAAGCGGTGGCCGATGGGGCGACGAAGCTGGACGGACCCATGCCGATCAACACCTCGGGAGGGCTCAAGTGCAAGGGTCATCCGGTTGGAGCGACGGGGGTGTCCCAGTTGATCGAGGTATGGAAGCAGTTGAGGGGAGATGCGGGAAAGAGGCAGATCCCCGGAAGGGACCTCCACGTCGGGGGTGCCCAGAACCTGGGTGGCACCGGCGGTACCTGCACGTTCACCATTCTGGAAAGGAGATAAGGCGATGGAAGAGCGGCCTTTGAGTGACATCTCGTATTACAAGTTTATTGATGAAGAGAAGCTGATGGGCTCGGAGTGCAAGAAATGCGAAGAGCTATACGTACCTCCTCGCCATTTCTGCATTAAATGCCACGGCAGTGACATGGAGTGGCACCAGATGGAAGGGAATGGAAAGCTGGCCGCCTTCACCTGCATCTTTATCGGTCCGCCTTTCATGGTCCAGCAGGGCTTCGACAGAAAGAACCCCTACTGCACCGGTGTGGTGGAGCTGGAGGAGGGACCGAGGGTAGTGGCCCGAATCGAGGGAGTGGATGCCGGCGATCCCGAGTCCATCAAGGTGGGAACCCCTCTCGAGGTCGAGTTCCTGCACCGGGGCGAAGGTGATGAAGAGGTGGTATCCCTGGCTTTCAGGCCCACAGCCAGCTGATGGCCGGCCGCCGAAAGGGGACTTGAACCGGTACGTAGCCGTACTCATGGAGCGAGGCACTTAGTACCCCATTCCATAAATACGCTTGCATTCGAACGTCGATGCATCAGCACCTGCCGCGTTCCGCTCCGTCGCGGTACTCACGGAGTACAGCTCGGTCGCGCGCCTTGCATGAGCGGCGCCTCGGCGCTCTCGATACGACACCGTATTTATGGAACGGGGCACTTAGAAAGGCAACTCAAGTATATTACTAATAATCACCTCGACCCTGCTCATAGTAACTCTACTGACAGTACCCAGTAGTTTCTTGAGGCGTTCATTGGAAACGCTTTTAACCTGTTCACACATAATGGAACTGTCGTACCTCAACCCGCCTTCGGGTTGCTTGATGGGAACGTGGGAAGTAAAAGCCCGTACGGCTGTGGTAATGGGAATTACCACCACCAAACCCAAATCGTTGCTGTTGAAGTCGCTGCTGGACAGGACAAGGGCTGGTCTGGTTCCCGCCTGTTCCCTGCCGACGGTTTTCTCGTCAAAGGAAACGTGCCAAACCTGACCTCTGTTAATCAATATCCCTCCATGCCGTCGGAGAGGGTCACGTCCCAAGCCTTGAACTCCTCGTCATACTCCTTTGAGGCAACGGGGTCGGCGCGGAGATTCCTGGCGTCTTCCGCGAGTCGCTTGAAGAACTCTTTCCTACGCAGTTCTCTTAGGGCGATCGATACGACCTTAGACTGTGGGATTCCAAGCTCTTTCGCGGTTTCTTCAAGTTCCTTTTTGGTTGACTTGGGAATTCGCACTGTGGCTGTTTCGGACATTTTACCTCCTTTTGGCGCAATGGTAGCATATGTAGATAATTATAGCAACAATAATGGCGACGTAGAAACGGTCGACAGGCGACAATGAAATAGGCGCAGATGATCAAGGTTGTCGCGAAGCACATGAACTGCTAGCGGTCCACGTTCTCCTCGATGAAACGCACCACGTCGCGGGTGTCGGTGCCGGGGCTGAACACGGCGTCGGCCCCGTCCGCCTGGAGATCCTCATGGTCGAAGTGGGGGATTGCTCCGCCGATGATCACCAGGAAGTCGTCACGAACGCCCTTGTCTTTCAGGGTCTGGTTGAGCTGCCTGTTCCACTCGTAATGCGCCCCGGAGTGGACGCTGTAACCGATAACGTCCACGTCTTCCTGCAGCGCCGCCTCAACGATGGTATCCACCGTTTCGAACCCCTCGAAGATGACCTCCATTCCCGCCTCGGTCAGGGCGCGGGAGATGGTCAGTATCCCCCGCCAGTGGCCGTCGATACCCGGCTTGAACAGAAGCACCCTTATTCTTCTTTTTTCCACCTCGACCCCCCCTGGAACGCGTGTAGCCGGATCTTCGGCGTGGGCGTGGCACTTATCCCATCATGGGGACGTCCCAGAGCCCCCACATGTCGCGGAACGTGTTGGTTATCTCGCCGATGGTGGCGCCCTCCCGGGTCAGGTCCATCATGACAGGCATCACGTTCTCGCGGGTCTCGCAGACCTTCTTGAGCCCGTCCAGCAGCTTGTTGACCCTGGCGCTGTCCCTTTCGGCCCGCAACTTCTCGAGCCGTTCGATCTCTATCCGGGCCGCCTCCGGGTTGGTCCTGAAGGGAGGATGGGGCTCCTCTTCCTCCATCGTGTAGCAGTTAACCCCGATAACCTTCTCCTCACCCGATTCGACCGCTTTCCTTCTCCTGTCGAACGCCTTGTTCATCTCCTTGTACAACCAGCCGCTCTTCAGCGCCTCCACAATGCCCCCGGCGTCCTCGATCTTCTCGAAGTACTCCCATATCCTGTGTTCCAGCTCCCCGGTCATGGCCTCGACGTAGTAGGAGCCCCCCAGGGGATCTATCACGTCGGCCACCCCGGTCTCCTCGCGCATCAACTGCTGGGTGCGCACGGCGAGCAGCACCGCTTCCTCGGTGGGAAGGCAGACCGCCTCGTCAAAGGAGTTGGTGTGCAGGGACTGGCAACCACCCAGGACCGCCTCCAGGCCCTGGTACGCGGTACGCATGATGTTCACCATCGGTTGCTGGGCGGACAGGGAGCTTCCCGCCGTCTGGACGTGGAAGCGGAACTGCTTGGATACCGGGTCCTCGGCCTTGTACCTCTCGGTCATAAGGCGGTACCACAATCTCCGGGCGGCGCGGTACTTGGCTATCTCCTCGAAGAAGTCCTTCTGGGCGGCGAGGTGGAAGGCGAGCCTGAACGCGAAGTCGTCTATCTTCCAGCCCCTGGACAGCAGCTCGTCTATATGGGCCACCGCGTTGGCCAGCCCGAACGCGATCTCCTGCACCGCGTCGATGCCACCCTCCCGGTAGTTGTAGCAGGTGAAGTTTACCGGGTTCCACTTGGGGGCCTCCCCCATGGGGGTGCAGTACTCGATGAGGTCGCAGGCAAGCTTGAGCAGGTCGTCGGGCCCAAGGGGGTGCCAGGGGACGTATCCTATGGTCATGGTGAGGATGTCGTTCTGGGTTGTGCCCCGCAGGCGATCCATGGGGATCCCCCGCTCCCTCGCCACGTTGAAGTACATCGAGGTCACCGCCGCGGAGGTCAGCGGCTCCACCACCAGCGCCACGCTCATATCGTCGATGGGGAGGCCTTCCACCAGCGACTCCATGCCCCTTATGGAGTACAGCGGCACACCTTCCTTGCCTACCTCCGCCTCCAGCCAGTCGATTGGATCGTCCGGGTCCACACCGGCGAACGTAAGGGAGTCCACCGCCGCGCTGAAACCGGTCTCTCCCTCTTCGTGCAGCATCTTCCAGCGCTGGTTGGTTTCCTCCGGGGTCCCGAAGCCGGAGAACATCCGGATGGTCCACAGCCTTCCCCTGTACATGTTGGGGTAGACGCCCCGGGTGTACGGCGGCTGGCCGGGGAAGCCGATGTCGCGGAGGTAATCCACGCCCTTTACGTCGTTGGGGGTGTAGAGGCTCTTGAGCCCGATGCCGGCGTCGCTCTCAAACCGGTCCTTGCGCTCCCTCCCGGTTTCAGTCCCAAGCAGCCACTTTTCCTCTTCTTCCGCTATCTTCTTGCTCTCTTCCATGGCCTTCTCACCCCTTGAAAGCGCCTAGTGTCCCGTCTCACAAATACAATGGCATTCGAACGCCGCTGCATCCGCTCCTGCTGCGTTCCGCTCCCTGCGCCGTACTCAGTGAGTACGGCTCAGTCGCGCGCCTTGCCGGCGCGGCGCACCGACGCTCTCGGTGCGTCACCGTACTTATGAGACGGAACACTACATCTTGCCCAGCAGTCTTCGGGCTACGACTATCCGCTGGACCTGGTTGGTTCCCTCGTATATCTGGGTCACCTTGGCGTCGCGCATCATCCGCTCCAGGGGGTGGTCCTTCATGTAGCCGTAACCCCCCAGGACCTGGACCGCGTCGGTGGTGACGCTCATGGCCACATCGCTGGCGAAGAGCTTGGACATGGCCGAGAAGATGGACAGCTCGGGGTCGTTGTTGTCGCACAGGGTGGCAGAGCGGTAGACGAGCTGCCGTGCGGCCTCCACCCTGGTCTTCATGTCGGCAAGCAGGAACTGGATGCCCTGGAGCTTTCCTATCGGGCTGCCGAACTGCTCTCTCTCCCTGGCCCATTTTACCGCTTCGTCGAGTGCTCCCTGGGCGATCCCCGTGGCCTGGGCCCCCACCAGGGGCCGGGAGCTGTCCAGGGTCTTCATAGCGGTAATGAAGCCGGAACCACGATCGCCCATCATGTTCTCCTTGGGCACCAGGCAGTCCTCGAAGTTTACCTCGGAAACCTGGGCGCCCCTGAGGCCCATCTTGTCCTCGATGTGCCCGCTTGAAACCCCCGGAAAATCACTCTCAACCACGAATGTGCTGATCCCCCTGACCCCCCTGTCGGGGTCGGTCATGGCGAAGGTGGAAAAGACCCCGGCGATGCTCCCGTTGGTTATGAAGCACTTCTCGCCGTTCATGAGATAGCCGTTATCGGTCTCGGCGGCGATGGTCTTGGTGGCGGAGGCGTCGGAACCGGCTCCCCGCTCGGTGAGGCAGAACGCGGCGATCGTGTCACCTTTCGCGATCGGGGGAAGGTACTTCCGCTTGGTCTCATCGGAGCCGGCGATGATTATCGGGTACGCCGCCAGCTTCTGGACCACGAAGATCAGGGACGTGGTGGCACAGGCCCGCGCCAGTTCCTCGGCCACGATGCAGTTGGAGAGGAGGGAAGCGCCGGACCCGCCGTACTCCTCGGGGATGGCCAGGCCCAGCAAATCGTTCTCGGCCAGCAGTTTCTGCATATCCCAGGGGTACTCGCCGGTGCGATCGATCTCGGCGGCGCGGGGGGCCACCTTCTCGGCCGCCATCTCTTGTACTTGCGAGCGAAGGGCCTTCTGCTCCTCTGAAAGATCGTACGTCATGTAACGTGCCTCCTTGCCTGTTCCTCAAAATTCATCGATTGGCGACTTCCCCTAGAACGTGAAAAGGTCGATGCCACCACCGACCACGATGGCGTCCCCGGTCACGTAGCTGGACTCCTCGGATGCCAGGAAGCCAATCACGTTGCTCAGCTCTTCCGGATCACCGGCCCGACGCATCGCGACCCGCTTGATTATCCTCTCCCGGAACGGCTCGGCGACCTCGTAGAAGCTTCCCCCGTCAAAGACCCCCAGCACCACCGCGTTGCAGGTTATGTTGTACCTGGAGCCCTCCAGCGCAATCGTCTTGGTGAGGCCGATGACGCCGGCCTTGGTGGCGGCGTAGGAGCACTGCCCCAACCCCCCATGGTGCCGGTTACCGAGGAAACGTTGATGATGCGCCCCCACTTCTTCTCTATCATCGACGGCATCACCGCCTTGATGGTGTTGAACGCTCCGGTCAGGTTGATGGAGAGGTCCTTGTCCCAGTCAGCCTTGTCCATCTTGACGATGGTGGTCGCGCGTACGATACCGAAGGCCGCGTTGTTCACCAGGATGTCGATCGCCCCCAGCTCGTCGGCAACCGCGGCCACTCCCCGGTTCACCTCATCGGGGTCGGAGACGTCCATCTTGACCCCCATGGCGTTTCGTCCCAGTTTCCTTATCTCTTCGGCGACCGCCTCCGCCTTGTCCAGGTTACGGTTGCCGGTCAGCGCCACGTCGCACCCCAGTTTCGCCAGAACCAGGCCGTGGACCCGGCCCAGCCCTCCCGACCCGCCCGTAACGAGGGCCACTTTCCCTTCAAGAGACATGCACCTCACCCCCAGTTCGACTCATACGAATTCGTCCTGCGCACTATATCACGATTGACCGCGGGAGATGAACGGTTTCAACCCTCGCGACAATCAACTTACCGCCGGCCTCCGGCCGCCACGGGCCTGAAGCGGTGGGACAGGTCTCACTCCACTAGCGGCCTGGCGGTATGGTAAGCCCATCCCTGGCAGACCGCCACCAGCTCGCCGGAGTCGTTGGTTATCTTCATGACGTAATGGCCGCCGCGCCCGGCCCTGGCGTCCTCGCGCACGTCCGCTTCCAGGTGCTCGGTGCCCCCAGGTGGAGCAAGAAAATCAATGCTGACGTGTATGGCCATGGCCATGGTGCCGTTGGAGTTGGCGGCGGCACCGAACGTCGCGTCGGCGAGAGCGAATATCGCCCCTCCGTGTACCAGGCCCATGAAGTTGAGGTGTTCGCCGGTCAGCTTCATCCGGGAGACGGCGTGACCGCTCTCGATGAGCACGAACTCGATTCCCAGCGACGAGGCGAAAGGATCCGAACGGATAATCGCGGCCGCTTCATCCATATCCATGTCGCTCAACCAGTTAATCCTTTCCGGGTGGAATATATGCCGTCAATGACACAACCATAAAAACCGCCGCCTGGCGGGGTTGCTCCGAAAGACGGAAAACCCCGCGCCGGGCGGGGCTTTCCTGGTGTCTAGTGCCCCGTCTTATAAATACAATGGCATTCGAACGCCGCTGCATCCACTCCGGCTGCGTTCCGCTCCCTGCGCCGTACTCAGTGAGTACGCCTCAGTCGCGCGCCTTGCCGGGAGCGGCGCACCGACGCTCTCGGTGCTTCACCGTACTTATGAGACGGGACACTGGAACCCCCCGCTCTACGGCTTTGAGAGGTTCAGCATCTCGCGGGTCTCGTCCGGGGTGGCAACCTCTCGGTCCGCGAGCCTGGCTAACTCGGCCGCCTTCTTGACCTGCTCCCAGGAGCCCTCGGCGAGCTTGCCCTTGCTTATCCAGATGTTGTCCTCGAGGCCGACGCGGATATGGCCGCCCTGAGGCGCCGCGTGCATGGCGCCCGCGAACTGCGCCGGGCCTACCCCGCAGGTGCTCCAGGTCGCGTTATCCGGGATAGTTTCCAGGAAGCCGGCGAAGTTGCGGGTGGAGAACGGCATACCGCCCAGCACGCCCCATACGAACTGGAAGTGAAGCGGTTCCTCGAAGATACCTTGCGGCTGGACGAAGAGCACGTTGTACAGCCCGCCCATGTCGTAGATCTCCAGCTCGGGCTTGGTCCCCGCCGCCTTCATTGCCTCGGCGTAACGCACCAGCATCCCGAAAGTGTTCTTGAACACCAGCTCGAAGAGTATGGTGTGCTCTTTCCAGTCGCCCACCGCGAAGTTCATGGTGGCGGTGTTGAGGGAAGCCATCTCCGGCTTGAACTCCTCCACCACCGATATTCTCTCGTCATCACCGGCGCCGATGCCGATGGCGGTGCTGAGGTTGATGCATATGGGGCACTCTTTCCGGATGCCCTCGACTATCCCACCCAGGATACCAAGGTCGGCGGTGGGGATTCCGTTCTCCGGGTCGCGGGCGTGGATGTGAACTATCGACGCGCCGTTCTCGTAGCATTTGACCGCCTCGGTGACGAACTCGTCTCTGGTGTAGGGGACGTTGGGGTTCTGGTTCTTCATCGTCGCCGCGCCGGTCAGTGCCGCGGTGATGATCACCTTGTCCTGCTTCGCTGCCATCAGAAACCTCCTTTGCTTTGAGTGCCAACCAAAATCAACGTATTTATATCACAAACTTCGTCAAATGGACACATCGGCGGCGGGTGCCGAAGAATGGCGGCCGGAGGTACGGTTGGACAGATCGCGCGTTCTTCTTGTCACTATATAAGGTTATAATTAAGTTTGAACCCCGGGCTCAGACTGGAATCAACGCCCGGCAGGCGATTCAACAGGAGGAGTGGTACGGTTGACCGGTCCCACAGGTCTTTCGGACAACGCGATAACGGTGCTCGAGAAGCGTTACCTTGCCCGTGACGCCGAGGGGCGTACGGTTGAGACCCCCCGGCAGATGTTTGAGCGTGTCGCCTCCGCGGTGGCCGAAGCCGACAGGCCGTTTCGGGGCGAGGAGGGCGTTTCGGGCAGTTCCGAAATCTTCCTGGAGATCATCACCAACCTGGAGTTTCTCCCCAACTCGCCGACCCTGATGAACGCCGGGCGTGAACTGGGGCAGCTTTCCGCGTGCTTTGTGCTGCCGGTCGAGGACAGCATGGAGGGCATCTTCGAGGCGGTCAAGGAGATGGCCTTGATCCACAAGTCGGGCGGTGGGACGGGCTTCAGTTTCTCTCGCCTGAGGCCCAGAAACGATATGGTAATGTCCACCAGGGGGGTGGCCAGCGGGCCGGTTTCGTTCATGACCGTATTCGACGCCGCCACCGAGACGGTCAAGCAAGGGGGTACGAGGCGGGGGGCCAACATGGGTGTCCTGCGGGTCGAACATCCCGATATCCTCGACTTTATTCACGCCAAGGAGGAGTATCACCTCCTCAACAACTTCAACATCTCGGTGGCGATGACCGGGAAGTTCATGGAGGCCCTGTCCGATGGCGGACCTTACGAACTGGTCAACCCCAGCACCGGTGAGGTGACCGGAAGGCTGGACGCCCGGGAGGTGTTCGGGGAGATAGCCGCCACCGCCTGGCGCACCGGTGAGCCGGGGATCATATTCCTGGACCGCATCAACCAGGCCAACACCATCCCCGGCCTTGGCGAGATAGAGAGCACAAACCCCTGCGGTGAGCAACCGCTGCTTCCGTTCGAATCGTGCAATCTGGGAAGCATCAACCTGGGCCTTCTGGTCCGGGAAGAGGAAGGTGAGCCGGCTGTCGATATGGAGCGCCTGGAGTTCCTGGTCCGGGAGGGGGTCCATTTCCTGGACAACGTCATCGATGTCAGCAGGTTTCCCTTGCGGATAATAGAGGAGACCACCAGGGCCAACCGCAAGATAGGCCTGGGGGTTATGGGGTTCGCCGACATGCTGATCAAGCTGGGGGTGCCCTACGATTCGGATGAGGGGCTTGCCCGCGCCCGAGAGGTGATGTCGTTCGTATCCCGGGTCGCCAGGGAGGCGTCCGAGTCGCTGGCGGCGGAGAGGGGCCCGTTCCCCAACTTCGAGCGGAGCACCTATGCGCGAAGCGGCAGCCCGCCGGTCCGGAACGCCACCACCACTACTATAGCGCCAACGGGCACCATCAGCCTCATCGCGTCGTGCTCCAGCGGTGTGGAACCGCTGTTCGCGGTGGCCCACGAGAGGAGGGTGCTGGACGGCGAGAGGTTGCTCTACGTCCACCCCGAGTTCCTCGAGGCGGCCGAGAGGCACGGGTTTGCCAGCGATGGCTTGCTTGCCAGGGTGGCCGAAAGTGGTTGCCTGGGCGACATCGAGGGTATCCCCGGGGAGGTGGCCCGCGTCTTCGTGAGCGCCCACGAGGTTTCCCCGGAGTGGCACGTCAGGATGCAGGCCGCGTTCCAGGAGTTCACCGACAACGCGGTGAGCAAGACGGTGAACATGCCGAAGGAAGCCATGGTGGAGGACATCGAGGGGCTGTACCTGCTGGCCTACGAACTGGGCTGCAAAGGGGTGACGATCTACCGTTACGGCAGCCGTCCCGTACAGGTGCTCTACCGGGGCCTTGACGGGGCCGCCGGGGGCTTGAGGCCACGGGAGCGGCAAAAGGTCACCTCGGGGACGACCACCAAGGAGAAGATCGGGTGCGGCAACCTCTACATAACGGTGAACTCCGACGAGGAGGGGATATGCGAGGTCTTCACCGCCCTGGGTCGCGCCGGGGGTTGCCCCTCCCAGTCGGAGGCGACCAGCCGCCTCATATCCCTTGGCCTGCGCTCGGGGATAGACATAAGCGAGATAGTGGGGCAACTAAAGGGGATACGCTGCCTGTCATCAATAAAGCGTGAGGGAGTAAACGTACTTTCGTGCCCCGACGCCATCGGCAGGGCAATACAGAAGTACCTCCAGGCAAACGGCATCGATATCATCGAGATGGAGGACACCGAGGGTGACATACGATGCCCGGAGTGCGGAGCGGGGATGGAACTGGAGGGCGGCTGCACGGTCTGCCGCTCCTGCGGGTTCTCCCGCTGCGGCCCTTCTTGAGTGGTGCCAGTCCCGTTCACCATGGCGTCGTGACGAGCTTTCGTAGCGCACACCTGGTTGGTTACGATATATTGACTAAAGTTGCCGTACCGGAATATCATGGTTGTTGTAATTGCCCTTATGTTTGGGGAACACTTTGAAGTGAAGGGGGCGGCAGAAATGGTATACTCCACAAAGCAAATCTATGACCACCCATTACTGAAAACAGTTGCCTTTCTAATCATCGCGGCTCTCGTAACTACCACTATGCCGTTATCCGTTTTCGCATCAACCCCGGCGGGGGGGGCGCTAGTCAAACAGCCTTGAGCGAACCCGCATCCCTGCTTGCCCTCGCCAAGGGCCAGGACAAGACAGAGGCGAAGATCAAGAAACCCAAAGACGGAAAGCTTACCTGTGGAGAGCTCCAGATAGAAGGAACCGCCGACTGCCCGGACTTCTCGCATTTCGCGCTCTCCTTTGCTCCTGTGGATGACCCCGGGGACTTCACCCTCATAGGTGAGTACCACCAACCGGTTAAGAACGGCCCGCTCGGCACCTGGGATACGAGAACCCTCCCCGACGGGCCTTACCTTCTCAAGCTCACCGTCTTCTCCACATCGGGACCCGCGGCCGAGGACCAAGTCCGGGTTGGTGTGGACAACAGCCCACCCGAAGTCTTGATATCCTCCCCTCCCAGCGGAAGCGTAGTCGGTGAGACCTTCGATGTCGCGGGGACTGTGACCGACGCCCACCTCCACCACTGGAAGCTTTTCTCGGAGCCCTTATCCCCCCTTCTTCTTTCCCACCTGGACGGAAGCGCGGTAAACGAGAGGGACTCAGAAGAGGGAGAGATAACCGGGGACCCCGCCTACCGGGAGGCGAAGTTCGCCCAGGGCCTCCACATAGTCCAGGGAGAGGGACTCACCTACCCGGCGAAGAACAACGTGGACTACTCGAAAGGTACCATCGAGATGTGGGTGGTCCCCGACTGGGAGGAAGGAGACACCTCCACGCACATCCTCCTCCATACCGAGACCGAAGACCCGGCAAGCCCCACCGACTGCCTGAGGATCGCCGAAGAGGAAGGCTCCATCATCTTCACCGCCTACGACCCCGAGGGAAAGCCCCTCTCACGCTCGATTTCCCTGGGAGAAGCACAGATAGAGAACGGCGTCCCGTTCCACCTGGGGACCACCTGGAAGGAAGGGACCATCTCCCTCGCGGTGAACGGCTTTTCCTCCCCCGAACCCCGGGGAGACGGTACCGGTATCCTCTCCTCGATGGGAAAACACATCCATATAGGCTTCTACCAGGGACTGGGACAGGAGGCAAAGGCCACCGTAGACGAGCTTGCCGTCTACGGCTACGACCGCCCCCTTGCCTCGATCCGCACCGACTGCCTCTCCGGTGACCCCAAGCGGATGGACCAGGAGAAGACCCTCATATCCGAGGGCAAGGAACCGCTTGAGGACTCAACCCTTGGAACGGTTGAGACAACCGTCTCCCCCGGTGAGGCCATCAACCTCACCCTCACCGCCAGGGACCGCGTGAAGAGGGAGTCGCAAGCTACCTCAACGGCGTTCATCGACAACCCCTCGCCGCTCGCCGGGATAACCTACCCGGGGGAGGGCGAGGAAATATGCGGAAAGGGCCAGGATGTCGCCATAACGGGAACGGCATTCGACATGGACCTCGATTCCTACACCCTGGCGTTCAAGCAGGGGAGCGATCCCAACGCGCCCGGCGAGTGGACGGGAATATGCGCCTCCAGCGACCCTGTCTGGCGGGACGTGCTGGGAACCTGGAGCCTTGCCGGAATCCCCGAGGGGGAGTACACCCTCCGCCTCGAGGTCACCGACAGATCGGGCAAGAGCGCAAACGCCTACAGTAGCGTATTGATATACGCGCCCCCCTTCGCGGAAATCACCTCACCGGAAGACGAACAGGTCGTCACCAGCCCGTTCGAAGTGCGGGGGACGGCGAGAAGCTCGCTGATCGACCGCTGTGACCTCGTCTACCGCGAGAGGACACCCTCGTTGCTCTGTCACTTCGATGGGAACACCACTAACGAAAGGGACGGCGAGGAAGGAGAGGTAACCGGCTCCCCCACCTTCACCGAGGGGAAATTCGGCCAGGGACTCCTCATCGGGGCCGACGACTCCCTCACTTATGCCACCGAGGGGAACATCGCAGTTGAGGCCGGAACGGTGGAGATGTGGGTTACACCCTCGTGGTTACCGTTTGGAGTGGACACCCGCGTATATTTCTCGACCGAGCCCCCCGAGCCCGGCAGCATGTCGAACGTTCTACTCCTGGGACAGACAAACGAGATGCTTTTCTTTTACCTGTTCGACGAAAACCAGCAGTGGAAAAGGGCCACTTACCCGATCGACGAGGAGAACTTCCCCCCGGGAGTACCCTCCCACCTGGCCGCCACTCACTCGGAGGGTGAGGTTCACCTCTATTTGAACGGCTCGGAACACATCGAGGACACCCCGCAGCCCGGAACCGGTATCCTTACCGATATCGGGGAGAAAATCTACGTCGGCTCCTTCGCCCAGTCCGGGTTCGGCGCCCAAGCGGCCATAGACGAGTTCTCCATCCACGATATCGAAACTCTCTTTCCCCACCCCTACGCATAGCATCTAACTGAATTTCCGGCACGGCAAAATCAGATTTCCCTGTTCTCGGACTGGCGGGACCAGGTTCAGGCCTGATCACAAGCCCGAAACCGCTT